>JAABUM010000670.1_pt1 | contig 57602 bp, 57 predicted proteins | sample 5559161 | NCBI WGS metagenome assembly JAABUM01 (sample SAMN10711868, study PRJNA513369) | rock metagenome | isolation source: Antarctica rocks | place: Antarctica: Victoria Land, Siegfried Peak nord
ACGCAATCCGGGATGAGGACGCCCGACACGACGACAAATCGGTGCTGACAAATCCGCGCGGCGCGAGCGCCGCGCGACATCACGAACCGCCGCGAGGCCAGCGCCAAGGAGGCAGTGTACCCGTTCCCCCACCAGGCAGGTATCGAGCGGCTTTGTCTCACGATGAACCGGGCTAAACCGTCGCGTTCATTCGCCGTACATCGGCACATCAGCGCACGCGCGTCGCGACGATCGCGGCGGTCGTCGCGGTGGTGCGAATCTCGGTGGCGATCAGGCGCGGGTCATTGAGCCAGAAGTCGCGGACCGGATCGCGCTGGCCGCGCCATGCGGCGGGCCACTGCTCCACCGGGGTCAGGTCATCGAGGACGATGCTGCCGCCAAGCGCCAGCGCGCCGAGCAGCGCTTCGGGCTCCTCGCGCTTCGCCGGGGCGTCGGCGAAAAGCAGGGCGAACGGACCGTGCGCCAGGAGCGCGCGCCAGTCATCGTGGAGCACACGCACCGCCGGGTATGCGGCGAAGAGCGCCGCCACGGTCGCCGCGCGGGCCGGGTCGCGCTCCACTGTCACCAGCGCAACGCCGGGCGCGAGCGCGCTAGCGAGCCAGGCGGTCCCGACGCCGCAACCCGCCCCGACCTCGCCGATCGTGCCGCCGCGCACCCCCGCCGCCAGCGTGGCGAGGAGCCGCCCCACCTCGGGGAGGCAACTGGCGGTGAAACCAGCCGCCGCTGCCAGGGCGAGCGCACGACCCACCAGCGGGGGGATCGCACTCGTCGCGCGATACGCCGTCATCGTAGCTTACCCTCGCGCGAGACTTTGTACGTCAGGCTCTGCTGTAGACAAAAGCGTCACGATGGTGCCCTATGCGATACCGATGACCAACGTCGACCGATCGAGCGCGAAAGCGCATGTTCCTAAAGCGGGTAAGCATCAATGCGCCCCTACCACGGTCATGTAAAAAGCCGTAAGAAAACTAGGGCGCTTCCCTTATCGCCGAACTGCCCCTTGACCTCATTCCCGTTCGTATAGTGGACAACAATCTCATAGCGGACAAAGGGATGTGCAGTCAGCACCTCTGCGTAATCGTTCACGTAGGCGAGCGCATCGACGAGGGAGACGGCAACGTGTCGTTCCCCATGAAGGGTGACGATAGCAACGCGCGCTATCGTTCGCAGCAGCACCGCTTCGAGCGCGGCAAGGAAATCGCCCAACTCGCTCCGGTGCAAGCCGACAAGCGTTTCCCCGATCTTCGCGCGCTCAGCTTCGTCAAGCCGTTCGTAGGCATCGACCTTCTCTTGGAACACGGCATCCGCGGTGCCTTCATCGTAGGAAGCATCGATACCAACCGCCTTGAATGCGGCAAGAACGCTCTGATACGGATAATACAGCAGGTTGAACCCGTGTGAGCGCAGCTGCGTTAGCGAGCCCTCGGTGAAAACACCACCGAGAACAACACCGAGATATGGCCGATATTGCGCGTATGTTTCGGCGAGTGGGAGGATCGCGCCTTGAATCTCTTGCGCCTTATTCCGTGAATGCTTGGTGTATCGACGCCACGCGGTCTCGATGAAAGCGCGGGGCTGGCCAAGCACCGTATCGGAGCCGCCTGCCTCGAAGACGTAATCGAGATCGTGCGCGTTCCCTTGGTGATCGCGCCAGCGCACCTTCGGGTTATTCGCGCGGACGGTGCGCGGATGCACGTAGTCGAGATACAGGCCGTGTCTATCCGCCACAGCTTGAAATTCACGGCGCAGGCCACGTTCTACGAGTTCGCCGATTATCTGCCCAAAGCGGTGCGCTGGTGACTTCGCCAAGGTGTAGAACTCCTCCCGATCGCTGGCTCTGCCGTGTTGGCCAGATCAACCGCGCACCCATAACTGCCCCTCGCACAACGGGACGGTATGCTTCCGATTCTTCCATTTCACATTGCGGTCCCGCGTGCGCTCGAAGTGCCAAGCCTCGAAGCCCGCCGCGAGCGCAAGTTTCCCGAGCCATTCCATCACCGGGACGTATACGCCATACGGCGCGACATCGCCAATGACAAAACAGACCTTGCTCGGCGAAGCGCAGACTCGCCGCAACGAATGCCAAACATTGGCGAGATCCTGAAAATAGCTCGCGACCATCAGATGGTACGTCTTCCGACCACCTTTTGTCAGGCGCACTTCGGCAAGCATTGCGCAGACAGCTTCTAGCTCCTCGCGAATAGGCGCGAGTACCGGATCACCGAGCACTACGGCGAGATTCACCATGCGCTCTGGCACATGCTGCGAGCAGGAGCGTACCAAATACTGGCGTACCGCCTGTTGTAGATCGCCCCACCCATCGATCTCGCGCAGGAAGGTCATCTCCAGTCGCGTCGCATCCGCATAATCATAGTTATTCGCATACGGCGGCGAGGTGACGACGAGTGTGGCGAAGCCATCGGGGACGCCGTGACACGTCCGTGCATCGCCTGGCAGGCAGCGAGCAGACGGGCCGATAAGCGCCGAAGACAGCTGGAGATCGGCTCGGAATTGCTCGGCAGCATCGATGAACGCCGAAAAGGGAGCGACCGTTCGTCGCTTCGTTTTCTTCGGCAAAACGTATTGCCACTGTGCGGTACCAACGTGGGAAGCTTTCCGCAGGATACTGACAAGGGTTAGCCATGACAAGTGCGCGACTGGCGAACCATCCTGCCCCAGTGCCACCGCTTGCCGCAATTGATCGAGTTCGAGCAAGACACCATCGCTATAACACTTCCGAATGAGCGCCGGATAGTGCTCGATCGCAGGGGCCAACTCATGCGCCTGTGCCACGATGTCTCGGATTGTGTCGGCATAGAGCGTAGGAGCCGCATGCCGTAGGAGTTTCGTCTGTGCCACCCGATAGATAAAGGGATGTGCTTCTATCCCGTAGCTTTCCACGCCGTTATCCTCGGCACAAAGTAACGTGGTCCCCGAACCAGCGAAGGGATCGAGGACACGGGTTTCTCCGCATCGCCGTTCCGTAGCGATGATCTCGTTCGCCCATGTGGCTGAGAATCCCGCGCTATAGCGAAACCAGCGGTGCACCGGCAGACGCATATTGTCCACAAAGGTCGATGATGTGTCGCCTGTTTGCTCTGCTTGTAACGGCATATCCTCCAAAGGAAAGAGCGGACGCTGTTGCGAAGCGATCATGCCACCCCTGCATCGAAAGCAGTAACCATTCCATGTCGATTCATTCTACTATACGCAGTTCGCGTATGTTCGTACACGTCACGGCGCAGAAAAGCCGCCTGCTCCGAGCGGGCCAACGCCGCTGCGCTACGCACTCACGTCGCCTTATCCTTTATCGATTTCCCCCGCCCCCGGCATCCGCGCGGCCAGGATCGCCAGCGCGTCGTCGATCGTCGCCGCGACCTGGACGTGCGGCCAATCGCTCTCGCGCGGCAGCATCCCGGCGCGGATCGTGTCGAGCAGATCCTGCCACTCCCGCCCGAGGAGGACGAGCGGCGCGCCGGGGATCAGGCCGGACGCGAGCAGCGTCCAGGTCAGCGCCCACTCCGCCAGGGTGCCGCTGCCGCCGCGCAGGCAGATGAAGCCCGACGCCGGGAGGATCAGCCGCTGGAGGCGGGTGAAGAGATCGGCGACGCGCACCTCCTCATCGAGCCACCCGTTCGGCGTGTCGCCGATGTAGATGTCCATCGTGACGCCGAGGGTTCGCCCGCCCGCCTCACGCGCCCCGCGCGCGGCGGCTTGCATCGTCCCGGAGGTGCCGCCGTTGCAGAGGGTCCACCCGGCCCCGGCGATCCGCCGCCCCACCGCGTAAGCTTCATCCCAGGCGGGGTCACCCTCCTGCGGTCGGGCGCTCCCGAAAACGGTCACGATCGGGCGCGTTTCCGCGCGGGCGGCCTGGCTGTCCATCGCTCCTCCATCGTCTGCCGATCACGCCGTACTTCGAAGGGGGAGCGTACCATGTCACAGACCGCACCCGCCCCTCTCGCGCCCCGCGATGCGGAATAGCGCACACCGGTGGCGCGTTATTTGTGTACACTCTGCATGCATACCTGCCGCGCCTACCAGTGGGGCAGCGCCGTCGCCGCCCGCACCGACTGGCCCACCGGCCCACCCGCCCCCTGCCGAAACGGACAGGTGACAGGCCGGGCATGATCCGGCATCATTGAGCGCACACCCGCGGGGAAGCCCCCGCGCCGTAGCGCAACAGGAGGATAGCTTTACGCCGAAAGAACTCTATTCGACAAAAAGCCCGATCGAACACGCGCTACTCCTCGCCGTGGACTGGCGCTCGCCCGCGCGCGGTGCCGAACCGACCGAGGAAGGGAAGCGACGCCCGCTCTGGTCGATCGAGGATTCGCTGGAAGAATTGGCCCGCCTCGCCGAGACCGATGGGATCGAGGTGGTCGGCGCGATCACGCAGAAGCTGTCGCGCCCCACGCCCGGCACCTACGTCGGCAAGGGGAAGCTGGCCGAGATCAAGGAACTCAAGGACGACCTCGGCTACGATCTGGTGATCGCGGACGAGGAGCTCACGCCCGGCCAGCAGCGCGGCATCGAAGAGGCTCTCGGCGTCAAGGTGCTCGACCGCACCGCCCTGATCCTCGACATCTTCGCCCAGCGCGCCCAGACGCGCGAGGGACGCTTGCAGGTCGAGGTGGCGCTGCTGGAATACCGCCTGCCCCGCATGACCCGCATGTGGACCCACCTCTCCCGCCAGACCGGCGGCTCCGGCTCCGGCGGGGGTGGCGGCGCGGCGGGGACCGGCGGCGGCGTCGGCCTGCGCGGCCCCGGTGAGACGCAGATCGAGATCGACCGCCGCAGCGCGCGCGACCGCATGGCGATGCTGAAAGAAGATCTCGGCAAGATCCACGGCCAGCGCGAACTCTACCGCTCCCGTCGCCGCGACCACGCGGTGCCCGTGGTAGCGATCGTCGGCTACACCAACGCCGGGAAGTCCACCCTGCTGAACGCCCTTAGCGATGCGGGAACGCTGGCCGAGGACAAGCTCTTCGCCACGCTGGACCCGACCACGCGCCGTGTGCGCCTGCCTTCGGGGCGGGACATGCTGATGACCGACACGGTCGGCTTCATCAACAATCTGCCCACCGCCCTCGTCGCGGCCTTCCGCTCGACGCTGGAGGAGATCAACGAGGCCGACATCGTCCTGCACGTCCTCGACATCACCCACCCGAACGCGGCGGAGCAGGCGCAGACGACGAAAGAAGTGCTCGCCCAGCTCGGCGCGGCGGACAAGCCGACGATCGTGGCGCTGAACAAGATCGACCTGCTCGCCGACGGGATCGTCGCCGCCGACCTCGCGCGCGACCTCGATCTGCCGGACGACTGGCTGCCGGTGTCGGCGGAGACGGGCCTCGGCATGGCCGAACTCCTCGCCCGGGTCGAGGCGATCCTGGACCGTGCGCTGGTCACGGTCAGCGTGGCGGTCCCCTATGCGAAGAACGCGCTGGTGGACCTCTTCCGCCGCGAGGGGCGCGTGGAGAACGTGGCCTACGACGAGCACGGCACCGCGATCTGCGGCCAGCTCCCGCCGCGCCTCCTCGAACGCTTCCGCCCCTACGTCACCTCCAAGGACGACGTCCCGCACGCCGCCGCGATCTAACAGTAATGCCGGATGCCGCCCCCCGCGATCCTGCGGGGGGCGGCATCGTGCTTTGTTTCCTGCTCATACTTCGCCATACCGAAGGCAAGGAGGGGATCGATGGCAGCAACGGAATTGCTTGGAACAATCATCGCCGCATACCCCAATGCTACTTACACCGTCCGCTTGGCCGACGAGAGCCACATCAGCGCCAGCTTGCACGGGAAGCTGCGCGTGCTGGCAGCTTTCACCAGGGGCCGACTCCATGTGGGTGATACCGTCATCATTTCGCTTTCCCCCTTCGCACAAAAGCGCGGCATCATCCTCAAGCGCCAGCCACCATAGCCAGGGGCCTTCTTGTGCGCGGAAACGCGGTGCGCATGTGGGATGCCGTTGGACTGAAGTACCCATAAAGGGCAGTATCCCCCGGCTGGACAGCCTCCGGCCACGAAGTACCCATGAAGGGCATACTCCATGAAGGGCACAATGTCCGCCTGCGCGGACGGGGGCGCCCGGACCCACAGCCTCTGCGGCAAACCCCTACGCCGCTAATGGCGATGCCCCCTCTCCCCATCCGAGGAGAGCGGTGGCGCGTGAGCGCCGGGGTGAGGGCCTCACCCCCGCCGCCTTTGCCGATCCATCTCATAGAGCAGGATCGAGGTCGCGGTGGCGACGTTGAGCGAGGAGGCCGACCCCCCGATCGGGATCGTCACCAGCGCGTCGCAGCGCTCCTTGTAGGCCGCGCTGAGCCCCCAGGTCTCGTTGCCGATCAGCAGCACCGTGGGGCCAGTCAGGTCGGCGTCGGCCACGTCCACGACCGCCTTCGCGCTCGTCCCGACGAGCCGCACCGCGCCGAGTGCCGCGCGCACCGTGTCGAGCCACGGATCGAGGTCATCCGGGCCGCCGATGCGGACGATCGGCAGGGCGAAGAGGGAGCCGGTCGTCGCGCTGACCGTCTCCGGATCGTACGGATCGACCCCGTGCCCGCTGATGATCAGCCCGTCCACGCCGAGCGCGTCGCAGCTGCGGATGATCGTCCCCAGGTTGCCGGGGCTGGCCGGGCGGTCGCAGAGGACCACGCGCAGGCCGGGACGTAGCGGCAGGCGCGACAGCCGCTCCTCCGGCATCCGCACCAGCGCCAGCAGTTCCGAGGGCTCGTCCTTACCGCTCAGCTTCGCCAGCAGCGGCGCGGGGAACTCCAGGTGCGTGGGCGCGATCCCGCGCGCCAGGATGCCGCGCGCCCAGTCGGAGAGGTCGCGTTCGGGGGCGTAGAGGAAGGCCGCGACCGTCCAGTCGTGCGCCAATGCGGCGTTGATCTGGCGCACCCCCTCCACCAGGAACTCACCCGCGCGGCCCCGCTTCGTCCGGTTGCGGCGCAGCGTCTCCAGATACTGGAATTCGGCGTTCTCGACCCAGATCCCGACGACGCGCGGTGCCATCTTTGCCCCCTCTTCCTTATCTTGAGCGATCATAACACGAGGGCACGCGCGGGACGCGGGACCGGCCACGCCCGAATACCGCGCCCAAGTTAGTACGCTAGTACCCCGCCCGGTGATTGACGCACACTCGCATTGATGGCACGATAGGGTCAGCTTCTCCAACTGCTGGGGGGGTAAGCCGCATCGGGTCGTATCGTGCGCCCGCAGCAACCGCGACAGATGACCCCGTGCACGGGGCAGAGGAGCGTTGGAACATGTCCACGTCCGAGAGTCTGGCAACCCTGTTAGGGCGACTCCAGATCGCCGGCGGGGTCGATCTGGTGGCCGTGGTCAGCGGCGATGGTTTCCTGATCGAGGCGGCACACACCGAGGGCATGGATGCGGAGGAACTCGCGGCGGTCGCCACGAATGGGCTGATGGTCGCCAAGGCGATCGGCATGGAGCTCAGGCGCGGCACGATCGGCAGCGTGATCTTCGAGTACGACAAGGGCACCCTCATGATGAGTACCCTCGACGAGGAGTTGGTCCTGCTGCTGCTGGCGAATCCGGGCGTGAATCTCGGGCGCCTGCGCCTCCTCGCCCGCCGCTACCACGACGAACTGCTGGTCGCCGCCGGGGCGATCACGACTTAGTGGCGCGTGACGAATGACGGACACGTTGAAGGGATACCACAACGGCATGACTGGCTACCGCGCCCCATTCGTCACTCGTCATCCGGTATCCGCCATCGGATGCCGCCGATGACAACCGCGATCCTCTCGCCATTCCTGCCCGATGCCGGCGACGGGCGCGCGGCGCTGATCCTGGAGAAGCTCGAAGACGAGGTCCGCGCGAGCGGTGCCCTCTTCGGCCTGCTGGTCGATCGCGCCGGGCAGGTCGTCGCGGCGGACGCCCCGAAGTCGCGGGTGCCACGGCGGCGGCTGGTGATCCTGGCCGCGCATCTCGTGCCGCTCTTCCTCGCCAGCCGGACCGCCCCCGCCGCCGACCGTGTGCGGTGGACCTGCGCCCCGCTGATGGAGCACGAGGGGCTGCACCTGATCACCCAGCCGATCCTCGACGAATGGTTGCTGGCGATGGCCTTCCCGAGCGACGCGCTGCCGACGGACCTCGACATGCAGCTCGGGCGCTGGCTCGCCACCCTGATCCCGCTCGTCCCGACGCGCGGCACGGGGCAGAACCGGCGCTCGCGCCGGACGATCGCGCGGGATGGGGTGGGCTTGCTCTTTCGGGATGATGACGACGAGGCGGGCACGGCCCAGGGGGGTACTGAGCGATGGCGGTGATCAACGTCGCCACCAAGGAGATCCACGCCAAGGTCGTCTACTACGGCCCCGGCTTCTCCGGCAAGACGACGAACCTCGAATACATCTACCGGCGCGTCCCCAAGGAGTCGAAGGGGGAGCTGCTCTCGCTCGCCACCGAGACGGAGCGCACCCTGTTCTTCGACTTCCTGCACCTCGACGTCGCCCAGGTGCGCGGCTTCACCGTCCGCTTCCACCTCTATACCACGCCCGGCCAGCAGCTCTACGAGCGGACCCGCTTCGCCGTGCTCAACGGGGCCGATGGCGTCGTCTTCGTCGGCGACGCCGAGCGCGAACGCCTGCGCGACAACGTGGACAGCCTCAAGGAGCTGGCGCAGAATCTGACGAAGCAGGGCAAGCAGTTCCGCAACTTCCCGCTCCTCCTCCAGTACAACAAGATCGACCTGCCATCCGCGCTGCCGGTGCCGGTACTGGACAAATATCTGAACCCGATGAAGGTGCCGCGCTACGAGTCCGTCGCGATCAAGGGCAGCGGCGTGTTCGAGACGCTGCGCGGCATCTGCCGACTGGTGGTGAACCAGCTGTAGCGCACACCTTCCTGACCACGATCTTTTCAGGAGTTACGCAGTTAAGCACGAAGCTGACTCCATTTCGGCGCGCCTCCACATTCAGCTGCGTAGCTCCTGCTTCTATTGATCCGCCCCGCCTATCTCAGGCGGGGCGGATCGGCGTATGGACCCAGCAGCGATCGGGAAGCGCGTGGCGGATGGCTGCGGAACCGTCGGTTGGGTCGCGCGGCGATCAGTCGTGGCGTGGGCTGCGCATGGTGCTCTGATAGGCGGCCAGTGCTGCGGGGTCATCGATCGACCCGTGGTGATGGACCTGCCGCCAGCCCTGACCCTCGATGAACCCGAACACGCGCGTCGTGCGAGCCTCTAACGGAGTTTCGATCCCCTCGTGCTCGTAGCTGCCGCGCTCAATTCCGGCGAAGATCACCAGTGCCGGGGTGGCATAGCGGGCGATGTTGGTCAGTTCGACATGGATGCGCACGGTGCGATCGAGGAGATGGGCCGCGGAACCGGCGATCCCCATCCGGCGGTAGAGATCCCGGGACGCGGTATTGTGCGCATAGTAGAACGTCTCGAGCGCCGCGTGGGCCCCTTCGATGCCGGGACGCAACGCTTCCGCGAGGCGATCACGCGCCCCACGCTCGATGAAATCGTCCAGGGACGTGATCGACAGAGAGGCTTCGGGCGACACGGATGTCTCCTTCCAGGTACGAACCACTCCCGCCGTCGAGGTTGTTCGGTGAAGCGGCGCGATCCCGCGTTGCGCTACCCGAAGATATACGTATCCAGGAACCGGTTGCGGAACTTGCCCGCCGGGTCGTATTGCGTCAGCAGGGCGCGGAAGTCCGGCAGCTTCGGGTAGAGCGATTGCACGCGCGCCGCGTCCAGCGTGAAGAGCTTGCCCCAATGCGGGCGGGCGTCGAACGGCGCGAGCGCCTCCTCGATCGCGGGCAACAGCCGCTCCACGGCGGGCTGGTCGCGGTGCCAGGTGAAGTGCAGGCCGACGATGTCCCGCTCGTAGGCGGTGCTCAGCCACAGATCGTCGGCGGCGACGGTGCGGACCTCCGAGAGCTTCACGAGCGGGGCGATCCGGTCCCGCAGCGCGCCGAGCGCACCGATCGCCGCCACGGCGTGTCGCCGGGGGACGAAATACTCGCTCTGCAACTCATCGCCGCCCGGGATGTGTTCGCGCCGGAAGTGCGGCAGGCGGTCGTGCCAGGGGCCGGGGATGCCCTGTTGCGCGGTAAAGATCTCCGCCTTGCTGCTCTCGGAGAGCGTTTTCGGACCGCCCGCCGGGGTTGCCCCGAAATATGCCGCCCCCTCCTCGGGCATGCCATCAACGCCCTCGCGTCGCTTCACCCAGGTCTGATTGATCCGGTCGCCGCGCCAGTCGGTGAAAAGACTGACGCTGTAGGCCCCGCCCATGATCGCGTCGAAGTCCTCCGCCAACCGCGCCTCGGTGAGACCGTCATAGATCGTCTGGCGCACCGTGAAGGTCGGCTCGATATCCAGCGTCAGCTTCGTGACGATCCCCAGCCCGCCGAGCCCGACGACCGCGCCCCGGAAGGCGTCGCCGTCCCGCTCGCGCGAAAGGGTGACCACATCCCCCTCGGCGGTGACGAGTTCAATCGCCGACACGGCGGTCGCCAGGTTGCCGTTGCGATCGCCCGAGCCGTGCGTCGCCGTCGCGACCGCCCCGGCGACCGAGACGTGCGGCAACGAGGCGAGGTTGTGCAGCGCGAAGCCCGCCGCCTGCAACTGCGGGCCGAGTTGCGCGTAGCGGATGCCCCCCTCGACCGTCACGACCCGGCGCGCGGGATCGAGCGCCACCACGCGGTCGAGGCGTTCGAGCGAGAGGTGGTCGCCGGTCGTGTCCGCGACCGTGTTGAAGGAGTGGCGCGCGCCGAACGCCCGGATCCTGGACGCGGCGGCGACGATCGCCCGCACCTCGTCGAGCGTCTCGGGATAGTGGATCGTGGTCGCGCCGTAGGTGAGATTCCCGGCCCAGTTCCGCCGCTGATCGACGGTCGTCGCGCTCTCGCTCGTGCTCATCATCGCGCTCCTGCTCGTGCTCAAAAGAAGAGCGGATCGACGGCGTGCCGCGACATCGCATCGCGCCCCCGCTTGATCTGCCCCACAGCCCGGTAAGAAACACCATCATACCGCACCACGCCGCGCCTCGTCCGGCGAGATATGGCACACTGACGATGGCAGAGGCGCTCAGCATGGAGAAGCGCACCGCACAGGAGGCGCACCGAATGGGGAGCATGTCACCGACCCGACCAGCGCCGGGAGCGCCCGAGCCCGACCGCAAGCCGCCACGCACGCCGGGAGGCCGCTGGCTCCCACTGCGGCGACGCGGACTCTCCCTCTTACTGGGGACGAGCGTCGCGGTCGCCTACTCCCTGCTGACCGAACTCGCCTTCCGCGCGAACTGGGCTGGGGCGCTGCTCGCCGTCCTCTCGCTCGGCTTCCTGGCGGTGATGCCGATGGCGATCGGCGTGCTGACGGTCGTGGTGGCCGACGCGGAGGCGCGGCGCTCCTGGCCCTACGCCATCTTTGCGGGGTGGCCAGCCTGCTTCATCCTCGCCATGCTCACGATCGTCCTCTCCCTGGATGCGGCGATCTGCCTCGTCATGGCGCTCCCGATCCTGCTGGTCAGTGCCAGCCTCGGCGGCTTCATCGCTCGCGCGATCCTCGGGAGTCGCCCGTCCGGGCCGGTCTATGCGGTCGCGCTGCTGCCCCTCTTCCTCCCCTACCTCGTCACCCCGATCGAGCGACAGATCGCGCCCGCGACGAGCGTGCGCCAGGTGCGGAACACGATCGTGATCGCCGCGCCGCGCGCGGTCGTCTGGGAGAACGTGGTGCGCGTGCCGACGATCGGCGACAACGAGTGGCACACCGGCTGGACCACCCTGGCCGGACTCCCCGCCCCGCGCGAGGCCGCGCTGTCCGGTTCTGGAGTCGGCGCGGTACGCGACGCCTCCTTCGCCGACGGGCTCACCTTCACCGAGCGGATCACCGCGTGGGACGAGGGGCGACACCTGCGCTTCACGATCGCGGTCGATCGCACCCGCCCGGTGCCGAAGCCGTTCGGGGCAATCGGCGGCCCCAATTTCGCCGTCAACTACGGCGACTACACGTTGGAGGATGGCCCCGACGGCACGACCCTCCTCATCCTCGAAAGCCAGGAGCGGGTGACCACCCACTTCAATGCCTACGCCGCCTGGTGGACCGACCGGATCATGTCCGATCTGCAAGGGCGCATCCTCTCGGTTGTGCGCGCGCGCAGCGAGGGCGCGGCGCATTAGCCGCGCGGCGTTTCCGCGCCAGTGTTGCGAGCGCCGTGAGGCGTCCCATCAAAACGTTTCGGCCCGCTCCCCGTTCTTTAAGGAAGCGCTGCGGGGAACGACTCGGCGGCGGAAGCCTGCGGCGGCTCGCTATCGCGCCGCTACGGGAGGAGGAAGGACGGATGCCCTGGCACAAAACGCGGTGTGGCACGCGGTCCGGCGCGCTCTTCGTGGCGCTCGCCCTCTGGCTCGGCCTCGCGCCGACGCTCACCTTCGCCGCCCCGGCGGCGACGACCCAGGCGAAGATCTACCTCGTCGCGATCGATGACAACGGGGCGACCGGCGAGAAGATCGGTTGTGGGGATAGCCTCGTCCCGGTGACGGTCGACATCCCGGTCGGTGACACCCTCGAAGCGCGGATCACGCTGGCGCTGACGAAGCTCCTCAGCCTCCGCAATCGCGATTACGGCGAGTCAGGCCTTGTCACCGTCCTGGCGGATTCCCGGCTGACGGTCGATCGCGTGACGGTGCAGAACGGGGTCGCGGCGGTCTACCTCTCCGGCACCCTCTCGCTCGGCGGCACCTGCGACGACCCGCGCGCGATCGCGCAGATCGCCGCCACCGCACGCCAGTTCCAGACGGTCGCGCGGGTGGAGATCATCGTGAACGGCGGGCCGCTGGCGAACGCGATCGGCGAGCGCAGCTTCCCGCAGGTGCCCTACACGATCGCGCCGCCCTTCTACTTCTACTGGGAGGAGCAGGGCGGGCTGCCGATCTTCGGCCTCCCCCTCTCGAACCAAATCGTCGAGGGGGGTTACCGGGCGCAATACTTCGAGCGGCAGCGCCTGGAGTCGCACCCGGAGAACGCCGCGCCATACAACGTCCTCCTCGGTCTCGTCGGCAACGAGACGGCGGCGCGGCGCGGCCTGCTGACCAGCGCGCCCTTCGCGCCCAGGGCGAACGGCGCGGCCCAGGGGTGCGACTACTTCGCCGCGACGCGCCACACCATCTGCGGCGAGTTCCGCGCCTACTGGCACCGTTACGGCCTCGACTTCGGCGAGCCGGGAACCACCGCCCGCGAGTCGCTGGCCCTCTTCGGTTTCCCGATCTCGGAGCCGTTCGAGGAGCGGCTGGAGAACGGGACGACCTACACCGTCCAATACTTCGAGCGTGCGCGCTTCGAGTCCCACCCCGAGAACCCCGTACCCTACAAGGTGCTGCTCGGTCGGCTGACCGCCGACCTCGTCCCGGCAGCGGCACGCTAGTCGCGCGCGACCGCCTCCCATTCCCGCCCCGGCGGGCGGCCCCATGCTGAGGGGGCCGCCCGCCGGGCCTTTCTGCGTCGTTCGTACAACGCGCGGAACATTGTCCGTGTTTGGAGGCAACTGCTACACTGATCGCCCGAAGGCGGCAATTGCGGCACAGCACTAGACCAGGATGCCTCTTATGCACACCCCTACGCAACCGCGTTCTACCCCGCTCGTTGTAGGGAGCGGAGGGACACCGTGGAAAGGTCGATGGTCGTGACAACGGAAGAGACGAGCTGGGTCACCCGGGCCAAGGCGGGCGATCAGGCGGCGTTCGCCTCGCTCTTCGCCCGCTACGAGCGGCGCATCTACGCCTTCTCCTATCGGATGATGGGCAACCCCGACGACGCCTTCGATCTGACCCAGGAAACCTTCCTCAAGGCCTTCCGCGCCCTCGACAAGACCGACGAGGAGTTGAACGTCAACGCCTGGCTCCACCGGATCGCCTCCAACGCCTGCATGGATGTGCTCCGCCGCCGCCAGCGGATCCGCTGGCTCCCCTGGGACGCGCCGAAGCACGATCGCGCGTCGGGCGTCCTGGAGGATAACCCCGAGGGGGCGGTCATCGGCGACGAGACGCAGCGCATCGTGCAACGGGTGCTGGATAAGATGTCGGCGCGCAACCGGCAGGCGATGATCCTGCGCGAGTACGAAGGGCTCTCCTGCGAGGACATCGGCGAGATCATGGGCGTGTCCCGCTCGGCGGTGAAGTCGATCCTCTTCCGCGGGCGCGAAGAGTTCCGCAAATTATACCTCCAGCAGGAAGGCCAGCCCTGAGCGATGAATGCCGCATGCCGGGCCATTCGCCCGCTCCTCTCCGCATACATGGACAACGAGGTCTCGCCGGATGAGCTCCGCGCCATCGGGGCGCACGTCGCGACGTGCGCCGAGTGCGCCGCCGTCCTGGCGGAATACCGCGAGATGCGCGCGCTGGTCCGCGCCCTGCCGCAGCCGCTCCCGCCCGACAACCTCCAAGGGGCGGTCTTCGCCCGGGCGACGCCAACCTATCGCCGCCGTGCCGCCTGGCTCGAGTTCGGGCAACGCGGCCTCGCGATCGGCGCGCTCGCCGTGGCGATCATCGCCGTCGTCCTGACCGGCAGCCTGATCGTACGGCAGAGCGCCGTCGGACAGGGGGTAGCCGCGCTCGACCGCACGCCGCCAACCATCATCCTCTGGAAGCCCGATCCGGGCGATTACAGTTCGCGCCTCAACCAGCCGGTGCGGATCACTTTCAGCGAGCCGATGGATCGGGGGTCCGTCCTCGCTGCCTTGCGAATCGGCCTCAATCCCGGCGACGATGCCGAGCGCGCACGCCTCCTCGCCCGCGCCCGGTGGGACGGCACGACGCTGATCCTCGGCGAGGGGGGGAGCCTCCGCCCCGACACCGACTACGAGATCGCGATCGACCCGAGTGTCGCCCGCGACACCGCCGGGAACGCCCTGCGCGGCGTGTCGCAGGGCTATACGTTCCGCACCACCGACGTGATCGCCCTCGCCTCGCCGGTCGCCGCGCCGACCGCCACGCCGGAGCCGACCCCGCAACCGACGGCGACGAACCCGAGCGAATTCCCGACCTCGCCATCGGCACCGCCGCTCGTGCCGACCGCCACGACCGCGCCGCGCATCGCGCCGACCGCGACCCTGGCACCGGTCATCGCCCAGCCACCGGCGACTCAGGCACCGACCGTCTCGAACCCGGCCCCGGCCCAAGCGCAGACCGCCCCGTACAACCCGGCCCCGCCGCAGGCACCGACCGCCACACCGGCCCCGCCGACCGCCGCGCCGCAGCCGACGCCGGAGCCCGCGCCCGAGCCGACCGTGGCCCCGATCGCCACCATACCGCCGACGCAGCGAGCGACCCAGGTGCCGACGTTGGCCCCGACCACAGCGCCGACTGTGCCCCCGACGGTCATGCCGACGGCGACAGCGCCCGCCCCCACGGCCACCGCCGCGCCGCCGCGCCCGACCGCCGCGCCGAAACTCCCCTTCGCGGTCGTGGGTGGCTTCGAGCAGATTTACACCCGCAACGGTCCGGTGCGCGAGCGTGTCGGCCTGCCGCTCGCCATCGAGACGAAGGTGGGCGGCACCTACCAACGCTTCGAGGGCGGGTTGATGGTCTGGCGCGAAGACACCGCGACGATCTACGTCCTCTTCGCCGGTGAGCCGGGCATCTGGTACGCCTTCGCGGATGGCTGGACAACCGGCATGGAGCCGGGCGGCGGGGACGGACCCGCCGCCGGGCAGGTCAAGCCGCAGCGCGGCTTCGGCAAGGTCTGGCGCGAGCAGCCGGAGGTACAGAAGCGCCTCGGTTACGCCCTCAGCGCCGACGAGATCGGCACCACGCTCGTCATCCAGCCCTTCGAGCACGGCCTGATGCTCTGGACCACGGCCAGCGGCAAGCCGCTGATCTCGGTCCTCTACGAGAACAACACCTACGAACGCTACGAGGATGTGAGCAAATAGGGGCGAAGTAGGGGAGTAGGCGTGCAACGGAAGCAGAGCGAGCGGGGCGGGGAGATAAACTCCCCGCCCCGCTTCGTTGCACGGCGTGACTGCCGGTATGGCGGTGCTCGACGAGTGCACGCCGCCGCGACGGTGCCCCACGAGCCGCGTTCGGGGCCGTGCTATGCCCCGCCCATCCCTACGGCCACAGGATCGTCCAACGCGTCCGGCGCTCGCACGTCGGCAGGCCGTCGCCCCGGCGGGCTATGCGAGCGCCGCGTTGCCCGCCGGGATCAGCGCTTGCAGCGCGCGCGTCGTCGCCAGCGCCTCATCCGCGTGTGACAGGAACTGGCCCCGGATCTCCAGGGTGATGATCGGCTCGCGCGGGAAAGCGTTGCCGAAGACCCCCGCGAGCGGGATCGTGCCCCAACCGGGCAGCAGGTGCAGATCGCCCAGCCCGAGCGCGAGCGCCTCGTCCGGGTTCATGTCCTCCGCCATCAGCGGTCGCCCGAGGTTATCGGTGAGGTGGATGTGGTTGACAAGCGGCGCGATGGCGCGCACCTGGGCCAGGAAGTCGAAGCCGTAGAAGCGGGAGGAAAGGAAGCCGTGGCCGGTGTCGAGGCAGATCCCGACCTGCGGGTGGTCGATCCGTGCGACGTGCTCGCCCAACGCTTCGAGATCGAAGGACGCCTGGTGGCGGAGGCGTGTCTCGGTCGGGTGGACGTTCTCCACGGCGATGCGGATCCCGTGGCGACCGGCCTCGTCGCCGAGGGCGCGGAGGGCGTCCCGCTCCGCAGCGAGCGCCAGCGCCAGCGCGTCGCCGTCGGCGTAGGGGATGCCGGGCATCCCGCGATGGTAGACCAGCACCTCCGCGCCGATCGCCGCCGCGAGCGCCAGGTCCGCCCCCACGATGGCGCGCTGGATCGGCCCGGCGACGTCCATCAGATTGCCGACCAGCGTCGAGGAAACGGCGCTGCCGTGCAGGGTGAGGCGGACAGGGCTCCCCGCCAAGGCCGCTTGCAGCGCGGCGAAGCGTTGCGGCTGGAGCCGGCCCCCGACGATGATCCCCAGACTCTTGGCGCTCCCCAGTTCGGCGTGACTATAGCCCAGCGCCGCCACCTCGGCGAGGAGCGGGCGGAGCGGCGCGAACGCCGCCTGCCCCCGCGCCACGCCGCCCGTGCCGACCGCGATCCCGACCCCCGACATCGTCGCCATCCTTTCTCCGTTGCGCGTCGCCGCTATATCCTGGGCGTCGCCACCCCTACAGCGCCTCGCGGACGGCCTTGTCCGCCTCGGCCTTCATCTTTTTCACCCCGGCCTCGGGGGTGAGCTGCCCGAGCAGCACCTGATTGACCGCGTCGGCGACGATCTGACCGCGCACCTGGGTCAGCGCGGCGCTGGGGGTCAGGATGCGCGCGTTCGGCGCGATCTCGCGCAGCGCCTTCGCCGCCGGCGCATTCTTGGCGTAGAACTCCTTGAGGGCCGGGCCTTCGGCGGCGGACTTCGTACTGGGGAAGTAGCTCGTCGCGGCGATCCAACTCGCGAGCGGGGCGGGGGTGCTCAGCCACTTCAGCCAGAGCCACCCGGACAATTGTTTCTCCGCATCGGTCTTGGGGATGACGTTGACCGGGCCGTAGGTCTCCGTGACCGTGCCGCCCGCCATCCCCTGCGGCGGCATGGCGACATCCCAACGGAAGTCCTTGACCAGATTGCTGAACCCCACGGCGTTGCCGGAGCTATCCATGAAGTAGGCGCTCTTCTGGGCGATGAAGAGGTCGCGGGCGCTCTCCTTCGGGATATCGAGCAGCTTCTCGTCGTAGAGCTGCTTCCACCAGGTCATGATCTCGGCCACCTCGGGACGGTCGAAGTTGGTGGCCTTGCCGTCCGCCGAGAGCCAGTCCACCCCGTTGGTGAGCATCGTGCTGATGAAACGGTCCCCCGCCCCGCCGATATACCACCCCGCCATGCCCGGATTGGCCTTCGCCACCGCGCGGAGGTGATCGGGGAACTCTTTCCAGGTCTTCGGAGGTCCGCCGAGCCCGGCCTTCTGCAAGGCATCGACGTTCCAGTAGGTCGCGAAGGCGCTGAATCCTTGCGGGAAGGCCATCAGCTGGTTGTTGTAGATCGCCAGCTTGTGCCGGTTGATCTGGCTGGGGAGAAAGTCGGCGCGCTGCTCCGCCGAGAGCCCCTGCTGCGGGTCGCCGAGGTACGGTTCGAGGTCGACGGTGATCTTGCTGTAGGCGTACTGCGTCACGTCGTAGTCGTCGGCCATCATCGCGCCCGGCAGCCCGCCCCCGGCGGCGGCGGCGCGCACCTTCTTGTTGAGATCGGCGATCGAACCCTGCGCGCTCGGCGTCACCTTGATCTTGCCCTCGTACTGCTTGTTGAAGTCGGCGGCGAGGGTCTCGAACGCCTTGGCCGCGTCGCCGGTGCTGCGGTGCCAGTAGTCGATCTCGATCAGCCGACCCGGCAGCGTGCCGACGCTGCCCGCCGCCGTGCTGGCGACGGGGGTGGCGCTCGTGGCGGGCGCGACGCTGGTGGCAGGCACGGCGGCGGTTGTCGGTGCCAGGCTTGGCTGCGCGGTCGGCGCGCTGCTGCCGGTGGCACCGCCCGCCGGTGCCGCCGGTGCGGTGGTCGGCGTGACCGTCACCCCGCCACAGGCCGCGAGCAATGCCGCCCCGGCCAACCCCAGCGAACCCCCGATGAAACGGCGACGCGATACTTCAGCGGTCATGATCGTCACGCTCCTGTCGCTACACGGGTCAGGCCCGTACTCAACCCTTCAATCCACTGGCGGCCACCCCGGCGATGAACCGCCGCTGCGCCACCAGATACAAGAGGATGATCGGTACGGTGACGAGGAAGGCCGCCGCCATCAGCAGCCCGTAATTCGTGACGTTCTCATCCTGGAAATAGGTCATCGCCACCTGCACGGGTCGGATACTCTCGCGCCGGGTCACGAGAAGCGGCCAGAGGAGCGCGTTCCACCGGGCGACGAAGCCGAGGAGGGCCACGGTGATCAGGGGGGGACCGGTGAGCGGCAGCAGGATCCGCCACAGGTAACCGAAGTTCGAGATACCATCGAGTTGCGCCGCCTCCCAGTATTCGTTCGGTACAGACAGGAACGTTTGCCGGAGCAGGAAGATCGGGAACGCCCCCGCGAGGCCCGGCAGGATCATCGCGGCGTAGGAGTCGTAGAGCCCCTGTCCGCCATCGCCGAGGAGGTCGTTGCCGCCGAGCAACGGGAGATGCCGGATGGTGACGAAGTTCGGGATCAGGGTGATCTCGCTCGGGATCATCGTCGTCGCCAGCACGAGCAGGAAGAGGAAATCGCGCCCCCGGAAGCGCAGCCGCGCGAAGGCGTACGCCGCCAGGACGCCGATCACCAGTTGCCCCGCCGTGCCGACGATCGCGGTGATCGCCGAGTTGAGGAGGTAGCGCCCGAGGGTGCTCGGCGGCTTCGTCCACGCATCCAGATAGTTCTGCGGGTGCCAGTCGCGCGGCAGGAAGGTGGGAGGGAAGAGATTCGACTCCTGGAGGGTCTTGAACGAGCCGAGGACCATCCAGAGAAAGGGGAAGACGACGACGATCGCCCCGCCGCCGACCACCACCAGGAGCAGGAGATTGGTCAGCAGGCGCGGCACGAGGCCCGTTCTCGTATCGGCGAGGGTGGGCACGCGCGAGAAGGCGGTCATCCGCACGAGGGGGCTCCTTACTGGTACTGCACGCGGCGACCGATCACCCGGAATTGCACGATCGTGAGGCCGAGCATGATGAAGAAGAGCAGGAAGGCGACGGCGGCGGCGTACCCGACGCTGTTGGCCCGCTCGTAGAAGTTGCGGAAGAGGTAGACGGTGATCGTGAGGGTGGAGTCGAGCGGCCCCCCGGCCTCGCCGCGACCGATGCTGCTGCCCCGCGTCAGGGTGTAGATCGGGGTGAACGCCTGGAAGGTGCCGATCGTGTTGTAGATCAGCAGGAAGAAGGTCGTCGGCATTAGCAGGGGCCAGGTGATGCGCCGCAGGATCGTCGCCCCGCCCGCCCCATCGATCCGGGCCGCCTCGTAGAGGTCGCCGGGGATCGCCGTCAGCCCGGCGAGATAGATGATGATGTTGAAGCCGAGGCTCGACCAGATCGTGTAGAGGATGATCACCACCAGGGCGGTACTCGGCCCTGCGGCGATGTCCGGCAGCCCCGGCAACATGCCAAGCCCCGCCGCCTCGGTGATCCGCTTCAGGAATGGGACCGGATCGTCGAGCCAGCGCTGCGTGGGCAGCCCGACCGCCTGCAACAGGGCGTTGACGACGCCGGCCCGCGCGCTGAACATCCAGGCGAAGACGACGGCGATCGCCGCGCCGCTGGTGACGTGGGGCAGGAAGTAGATGGTCCGCAACACCCCGCGACCGGGCAGCTTGCGGAAGAGGATGGCCGCGAGGCCGAAGGCGAGGAAGATCGTCACCGGCACGGTGCCGAGCACGTAATAGCCGGTGATGATCAGGCTGTGCAACACCTCCCCGATCGCCAGCTCGCCGGTGTAGTCCGGCGCGACGAAGCCCTCGACGAAAAGTCGGCGATAGTTGGCGAGGCCGACGAAGTTCAGCGGCCCCACATCCCACTTCCAGAGGCTGATCCAGACGTTGAAGAAGACCGGCCAGACCTCGAAGAGGAGCAGGAGGACGAGGGCCGGGAGGACGTAGAGGAGCCCCCCCCAGCCGCTGGTCCGCCGCGCCTCGCGCCGCGCGCGGGCGAGCGAGCGCGGCAATGCTCGGACATGCATAAGTAACGCCCCTAGATGGCGATCGTCAGCCCGTCGTGGGCCACGAGATAGCCGTGCGTGGCCGCCTCCTCCACCAACGGCTGGTGGGTGGGGTTGCTGTGGTGCGCGATGTGGGTGGCGTAGAGGCGCGCGTCGTCCGCCAGCAGTTCCAGTTCGCGCAGCCGCGCGATCTCAGAGCGGAACTGCTTGCCGTTCAGATGGCGCGGGGAGGGCACGCCGAAGCCCAGCGTGTGGTCCATGACCACGACATCGAGCCGCCCGCCCCACGCGCGCAACGCCGCCCAGGTCGCCTCCGGCAGCGGGCCGGTATCGGTCGCGTAGAAAAGGCTCCGCCCCGCGTGCTCGATGATGTAGAGGAGCGGGACGATCGCCGGGTCATGGGCCGCCAGCACGGTGCTGACGCGATACGGCCCGACCGCGAACGTCTGGAAGGGCGCGACGGGATGGAGGGCCAGGTTGAGTCGGGCGGCGGCCTCGTCCAGTCCGAGCGCGGCGAAGTGGCCCAGTTCGCGCGCGGCAAAATCGAGCGCGCCCTGCGTGCCGTAGAAATGGAGCAGCGGCGCGTCGTGGACGCCGCAGAAGGGGCTGCGCGCGACGAAGAGCGCCGGATGGAGATGGTCCTGGTGCTCGTGCGTCTGCAAGCAGTAGCGCAGCCGCGTCAGCGCGATGCCATGCATCTGCGCCGCCGCCAAGACGTCGGGGCCGAGATCGAGCAGCAGTTCGCCATCGATCAGCAGCGAACTGCGCTTGCGAAGATTCGGGCCACCCAAGTCCTGCGCGCGGCGGCAATTGTCGCAGCCGCAGAACGGATCCGGGTAGCCCTCCGCCGCCGCCGTACCGAGGAACTGCGCGCGCATCCTCGCCCCTTCTCTTCCCCACAGCGGCCATACCGATGGACCGCGCCCACACCAACACCCCCACAACGGTGCGGCATGATCGGCAACACGATGAAGGGGCACCTTCGCCAGCGATCGTGCGACGCATTGCGCTTTCGACGCGAGTACCTTACGGGGTGGAGATTAAGGTCGGCTTAACACGCGGTAAAGATAAGGTTAAATACTGTCCGCGAATAGACTCTCGCCTGCGGCTACCCACGGGAACGAGGAGGGCGCGTGGGCCAGGCAAGGCGACAACGATTCGGCGTGGGAACGCCGTGGGGAGGATTCGGTGCCCTTCAACACCCGGACGATCGAAGGGAATGCAGCAGAGGGCGATACCATCAGCGACGGGCGATAGCCGGAACGACACCACCGGCATCAGTCCCACCAGCGCCGCACGCAGATCGCGCCGAGCGCCGCCAGCGCGAGCCAGAGGGCGATGATAATCGCCGCCGCGATCCGTCCGAGCCCTTGCCCCTCGTCCAGTCGCCGCCCCGCCGCCGCGCGACCCTCCGCCAACACATCGGGCGGGATCCGCCAGATCGCCAGCGCCACGCCGAGCGGCAGGAGGAGCAGATCGTCCAGATAGCCGAGGATCGGGATCACGTCGGGGATCAGGTCGGGCGGGCTGAGCGCGTAGCCGACGACGCAGACGACCACCACCTGCGCATACCAGGGCACGCGCGGATCGCGATACGCCAGATAGAGGGCGTCAACCTCCCGCTTCAACCGTCGCGCCCAGGCCCGCCAGCGTTCGCCCACGCGTCCTCCCCGCCCATGATTCACGGCCATGCTACTATACGGTGACCCGACCCGAACGGAATACGCTGCGAGGGAACCATGATCCAGACGCGCTTCACCACTCTCTTCGGCATCGAACACCCGATTCTCAATGCACCGATGGCCGGGGCGGCGACCGCCGAACTGGCGGCGGCGGTCTCGGCGGCGGGCGGACTGGGGATGATCGGCGCGAGCCTCTCCGGCGGGCCGGACTGGCTCCGCGAGCAGATCCGCCTCGTCCGCGCCCGCACCGACCGCCCATTCGGCGTCGGCCTTATCTCCTCCGCACCCGACACGGCGGCGCTGATGGCGGTCGTGCTGGAGGAGCGGGTAGCGGCGGTCAGCCACTCCTTCGCCGATCCCACCCCCTATGTCGGCCCGGCGCACGCGGCGGGGATCAAGGTGCTGGCCCAGGTGCAGACAGTGGCGGGGGCGGCGCAGGCGGCGCGGGCGGGGGTGGACATCATCGCCGCGCAAGGGAGCGAGGCGGGCGGGCACACCGGCGGCGGCGGCGGCTCCCTGCCGCTGATCCTGGCGACGCTCGCGGTGGCCGGTGACATTCCGGTGCTGGGGGCGGGCGGCGTCGGCGACGGGCGCGGGCTGGCGGCGGTCCTGCTGCTCGGCGCGGAGGGGGCCTGGATCGGCACCCGTTTCGTCGCCAGCCGGGAGAGCGTCTACGGCGAGTCGCGCAAGGCCCGCATCGTGGCGGCGGGGGCGGACGACACCCTGCTCACGCGCGCCTACGACCTCGCGACCGAGGCTCCGTTCCCACCGGGGATCGTGGAGCGCGTCGTCCGCAACGATTTCACCGCCATCTGGCAGGGGCGTGATGACGAGCTCGTGGCGCGGCGCGACGAAGTGCGCGCCCAACTCCGCGCCGCCCCCGCCGGGGATACGCAGATCACCAAGGTGGCCGCAGGCACCGTCGCCGGGATCATCGACAGCATCGAGCCCGCCGCCGACATCATCCGCACCATCATCGCCGACGCCGAGCGCATCTTGCGCGAGAGGCCGGGGCAGTTGCTCGGGTAGACTGCGCGGCCAGGAGATTAGGATGAGCACAGCGCATCGACCCAGAGTGCCCTAACTGATACGTGGTGAGTAGAATGGGTATGCGAGACGATACCGTGCCGACTCCCGCGCGCCTACCCAGGCGGAAAATGCGCGGCTGCCTGCTCGGCATCAGCGGCTTCCTCGGCCTCTGCATCGCCCTCCCCGCATTGGCCTTGTTCATCCTCGATCGCACCAGCGCCGCGCCGATCATCCCACCCTATCCGAATGTGGAATGGGGGGCCAGCTATACATCCCGCTGGGGCATGGAACTCTTCGGTGAAGATTTTTGGCGGTTTCCGAACCGCCGATACCCATGCACAAGTGCAGCAGTATTATCGCGCGCGGCTGGCGCAGGAGGGCTGGGACGGCTGGTGGTATCGGGGCAGTGACGGTCATTGCTATACGCTCCTGATCATCAAGAACGATAGTCGCGCCGCAGGCGTCCCACCCGGCGTTACGAGTATCGCGTTGAAGCTCCGCCCAATCTTCACTTCCGAGGTGCAACCACTCCAAAGGATCAGCGTGCATGGCGTAGCGTGCAGCCAGTGAACGTCCATACGAGCAGCTATATGAGCAGTCCCTGAATATGCTCGGCCCAAGTCCCACCTGATTTCGGGTAGCCGGTAAGGCCATAGCGACTGGCGCTGAGAAACACAGCGAAGGACGTAGGGTGATGCGGATAGCACAATCGTTGCTGCGCTGGCATCGGGGGGGCGCGATCCCCTTCACATTGATGGCGCTGCTCCTCGGCGCGATCATCGCGCTCGGCCATGCGCCGCCACCACTCAGCGGCCCCACGCCATATATCCCGCCCTACCCCAACACCGTCGGCGCGGCAACCTACCCCGGCGGCTGGGAATTGCGTCTGCTCGGCGAGGGATTCGGGGGATTCGCCACGCAGGATTCGTCCGAAGTGGTGCAGCGCTATTATGCTGAACAACTGCCGCTGCATGGCTGGCGCAATGGGTGGTATCAAAACATTCTCGGCTATTGCTACACGCTGCTGATCATCCCCAGTACCGCCGCATCGCTCGATGCCACGCACATTAGTCTTAAGCTGCGGCAAGCGTTCAGTTCCGAACTGGGCAAGCGTGCCCCGGCGGGCTGCAAGTGAGCGCCCACCCTAACAACCCTGCCCCTTCCGGCCCGACGTACTACACTTACGCAGTCGCGTGATCCCCCAGTAGAGGAGAAGTGCCGATGCGAACGCCCCGCACCCACCATACTCCGCGCACACCACGCGCCCCGCGCCGATCCCGCTTCCTCCTCCCCCTGCTCCTGCTCGCGCCGCTGGTGCTGCTCGTTTTCCGGCCCGTGCCGCGCAAAGGTGTGGCGGGGGCGAGCGACGGGGGCGGCGGGGATCTGTATGCCGACGACGCGGCGCGCGAGCGGGCGATCCGTTACAACCGCCAGCGCGAGTGGCTCTCGCTCTTCGGCACCCTCTACGGCGCGCTGATCAACGCACTCGCCCTGCGGACCGGCCTCTCGGCCCGGCTGCGCGATCGCGCGGCGGCGGTCGCGCCCGCGCGCCTCGGCCCGGTTATCCCCTACACGCTCGTCTCCTCGCTCCTCTCCTCGCTCGCCACCCTCCCGCTCGCCTACTACAGCGGCTGGGTCGTCGAGCGCCGCTACGATCTCACCAACCAGACCCGCCGCGCCTGGCTCGGCGAAACGCTGAAGGGGGAAGCGCTCGGGCTGGCCCTCGGGCTGCCGCTGGCGCAGGGGGTCTACGCCGTGATCCGCCGTTATCCGCGCGGCTGGTGGGCGATCCTCGCCGCGCTCGCCATCCCCTTCACGATCGTCCTCTCGATCCTCGCCCCGGTCCTGATCCTCCCCCTCTTCAACACGTTCGAGCCGATCCGCGACCGCGCCCTGGCCGAGCGGATCAAGGCGCTCGCCGCCGCGCAGGGGGTCACGGTCTCCGACGTGTTGCAGATGGACATGAGCAAGCAGACGAAGAAAGCCAATGCGTTCTTCACCGGTCTCGGCGGCACCAAGCGGATCGTTTTGGCCGACACGCTCCTCGACGAGTTCACGCAGGAAGAGGTCGAGGTCGTCCTGGCGCACGAGCTGGGGCATCAGGTCGGCGGCGACATCTGGAAGCTGATCGGCCTCGGCGCGCTCACCACCGCGCTCACGGCGGGCGCGGTCGATCGCCTCGCGCGCCCGATCATCGCCCGGGTCGGCGCGCGCCTCGGCCTCGACCCGGCGCGCGGCCTCGGGGATGTCGCGGCCCTGCCCCTCCTCGCGCTGCTGCTCAGCGCCATCTCGCTCGCGCTCGCGCCGCTCCAGAACGCGATCTCGCGCAATCTGATCGAGCACCCCGCCGACCGCTACGCCCTCGACCTCACCCGCGACCCGGCGGCGTTCGTCGGGGCAATGGAGAAGCTCGGACGACTCAATCTGGCCGATCCGCAGCCGCCCGCGATCGTGAAGTGGCTCCTCTACGGCCACCCGACCCTGCAAGAGCGGGTCGATTACGGGCGCTCCTGGCGCGCGGAAGGGTAACGCCCGGTCACACAACGGTCACGGCCAGCCGGAGGCATGGAGCGGGGCGGGGCGCATATGCGCCCGCCCCGCTCCGTGTGTGGAGACCATTCACTTCACCGCTCGCCGTCGGCGAACACGAACCCTACGCCACGCTCAGTCCCCCCACACCGTGAGCGATACGGAGTTATAGAGCGGCAGGTGTAATTCCGTGCGCGCCCGGGCGGCGGCACCGGATGATAGGGGCGATGCTGCGACGGGACACCCCGTCGCGCCAAGCACCGTATCGCTGGTGGGGCGCATCGCGACGCGCCAACGTTCCTCGGCACGGCGCGTCGCCTCCGCCAACGCCGGACGTGCCGGATCGTTCGATGGGAGCCGTGCCCAGCGCCAGTACAGCCTGACATATGCCCCGTAAGCGGCCTGTTGTGACCGTTTTCTCATCGCGTCCATCTCGCCATCGGTGCCAGCTCCTCTGCTCGTGATCCAGCCGATCGGGTCACCCCGACAGGCGTGTACAGGCGCAACCACGTTGCCACGCTGGCCCGACGTTATCCTATACGGACGCCTGAATTCGCGAGTACCTTCGGGTGGTACGCTGCCAGCGGGCGGCGATGCCCGGACGACCCGCCACTTCGCACATCGCGGTCGGCCTCCGCCCCGCGCGAATGCGCGCGAGTCGATGCCGCGCCACCGGCACCGCAATCGGGGATCCTGCCAGCGCCTTCACCACGTTACCGTGTCAGGCCACGGCGACCAAAATGGCAGGGCGCGTCGTTCACCGCTCGCCAGCCGGGGGCGACTCCCCCGAGGACCGGGCATCGCGCGGCAGGCGGAGTGCTACCGGGTGCGCTCGTCCGTGCGCGCCGGACTGCGGGGCACAGCCTGGGCGCGCGTTGCCCATCGTCCGGGCCATCAACGCGCGCCAGGCCGATTCGGCCTGCTGCGTCGCCTGCGCCAATGCGGGGCGGCACGCATCGCCCGGCGGCAAACGCCGCAAGGACCAGAAACACTCGACATAGAGTGCGTACGCCGTCCGCCGCGCCTCTTTCTCGGTCGCGTTGCCCATCGTCATGTCCCCCTCCATTCGTACCGCCTCTCGCACGAGGGACGGGCCGCTGGTACGACCGGGTTCCCCACCGAGTAATACTGATCGGGATGGTGCGACGGATCGGTATACGTATACCTAATCGAAACGGGACTTTTTTCCCAGGAAACCCCGACACCGATCAGCGCGCGGGTGGCCGCTCGATCAGCGCCGCACCCGCCCTGATGGGCAGTCACCCCAGCCCCGCCATGCCCTACACTCCTCCGGCGACCACGGACCGCCGTCCACCGACCCGCTCCCCCTGCTCGCGACCCGCGACTCACGACTCATCCAGTCCCGGAGGCCCGATGCCGATCTTCCACGAACTCCCCGCCGCTCCCGGTGGCGTCCCGGTCAAAGCCTGGACCGCGAACCTCGAAGCGAACGCCGCCGCGCAATTGCGCGCCCTCGCGGGGTCCGGTCTGCTCATCGGCCACGTCGCCGCGATGCCCGATGTCCACGCGGGGCGCGGCGCGACCGTCGGCGCGGTCTTCGCCACGCGCGATCTCCTCCTGCCGAGCGCGATCGGCACCGACATCGGCTGCGGCGTGCTGGCGCAGCCGTTGGACGTGCACGCCGGTGACCTCCCGACGGCCCTGCTACGCGAGTTGCAGGCACAGATTAAGTGGACGATCCCCCTCGCGCACGGCGAGCAGGGGGAGGCGCAGGCGTGGGATGGCCTCGCGGACGCGGGGCGCTACACGAGTGCGGTCGCGCGGATCGTTCGGGAGGCCGGGCCGTGGCAGCTCGGCACCCTCGGCGGCGGCAACCACTTCCTCGAACTCTGCCGCGAAACCGAGGGCGAGGAGGGCGCGGGGCGCGTCTGGCTCCTCGTCCACAGCGGCAGTCGCGGCGTCGGCAGCGCCATCGCCGCGCACCACATCGGGATCGCGCGCACACTCGCCCCGCGCCTCGGTCGGCCCATCGTCGGCGACCTCGCGCCGTTGCCGCTCGATACGCAAGAGGGGCAGGATTATCTGACCGATCTTCTCTGGGCGCAGGCATACGCCGCCGAGAACCGCCGCCAGCTACAACGGGCGATCCTCGATCTCCTCGCACGGCTGGTGGGGCGGCACCTCCGCCACGAACTCGTCTACGACCTGACGGCGGGTTTCGACAGCGTCCACAACTACGCCGCGCGCGAACAGTGGTTCGGTGAGCCGCTCTGGGTCCACCGCAAGGGCGCGGCGGCGGCCCCGTCTGGTAGCCCCGGCATCGTCCCCGGCTCGATGGCGACCGGTTCCGCCCTCGTGCGCGGCCTCGGCAACGCCGCCGCGCTCGGCTCCTGCTCGCACGGGGCGGGACGCCGGATGAGCCGGGGGCAGGCGGCGCGCACGATCACGCCGGAGGCGTTCGCCCACCAGATGCGCGGCGTCGTCGCCGACACCGGGCGCGACCTCCTCGACGAAGCTCCGCAAGCGTACAAAGCGCTCGACACGGTACTCGCCGAGCAGGCCGATCTGATCACCCCGGTCGGGCGACTCCTCCCGCTGCTCAACGTCAAGGGCGTCCCGCGCCGGACGCGCGGCGCGGACAAGGGCGGGCGCACCCCGCAGCCGAAGGACCGTACGCGCGACAAGAACGACCCCGTCCAGCGCCGCAAGCTGGAACAGCGCCGCGAGCGGGGCAGGCCGGGGTTGGGACGGGGACGGTGAGTGAGTTCGTAGTCCGTGGTCCGTAGAGAGTGGCGCGGTGCCGATAGTGGGTACCGCCTATCAACAAACCCTTCTACCGACTACAGACTGCGGACTGCGGACTATCGACCGCCGACCTCTTGCGTCCCCAGCTGCTCGACGAGTGAGGCGCTCGCCTCGTTGAGGCCGGTGACGTGGACCGCCACCCCCCGCGCGCGGTACTTCAGCACCACCTTGTCGAGCGCCGCCACCGCCGAGCCATCCCAGATGTGCGCGGCGGACAGGTCGAGTTCCACGCGCGCGAGCGGCTCGCGATAATCGAACTCGCCCAAAAAGCCCTGCACCGAGGCGAAGAACAGCTGCCCGCGCACCCGGAAGGTCCGCTGCTGCCCGTCCGCGCTCAGCACGCTCTCCACGCGCAGCAGCCGCGCGATCTTGTGCGCGAAGCAGATCGCCTTGATCAGCACCCCGACCAGCACGCCGCGCGCGAGGTCGCTCGTCGCGATCACCACCCCGACCGTCGCCACCATCACGAGCGCCTCGTCGCGCGGGACGCGGTGCAGGGTGCGGAGCGAGGACCAGTCGAAGGTGCCGATGCAGACCATGATCATCACCGCGACGAGCGCGCCGAGCGGGATGCGCCCGACCAGATCGCCCAGGATGACCAGCAGGAAGAGGAGAAACCCGCCCGCCCAGAAGGTGGAGAGCCGCCCGCGCCCGCCCGCCCGCATGTTGATCATCGACTGCCCGATCATCGCGCAGCCGGCCATGCCGCCGAAGAGGCCGCTGACGATGTTTGCCAGCCCCTGCCCGCGCGCCTCGGTGTGCTTGTTGCTCGGGGTGTCGGTCACGTCGTCCAGCAGCGCGGCGGTCAACCAGGACTCGATCAGGCCGACCATCGCCAGGGTCAGCGAATAAGGGAGGATGATCCGCAACGTCTCCGCGCTGAACGGCACCTGCGGCAGGGCGAAGGTCGGCAGGCTGTGCGGCAGGGCACCCATCTGCCCCACCGTCCGCACGTCGCTGTGGAAGACGATCGCGACGGTCGAGAGGACGAGGATCGCGACGAGCGGCGCGGGGATCGCCGTGGTGATCCGGGGGAAGAGGTAGATGATCGCCAGCCCCGCCGCCACCATCGCGTACATCTGCCACGACGCGCCCCGGAATTGTGGCAATTGCGCCGAGAAGATCAGGATCGCCAGGGCGTTGACGAAGCCGACCATCACCGAGCGCGGGATGAAGCGCAGGATGTAGCCGAGCCGCGCCCACCCGGCGATGATCTGGATCGCGCCCGTCAGCAGCGTCGCCGCGAAGAGGTATTGCAGCCCGTGGTCGCGCACCAGCGTGACCATCACCACCGCCATCGCACCGGTCGCCGCCGAGATCAGCCCCGGTCGCCCGCCGACAAGCGCGGAGACGAGCGCGATGCAGACCGAGGCGTAGAGCCCGACCTTCGGATCGACCCCGGCGATGATCGAGAAGCCGATCGCCTCCGGGATCAGCGCCAGCGCCACGACCGTGCCGGAGAGGACATCGGCGCGGACGTTCGCGAGCCAATCGCGCCGGAACCGCACCGGCCACGTCGCGACTTCCCCGGTGATCACACTCAACTCGTCGGACTCCTCGCTCGGCGGCACGCGCGCCACCACCCCTCGCGCGTACCCCGTTGTACGCAACCGGTCGTATCGGTCGGCGACAGCGACGCGCCGCCAACATTGTTCGTCGCCACTGCCGACCCACTCCGAATCTATTCAGTTGTGCTGAAATGGGGTGTATTGGTACCGCATCGGTGTGACGATAGGATAAATCATCGGGGCGGATCTGTCACGATGGAGGAGAAGTCGGTAGAAAGGCTCGGTGATGGGCAATGCCCATCACCGGCACCGCGCTACTACTACCGACTGCCGTCTGCCGTCTGCCGACTCATCGCCCACTCCGCCACCGCCGCCTCCTGCTCCGGCGACTCGATCGAGCCGGGGCGCGCGGCGCGGACGGCGGCGATCGCCGCGCGCGGTCTGCCCCCGGCTGACGAGGGCGCAGGCGAGGATCGTGCCGGTGCGCCCGATCCCGGCGGCGCAGTGGACCGCCACCGGACGCCCCGCCGCCACGAAGCCCTCGATCGCCGCGACCGCCGCCGCGATCTGCGCCCCTGTCGGCGCGGTGAAGTCCGCGACCGGCAGGTGGACCATTTCGAGTTCGTGGTCGTGCAGGGACACGGCGGGCAATGGCTCTTCTGTCAGGCTGACAACCGCGCGCACCCCCTGCGCGGCCAGCGCGGCGAACGCATCGTCGCTCATGGGGCGCGCGGACCCGGCCAACTCGCCGGGTATCAGCCAGCCGAAGTTCGGCAGGATCAGCGTCAGGCGCTCCTCCTCGGTGAGATCGTAGCCCGCGAGCGTGGCGCGCGGCGCGGCGAAAAGCTCTTGACGAAAGGCCGCATCGGAGCGCAGGCGCGCGAACAATTCCTGCAATACCGCTGATGTCATCGTTTACCTCTATAGGATTGCGCTAGAACCGATAGTTAGGCGTACCCTGCCGGCTTGCTGGAAAATAGCCGACGGCCAGAAGCAAATTACACCTCGGGTGGTACAAATTTTTTTCCATGTTGCCTTCCACAAGTCCTGTAACTATGTAGCAACCCGGGAGAGTTGGAGCGAGAGTCCGGTTAGCAGACGCAACGTAACACCAGATCTCATCGTAGGCGCGGAGCGCCAGGAAGAGCTGACACCGTCGTCTACCTCGTGGCAACGATACCAGTATTTGCATTGTATTGCGGCAACCCAACACTGCGACAGCTTTTCAGGAAACGTATCACTCTCGAAATAGACGCCGACATACTCACTCTCACAGTGATTGTGTAACAGGTGTCACCTATGCATGAATCATGAGTAGACCGCTCTTAGCGGTCACAAGAGAGCAGTGACTTCTATGACTGTTCGAGATGGCGTTATCGCCGACATAAACCAAGGGGGCGATGTAAAGTGAGGTGCTCGGTTACCGCATTTGAATCATGACATCCAATCAACTGATTTGAGTTGTGTTATAAGGCTGAAATGGTGAGTATTCCTTGTCACAACGACAGCACCATGTGCTAAAGCAATGGCAGCTATCTGGAGGTCTTGTTTACTTGGGCCTCGAAGTCGTCGTCTCAAGAGCTGTGCATACTCTTGTGATGCGGCCTCGGTAAATGGTAGTACTGGTATTCGAGAGTAGTATTCGGCTGTCTCGGTGAGGCGCTTATATGCTAATGGTAGTTTAGCCAAGTCCGCCATGTCCCTATTTACAATGGCAAGCCTGCCTCGCAACTGTTCATACATCGTGACGATGGTGGTGGCTACGGTGTCCGGGCTAACTTGGGTGAATGCCAAAATCACCGCACCGTCATTCCTCTGGTGCGCCGTAATTGTGTCAGTGTCTAAGACATAACGGATTCGATCGTGTTTCACCGCACGTTATCTTCATCCTCGTCACCTGTATCCTGGATTGCTTCTCGTGCAGCATATATTTCATCAAGCATAGGTAACAGATCGGGATCGTCGGCAAAAACTCCTGCGGTCGATAGCCACGGATTCATGAAAGGTCGGAAATGTGCAGTGAAGTCGATAATGCGCATTTCCATAGCTTGGACGTTCGGAGCCTGTTGATTCTCTTCAATGGGGAGTTGTTTTGCTAAGTTTGCAAGCACTTCACCCGCACCTACTGCAGCGGTGCCCGCATTCCTAGCAGCCTGAACAACACGACCGAAATCACGTTCTCCTTCAGTATCATCCCGAGTATAGTTATCTCGATTTAGGTATTCTTGCATTCTGCACGCCTTGCCACTAATGATTCCCAATCGTGATTATATCATCCTCTGATGTCTGCTCCGTACTTTCCAGCCGCTCTTGAACGATACTGATAACACGACCTATATAGGCAGCACCGATGTTGAAGCTCGAAAGGATGCCATCGAATGCTTGATTTGCGTGGCGGGCAGCTCGGTTCAATTCCTTACTAAGCTTGGCAACCTGCATTAGACCGCCTTTAGCCTCACTTATCTGTGGAATGACCCCCAGAATTGCCCGCTCGAATTGTGTTGCCCCAACAATCAATTCTTTAGCTGCTTGGCGATCGTTCTCTGTTACTAATAGTCCTAGTTCGGCTGCACCCTCGATGCTCTCTCCAAATTGTTGCCAAGCGTGATCCAAAATAGGAATTTCCTGTTGCAAAGTTTCCGCGTAGCTTATTATTTCTGCCGCTATAAGGCGAGCCAAATCACGCTTGTGTGAGTTGGTTCCCTGAGTACTGCTGAGCCTGATCATTTCAGTAGTATAAGGTTCGATATTAGTTTGGAGTTCGGTGTTAGCCTCTGTTAGCCGACCCAAAGAACTCACAATATCGAGCTGCGCCGATTGAATGTTATCTTCTAGATCAAGAAGGCCAAGTCTTTCACTTGATTCTGAAGACGCTTCAGCGGGCGTCACAGATTCGGCCAATACCTTGGATACAGATTTTGATACCCGAGTCTCTTTTGGCGCAAAGTCGCTGATAGGATTCCCGAATCGGATTGTGCCTTCCCGATGGCGTTTCGCGACTTCTCTTAGCTGATCTTGTAGCTTCCTGACATCGTTATAGTTGAGCGAATATGTGATAAGCCGATAGGAGCGCAGATCAAAAGGCACCGCTGTAATATCTTGAGTCAGCAGCACGGTAGGTTTTGAAAGGCCATGTGCTATCCCGAGTTCGTACATAACGTTTCCATTGACAGAGCTTAGCTCTGCAACGATCAGGTCTGCCTGCATTATGTTCTCAACGACATCATGTAGGATGCTTCGCTGATCAGTGAAGCTATCCGCTCGGCGTACTTCGTAATTTACATCCTCTAATGCAGGGACAATCAAGTCCTCATAGACACCGTTAAACTCGGGGTCAAATGGAATGAGAACGAAGGCCAGCATTGTGGATTGGCCTTGTTCCCCACCGGTAGTCACGTTCAATCCTATTGTCTCTTTCATTTTTCCAGCCACTGCTACGTCACGATACTCATAATTAATCATTGACAATTCTAGCAGACTATGGCCGACTGGTGAGGATGTTCACTGTATAAAGCGTCGAGCGCCGCGATCGGTCTTTTAGGAGACGACTCAACTTTAACAGATTCGGGCGATCATGGTTGTGAACGATGAACACCGCTTTAGAACGCGGCTTGCTTAGCATAGCGGATATGACTGCTTGGTTATCGACGCCGCCACCGTGGCTGCAAGTATATGCTGCATCATCGTGTAGGATCCGCGTAGACGAAACCAAGCGCAGGTGCGGTGACGAGCGCACGTTTCTGCTGCTCGATGCGCTCACGCTGTCAAGGATCGTCCTTTAATGAAAGTGCTCAACTTCTTGGACATCAGGTTCGTCCCTCTTGCTTCGCTTTTTCGACCATCACGTCCTCACCGGCACCACCCTCGTCCGCGCGTCCCCACGGGGGAGTTGCAGCAGCGACAAGGCACCGAGCAGGAAGAACGGCGTCATCACGAGGAAGACCGCGGGGATGCCGAAGCGCGCGGCGACCAGGCTGCCGGTCAGCGGCCCACCGCCTAAGCCGATCGAGCCAGCCGCCGCCAGGATGCCGAAGGCCATCCCGCGCCGGTCGGGCGGCGTCAGTTCGGTGAAGATCGCCTGCACGATCGGCAGCATCCCGCCCAACGTCAGCCCGGTCGCGATCCGCAGCAGGAGGAGTTGCCCGATGGTGCCGACGAACGCCTGCGGCAGGCAGAGCGCCGCCGCCGCCAGGAGGCAGATCAGCAGCGTCGGGCGGCGTCCGAAGCGGTCGGCCACGGTGCCGATCAGCAGGGCACTGACGGTGGAGGCGAGCCCGGTCGCGGCGACGACGAGCCCGGCCAGCGTCGCCAACCGCTGGCCGTCCGGCACCAGGCTCTGGACGTAGAGGGGCAGGACCGGGTTCGGGGCGAAGTTGGCGAAGCGGATGATGATGAACATCCCCAGCACCGCCAGGATCTCGCGCTGCCGGATGAACGCGCGAGGGCCGCCGTCGCGCGCCTTCGCCGCCGCCTGCGCGGTCGTCACCGGCTCGCGCGCGGGCTCGGACACGCAGAGCGTCACCAGGATCGCGGCGACCAGGAAGAGCGCCCCGGTCAGGCCGAACGCGGCGCGGAAGCCGACGAGGTCGCTGACGATCCCGCCGACGAGCGGGCCGAGCGCATTCCCGACGAAGAGCGCGGTCTGGATCAGGCCGAGCGCCATCGCCAGTCGGGCGCGCGGCACCAGCAGCGAGACGACCGTCGAGATCGCCGCCACCAGCCCGGTCACCGACCCTTGCAGGAGGCGCAGGATGAAGAGTTGCTCGGCGCTCTGCACGAACGCCATCGCGCCGACGACGACTGTCGCGCCGAAGAGCGCGCGCTGGATCATCAGCCGTCGCCCGTAGCGGTCGGCGACGACCCCCCAGATCGGGGCCATGATCCCCATCACCAGCGCGAAACCGCCCGACATCGCGCCCGCCCACAACCCGGCGCGGTTCGGGTCGCTGACCCCGAGGTCTTGCAAGTAGAGCGGGACGAATGGCAGGGCGAAGCTGAACGCGAATTCCGAGATCACCTGCGCGATCCAGAGGATGATCAGCGTCCGTACCCACGGCGTCCGCCACGGGGGTCGCCCGCGCTCGGGCAACGCCGCCCACCGCCCCATCCCGCCCCCATCCGCGCACCATCGCCCCATTTGCCCGCAGCGCCGCCATCCTATGCGCGCGCCGACCGCATGTCAACGCGGGGAAAGGGGACGGAACAGGAGACACAGAGACACAGAGGGGGACGAGAGAAGAAAGGACGGTAACCAGCGGGCGCGCAGAGCGCACAGCGTATGGGAGGAAGAAGGCCGAGGGGTGCCGATAGAAAGGTCTTACAGCAGCATTCGTCCGCCGCACGGCGCACGCCTCTTACCAGCATAGCGCCCCTTGAACCATATCCCTCTCCCTTTCCGTTCTCTGTGTCTCTGTGTCTCCTGTTCCGTTCCTATTCGGCATTGGCCCTGTCCCAGGCCGCGCGCAACGCCGCCTCGTCGATCGGCCCAGCGCGAAGGATGCGCGGCCCGTCGGCGGCGAGCGCGACCACTGTGGAGGCGGTCCCGCCCGGCGTCAGCCCGCTATCCACGATGAGCTCCACCGCGTCGCCGAGCGCGGCGGCGACGGCGGCGGCCTCGCGCAGGCTCGGCTCGCCGGAGCGGTTTGCGCTCGTCACCGCCAGCGCGCCGCCGCACAGCTGGATCAATTCGAGCGCGAAGGGGTGCGCGGGCATCCGCACGCCCACGGTCGGCCCGCCCGCCGTGACCAGATCGGGCACGGCGGCGGAGCGCGGCAGCACGATCGTCAGCGGGCCGGGCCAGAACGCCGCCGCGAACTCCGCGACCCCATCCGGCACGCCGTCGGTCAGGCTCGGCAGGCGCTCCGCGTCGGCGATCAGCACCGGCAGTGCCTTCTCCGCGCCCCGTCCCTTGGCCGCGTAGATTTTCGCCAGCGCGTCCGGGCGGTCGAGGCGCGCGGCGAGCCCGTAGACCGTGTCCGTGGGGATCACGACCAGTTCCCCGCGCGCCAGCGCATCGGTCGCCCAGGGCAGGGCTTGCGGATCATTCGCGGCGATCGTCGTCATCGTCCCCCTCACCCAGAGTTGCCCGCTACTCGCGACGGCGACCCGCCCCCGGTGTGACACCCAAGCACCGTGCATACCACACTCAGGGGGCCGCGCGACAAACGATGCTGCCGCTACCGCCCCACCATCTCGCCGCCATGCGCCAGTTCGCCCTGATCGAGCGCCGCCAGAATCGTATCCACCAACGCCCGCGCCGACTCCGCGCTCAGTTCGAGCGCCACGCGCGTCGGCGCGCCCACCGCCGCGTTGACGAAGTCGATGTTGAGGCTATGATCGAGCGGCGCGTGGAAGGGGTGGTCGAAGTAGACCGTCGCCCTGTCGATCGCCATCCACCCCTCCGGCCCCTTCGCACTGCCGCTGATCGCCACCTGCTCCGTGATGTAGCTGCACATGTCCATATCCTCTTCATTAGGCCGATAAAAAGGGGCGGAACAGGAGACACAGAGACACAGAGGGGGGCCGAGAGAAGGTAAGAGGAGAGCATCTTCATTCCAGAGCCTTGAAGCCCTACCGGCCTGGAATCGAGCATACAGCCCGCACCGGCTACCGACCTCTCAGATCGTCCTTCTCCCCCCCCATACTCCCTGCGCCCGGTCCGCTTGCGGGTTCTGTGCCCTCTGTGGCTACCGTCCTTTATCCCCGTTCTCTCTCCCGTTCCCCCTCCGTGTCTCTGTGTCTCCTGTTCCGTCCCCACGCGCCTCACGACTGTCCCAGATGCCGCCCGTAGAAGTCGAAGACCTTCTTCCAGCCGTCCGTCGCCTGCTCCGGGCGATAGGCCGGGCGATCGACCGCGAAGAAGCCGTGGCCCGCGCCGTCGTAGCGGTGGAACTCGTACTCCTTGCCGTGCTCGCGCAGCGCCGCTTCGGTGCGATCCACCTGCTCCGGCGTCGGGTTCTGATCCTCGTTGCCGAAGATGCCGAGGAGGGGGCAGCCGAGCGCGGGGGTCAGATCGAGCGGCGCGACCGGGCGCTTCTCGCTCAGTTGCGCCGGATCGTCCACCACCACCTGCCCGCCCCAGCAATCGACCGCCGCGTCGAGATCGGGCAGGCGGCAGGCGGCCAGATAGGTGTGCCGCCCGCCGGAGCAGAAGCCGATCGCCCCGACCTTGCCGCTGGCGTAAGGGTGCGCGCGCAGATAGGCCGCCGCCCCCGCCACATCGCCGACCACCTGATCGTCGGACACGCCCCCTTGCCCACGGGCGCGCGCCGCCAGATCGTCGGGGCTCCCCGCGCCGAGGCGCGAATAGAGGTGCGGGCTGATCGCGGCGTACCCATGCTGCGCGAACTTCCGCACCACCTCGCGCGTCCACTGGTCCCAGCCCGGCATGTGGTGGATCATCACCACGCCGGGGAACGGGCCGGGGCCGAGCGGGCGGGCGTAGTAGGCGGCGACGTCGTCCCCGCCCGCGCCGCGCACGACCACACTCTCGGCCAACATCCCCTCGTACATCATCCTGCTCTCCCGGCGTACCCCGTCCGTGTCGTCGCGGCGCGGCACCCGATCACCACCAACAGCTACCGACGCGAACGCGCCAGTACCAACGGCTACGCCATGATGATGCGCCCCCCGTGCCACGGCGTCAACCGGGGGACACGACGGCACGCCTCGCGCCGCCGCCAGTCATCCAAACCGGCCCCGCATGCGTAGTAAAGTGTGGGATAGTGCGCTGGTGTGGTAGACTTTAGGTAAGCACCGAACAAGGCAAACGAGGAGGACGCGGTTATGCCCCTGATGAACGGCCTACAGCCGATGCACCTGATCTTGATCGTGGCGATCGTCGTCATCGTCTTCGGTCCGTCGAAGCTCCCCGAACTCGGCCAGTCGCTCGGTAAGGGGATCCGCGAGTTTCGTAAGAGTACCCAGGAGCTCACCGACATCAAGGAGTCGGTCACCTCATCGGTGACCGCCGCCGTGTCGATGGACACCAAGCCTGCCGCTCCGACGGCGGTCGCCCCGCTGCCGAGCAAGCCCGAGCCGCGCCACGAGCCGGTCACGCTCGCCCGCCAGGAGATCGACTAAGCGTCGAATCGCCCGCTTGCAACGACACGACCAGGGAGGGGGCACTGCCACAGTGGCGGTGCCCCCTCCCATTTCCGGCCACCGTCGCGGATGAACGTACACCGACGCTCATCTGTGCTATACTGCGGCCCGATGGTGTGGTATGTAGGTGGTGAGGGCGGGGATGGGCGACGAGCACGGGGCGGTCGAGCGGCAGATCGCGGCACTGCGCGAGCGGATCGATCGCGGCAACTATGAGTATTACGTCCTCGACAACCCGACCCTGAGCGACGCCGAGTGGGACGCCGCCCTCCGCGAACTGCGCGCCCTCGAAGAGGCGCACCCGGCACTGGTCACCCCCGATTCCCCCACCCAGCGCGTCGGCGCGACCCCGCAGAGCGCGTTCGCCCAGGTCCGACACCCACGGGCGATGCTCTCCCTGGGCAACGTCTTCGATGAGGCGAGCTTCGGCGAGTGGGCCGCGCGCGTCTTCAAGCTCGCCGGGCGCGCGGAAGGGGAGATCGCCTTCGTGGTCGAGCCGAAGATCGACGGCTCGGCGATCGCGCTGACCTACGAGGGGGGCCAGTTCGTGCGCGGGGCCACGCGCGGCGACGGCGCGATCGGCGAGAACGTGACGCAGAATCTGCGGACGATCAAGCGGATCCCGCTCCGCCTGCACGAGGCGACCCCGCCGCTCCCGGACACGATCGAGGCGCGCGGCGAGGTTTTCCTGCCGCGCAGCGCCTTCGAGGCGCTCAATCGCCAGCGCGCCGAGGCGGGGGAAGCGCTCTTCGCCAACCCGCGCAACGCCGCCGCCGGGTCGCTGCGCCAGCTCGACCAGCGGATCACCGCCTCGCGCCCGCTCGGCTTCTTCGCCTACCAGATCGGCTATATCGAGGGGGGGACGTTGCCGCAGGGCCAGTGGGAGTCGTTGGCCTGGCTCCGCGCGCTCGGCTTCCCGGTCAACCCCGCCATCACCCGCCACACGCGCCTCGCGGAGGTCTGGGCGCGCTGCCAGTGGTGGCTGGAGCAGCGCGACACGCTCGACTACGAGATCGATGGCGCGGTGGTGAAAGTGGATAGCTTCGCCATGCAGGACGAGCTCGGCACGGTCGCGCGCGACCCGCGCTGGGCGACGGCGGTGAAGTTCCCCGCCGTGCAGGGGATCACCCAGCTCCGCGAGATCAGCATCAACGTGGGGCGGACCGGCGCGCTGAACCCGCTCGCCCACCTGGAGCCGGTGACGGTCGGCGGCGTCACCGTCTCGCGCGCCACGCTGCACAACGAGGATCAGATCGCCCGGCTCGGCCTGCGCCTCGGCGACTGGGTGGTCGTGGAGCGGCGCGGCGACGTGATCCCGCAGATCAACAAGGTGATCGAGGAGCGCCGCGACGGCACCGAACAGGAGTATCACTTCCCCGAGATCTGCCCCGCCTGTGGCTCCACCACGGAGCGGGTGGACGGGGAGGTGATGCGCTACTGCACCAACATCTCCTGCCCGGCGCAGTTGAAGGAGCACCTGGCGCACTTCGCCGGGCGCGGCGCGATGGACATCGAGGGGCTGGGGATGGAGCGGGTGGTCCTGCTGGTGGAGGCGGGCCTCGTCCACGACATCGCCGACATCTACCGCCTGACGCAGGAGCAACTCGTCGCGCTCGAACGGATGGGCGAGAAGAGCAGCGAGAACCTGCTGAAGGCGATCGAGGCGAGCAAGGGGCGACCGCTCGCCCGCCTGATCGTCGGCCTCGGCATCCGGCACGTCGGCGAGCGCAACGCCGGATTGCTGGCGGAGCGTTATGCGAGCCTCGAAACGCTCCGCGCGGCGGGACTCGACGAACTCAACGCGATTCCCGGCTTCGGCGCGATCGTCGCGCAGAGCGTCCACGACTTCTGCCAGGAGGAGCGCAACCAGCGCCTGATCGACAAGCTCCTCGCGGTAGGCGTGACACCACCGGTCGGACGCCCCGCCGTCGTCACCGATGGCCCGCTCGCCGGGAAGACCGTGGTCCTCACCGGGCGGATGGAGGCGCTGACGCGCGGCGAGGCGACCGCGCGCCTCCAGGCGCTCGGCGCGACCGTCGCCGGGGTGGTCACCAAGAAGACCGCCTGGGTGGTCGTCGGGGAGGATGCGGGGAGCAAGGCCGCGCGCGCCGAGGCGCTGAAGCGCCCGATCCTCGACGAGGCGGCGTTCCTCGCCTTCCTCGCCGAGCACGAACGCGGCGGCGACGGAGGGTCCGTGGCGGCGACGGGAGACGCGCCCGCGAGGCAGGAGGAGCGGGCCGCGACGACCGCCGCAGGGGACTGATAGCGCAGGACTGGCAGCCATTTGGGCTATGCAGCCCCGTGTGCATGCGGTATACTTGACCGTAACCGGTCTACTAGCCTCGCATCGAGCGCCGCCGATCGGGCTGTGCTATGGCTTTGGAGGGAGAATGGCTGGCTTCAGTGCCCCGACCCGCGAGGACGATCCGATCCACCTCGTGCGGACGATCGGACGACTCTCGCAGATGCTCCTCGAATTGCGCGATGAATACGAGCGCCGTCCGCGCCCGGATACGCTCGCGCAGATCGATCAACGCCTCAACGACCTCGCCGAGTTGCGCGCCAGACTGAATCAGCGGCGCAGCAGCGAGTCGCACTAATCCCCAAGGCGGGCACGCGCCTTTGTGTGGGGCGCGGCGCTCTCCTCGCACCCCGCATCGTCCTAACGCCCCTCGCGCCGATCCATCTCCGCCCACCGCCGCCGATCCGCATCCCGCAATTCCAGTTCGGCGCGCACGCGTACTTGTTCCAGGTGCATCCCCGGAACGATCAGGTTGTACTGGTCGATCTTCTCATTCATCGCCCCCACCCGCCGCCGATAATCGGTGGCGAAGCGCGCACGGCGGTCGCGGTCGCGCTCGGCGGTGTAGTAGTCGAGGATCCGCAGGCAGGCCTGGCGGTCGGCATCGATCTCGCGGTTCAACTCGATCCAGGCCGGGAGCGCCCCATTGTTCTTCAGCAGGCGCAGGCCCAGCGCATCGTCCCCGGCGAACGCCTGCACGTTCGGATCGTCGGGGGTCAGCGGCTGGCCCGCGCCGCGCAGGTTGTCGAAGTCGCCGCGCTCCTGCGCCTCGCGGATCTGCTTATCGATCCAACTCTCGAATTGCGCCGGGAGGGAGAACGGCGGGCGCCGTTGGCGCTCGGGCGGCGGCGGGGGAGTCGCCTCGGTCGCCGCGTCGCGCGTCGCGCGCGCCTCGTCATCGGCGCGGCGGAGCTCCTCCAATCGTCGCTGACGTTCCCCGCTCATCGCATCCCACCCTCCCCTGGCAGGGCCACCCGCCCGGTCGGTTCGCTCGCAGGCTCGATACACGCTTCGCGCGGCAGCGGTTGTTGCTCGTCCGCTACCGCGCAACAACCGCGAGCTTTACCCATGACATACCCCATCGTCCGTACTTCGTAGCCGCTCGCGCGCCGACGTGCCCCGTATCCACGCCCAACACTCGCCCCAGTCCCCGTAATCGTACTATAATCCTCCCGCCCGGTCCGGTGGTCGGGACGATGTGTCATCCCTGTAGGCAAGTGCCCGGCGGACGATGCCGGGTATACTATAGAGGAGGGGACGGCAGCGCGGATACGTGCGCCCGGCGGCCTGAGACGCGAATGGGGAGGCGATAAACGTGGACAATTCGATCAAGCTGCCGGTAGCAGCACTCAGCGTCGCGGTCTTCTTCTGTGTCCTGACCATCGGCTCGTTGGTCGCCCGCACCAGCGGCGGCGGCGCGGGAGGACAAGCGGCGCTGATAACGAAGGGGACGACGCTCTTCACCCAACTCGGTTGCCAGGGCTGCCACAGCATCAACGGGGCAGCCGGCGTCGGCCCGGCGTTGAACGACTCCTACTATCGCGCGGTGAAGCTCGATAACGGCGAGACCGTCACCGCCGACGACACCTACATGCGCGCCGCGATCCTCCAGCCGGACGCGCAGATCGTCGAGGGTTACCAGGCGGGTATCATGAGCTCCGGGATCACCAGCGTGCTGCCGCAGCTCAACAGCGGCGACACCACCGATGCGCTCCTCGCCTATCTGCGCAGTATCAGCTCCGCCGCGCCGACCGGGGCTAGCCCGAGCGCGGGCGGCACGCCGGGTGCGGCGACGCCGGGCGCTGGCGCACCCGGACCGGGCGGCACGCCGAACGCGCCGAACACCCCGCGCCCGGCGGCCTCGCCGACGCGCTGACGCGCCGCTACCGACCACAGCGACACAGCGGAGGCGACGGCCCGGTGGCCGTCGCCTCTGTCGTCTATCCACAATCCGTGTCGTCCCGCACCGCACCGACAAGCTCGTCACGGCGCGCGGTGGGGTGGCCCGACTTACGTCGGGGCGAGCGTGGAGTCGGCACCCCGGCTCGCGCGCCGCATCGACCCGGCTTCGGCGCAGATTCGCACCGTCTGCGCGAGGGCATCGAGATCGAACGGCTTGGCGATAAAACCCGCGAAGCCGCGCACGTGCGCCTCGACAAAGGCGGACGCAGGATGCGCCGAAAAAATCAGCACCGGGGTCGCGTGCGCGCGCGCTTTCAACGCTTCCAGCGTCGCCCAATACTCGAACGCCGTGTCGGTCGTGCGTCGGTCGAGTGTGTCGGCCAGGATCACGTCGAAACGCTCGCGATCGAGCGCATCGAGCGCGCTCGACAGATCGGCAGCCAGCGTGATGTGGGCTCCCTCTTCCGTCAGCATCTCGCCGAGGAGATCGAGGATGGCGCGCTCGCTATCGACCACCAGCAAACGGTAGGGCGCGGAGGCATACTGCGCTGAGCATGGCATGGATACCCCTCCCAACACCGCGTTAACAACGTACGCCGTCCACGCCGCCACGGCCTATCTGTATCCGATCTCATGGAGAACAGTATACGCCTCAACCAGGCCGGAAGAAAGGGGAGAAACAGGCTATGCCAGCCAGCGGCTTGCCGACCGAATAATGGGAGCCGGGGCCGCTAGCGGCCCCGGCTCCCATTGCGATGCGTGGCGGTGTGGTGCCTAGTGGCAGCTCTGCGCGGTGCCGGCGCTCTCGGACGTGCGGAATGAGTGGCCGCAGCCGCAAGTGGTGACGGCATTCGGATTGCTGACGGAGAAGCCCGCGCCCATCAGGCTCTCGACGTAGTCGATCTCCGCGCCATCGAGCATCGACGACGAGAAGCGATCCACGACGACGCGCACGCCCTCCTGCTCGAAAATCTCGTCGGCGTCGTCGAACTGATCCTCCAGCACCATGCCGTAGGAAAACCCGGAGCAGCCGCCCGGCGTGATGTACACGCGCAGCCCGACATCCGGTCCCTCATCGACCATGAAGCGCTTCAGAGCACTCTGCGCGGAATCGGTCATCGTAATCATGGTTTCCTCTATTTCCGCCTACCGGCCCCCATCGATCCGAATCGATCCGATCGGTCGCCAGAGCGACACCGGCGACACCATAATCGTACCCAACCGCCGCCACTTTGTCAAACGAAAAAGTAGAAAAAGTCGGTTAGTGGGCGGAGTGGGCGAGAAAGGGAGGGCGAGCGGGCACTGTGCCCATCGAGAGCATTTCTGGCCCACTCCGCCCACTGCGCCCACTATCCCAGGCGCTCCGGGTAGTTCCCGATCAGCCCGTGCAGGGCCGGGCCAAGGGCGCGGAGGCGATGAACATCGGCCTCCTCGTTGACGGTCCAGGCGACGAGGCCGAGCCCCGCCTCCGCGCAGCGCGCCGCTACCTCCGCCGTGATCGCGCTGTGCCAGAGATCGAGGCAGGTGGCCCCGATGGCGCGGGCCTGCGCGAGGAGGTCCGCCCCGAAGCGCGGGCTGAGGAGCCAGAGTTCGACCGCGCCATTCAGGCGGCGCGTCTCCTCCAGGCTCGGGTAATCGAAGGAGGAGATCGCGATCGGCCCGTCGTAGCCCATGCGCTTCAGCGCGGCGAGGGTGTCCGGCCCGGTGCCGGGCATCTTCAACTCCAGATTGAGGAACGGTGCCCGCCCGCTCGCCGTGGCATCGGTCGCCCAGCGCAACGTCTCGTCGAGGGTGGGGATCCGCTCGCCATCGCCCGCGTCGAGCGCGGCCAGCGCGGCGTAGCCGAGTTCCCCGACGACGCCGGTCCCGTTCGTCGTCCGGTCCACCTCGTCATCGTGGATGATCACCAACTCGCCATCGGCGGCGCGCTGCACGTCGCACTCGATCCCGTCGGCCCCCAGCGCCAGCGCCCGCCGGAAGGCGCGCAGGGTGTTCTCCGGGGCGTCCGCGGACCCGCCACGGTGGCCGAGTAGCAGCGGGCGGGGGTTGGCGTGGGGGGCGGATGCGCGCATCGGGTACTCCTCCTCGCGCGGCGGCGCGCGATGTGCGGTAATGAGGGCAACAAGTCGCAGATCGGTCGGCGGGGCGTAGTATAATCCGAGCGGGGCAGGGGCGTAAATCCCGCTATTTCGCACGTCGGAACGCCCCGAGGCCGATGAAACCGACGCGAAGGCCGCACGTAGATAGGCTGATTGTCGTGGGCGAGGACCGGGGACAGAACGACCGGGTACTCACATCGTAAAGGAGCGGGCGGTGCTGCAACGCATCAGGAACATCTTGGGATCGATCTTCGGGATCTTTGTCTCGCGCGCGGAGGACGCCGTGCCGCTGGAAGAACGCTTGAAATACGATCGGCAAAAGAAAGCTGGCACGCTGAAGCAGCAGATGGACCGCGCGGCCAACATCGGCGCGCTCGCCAACGAGGCGGTCGTCGAGTTGGCGGAGATGCGGAGCGAGGTGAGCGCGCTGCGCGACGAGGCGAAAGAGCATGTGCGCCTCGCCCAGGAAGCGGCGGCGCGCGGCGATAGCGACACCGAAGAACAAGAGATGTCCCTGGCCGCGACGCGCTCGGACGAGCTGGCGAACGCGCAGGCCGAGCTGGCCCAACTGGAGCACGACGTGAACGACGCTCTCCAGAACAAGGAAGCGGCGAAGGCGATGGTCTTCGACCAGGCCGACCAGCTCCAGCATCTCGCCCGCAACGATTCGCGCCTCGTCCGCCAGGTGCAGATGACGCAGATGCGCGAGGAGTCGCTGGCCCTGACCGAGGAGATGGCGCAGGTCGTTCCGCAGGACCAGGACAATCTGCGCGAGCAGGTGCGGCAGTCGGCCAACCGGCGCACCGCTCGCTACGACGCCCGCAAGGAACTCGTGGAAGGTCTCGTGGAGCGCCAGCAGCGCGGCCAGCGTGCGAGCCGCGCCCAAATCAGTTCCCAGGGGCGCAACGTCCTGGCCGAATTGCAGGCCGAGGTCGGTTACACCCCCTCCGCCGCCACCCCCGCCGCCGCGCCGCCCCGCGCCACCGATGCCCCCGCGACGCGGCAGGTTGGCGAGACCCCTACCGGCAGCGAAGGCTGAGGAAGTACGAGCGACGAAGTACGAATGCACGCAAGCGTGTCCCAAGAGATGGACTGCGAGCGACGCTCACAATTCGTACCTCGTCGTTCGTACTTCGTACTTCACACCCACCCGTCAGCCCTCTGAGGTAACCCGATGCACCTGAAACCCGCCGGTATCGTCCTGATCATCCTGCTGCTGATCCTCTGCCCGCTCGCGGCGGCGGCATCATACGTGGCGCTGACGGGCGTGGCGGTCGGACCTCTAGGGGCGCGGGCGACCACCACGGCCACCGCGATACGTACCAGTTTCCCGGCAGCGCCGACGACCGCCGCGACGACGGCACCGACGGCGGTGGCGGCGAATCGGACCCCCCTGGCGAACATGACACCGACCGCCATCCGCAGTACCGGTCCCGCACCGAGCGCGAGCGGTGGCCCGACCGCCACGACCGCCGCCGCGCGCCCCTCAACTCCCCCGAGCGCTGCGCCAACCGCCGCCGGGCCGACACCGACGGGCGTGCGGGCGAATACAACGCCAGCCACTAGCGGTGCGGCGGGTATCACCGTTGCTTACGACGCTTACGCGCCCTATTTCCCCGTGCGGATCGCGGAGACGCAGGGCTATTACAAGGCGCGCAACCTCGACGTGAAGCAGGTCGCCTTCGGGTTGAACGGCGGCGATAATTACGACGAGGCCCAGCGCCGCGCCGCCCTCAAGGGCGGCAAGTTCGATGTGCTGCTGACCACCCTCGACGCGGTCGCCCTCTTCGCGGACAACGACACCGGCAAGGTCGTGGCGATCGTGGACGAGTCGGCGGGGGCGGATAAGATCGTGGCACGCCCCGAGATCGGGCGCCTCAACGACCTCAAAGGTAAGACGATCGCCTACTCCGCCGGGTCGGTCGCCGAGTTCTATCTCTACGCCAGCCTCAATATCGTCGGACTCAGGGCGAGCGACGTGCAGCTCCGCCCGGTCGAGAACGTCGATGCTGCGGTCGCCCTGTTCGTCAACAAGCAGGTTGACGCGGTGGTCGGTTGGGAGCCGACGATCCAGGGCGCGCTCGACAGCGGCGGCAAGGTCCTCCTCGGTAGCGACAATTACCGCGCTATCCTCGATGTGATGGTGGTCAGCACCAGGGCGCTGCGCGAGAAGCCCGCCGCCGTGCAGAGTTTCATCGATGCCTGGTTCGAGGCGACGAAACTGACCACCGACGATCCGCAAGCGGCGGGCGCGGCGGTCGTCAAGTCGGGCGCTGGCGACTGGACCGGCGTGTCCAAATCGGGCGACTTCACCGACGCCCTGACGCTCGTCGCTCAGGCGACCCTCGGGCAGAACGCCTTCGCGCTGCGGGATAACGCCGTGCTCGGCAATCGCCTGAGCGAGATCGACACCATCTGGAAAGCGGGCGGCAAGAGCCTGGCGACGATCGCCCCGAACGACCTCATCGACGGAGGATATGTCCAGCGAGCGAACGCGCAAGGCGGGCTCGGCTCGACCAAGCCGCCGACCAACGCCTCCTTCACCCTGACGCAGCAGATCACCGTCCCGGCCCTCGGCGGCGGGCAGACCCAGGCGGTCGCGGAGTTGCCGGTGAAGCAGATCGAGTTCCAGCCGGACAGCGCGATCCTGACGGATGCGGGGCGCGCGGCGCTCCTGCAACAGGTCGTACCCGTGCTGAAGCAAACCCCCGGCCTCTACTTAAAGGTCGAGGGTTCGGCCTACCAGCCAGTCGGCGACGCGCCTCAAGCGAATGAGGCCTTCGCCCGCTCGCGCGCCCAGGCGGTGATCTATTTTCTGATCACGCAGGGGATCGACGCGAATCGTTTCATCGAAGGCTATCTCAAGCCGCAGTTCCCCGGCAGCCAGAACCCGGCGGAGCAGCAGCAGGACCGGCGCGTCGTCTTCACGCTGGTGCAGCAGGGCGGGCGCTGAGCTCGCCAATGTCCCGCAGTGATGGCACAATACACCGATACCGTTCGCGAGTTCGGACACGGCAGCGTCCGCCCCAAACAGCGTAGACCCAGCGGAGTGACACGATGGATAACCCGGTAACCAAGCGGACGGTGCGTTCCGCGCTCCACATCCGCAATGTCGTCCTCTTCCTCACCTCGATCGGCTCGTTCGCGGCGGCGGCGGTGACCTTCGCGGCTGCTATCGCCGCCTGGCCAGTCGCGCTCGTCGGTGGCTTCGCGGCCCTCTTCGGCTGGGGTGTCTCGATGATCGCCGAGATTTTTCGGGTCGATAAGGACTACGTGAAAGGCGACGTTCGCAGCGGTTTCAGCGAGCGCGAGCGCCGCCAGAAGTTGCGCGAGGTGGAGAATCAGCTCGACGAGGTGGTGAAGGCCGCACAGGCGCGGCGGCTCAAGATCTCGCCGGACTTCCAGCAGCGACAGACGCAGTTGCGCCGTCTGCTGGAGTTGGAGCATCAGGTTGCCACCAACCTGACCCAGACCGAGGGGACGATCAGTATCCTGCCGAACGACATCCAGGACGAGGTCAGCCAGTTCGTCGACCGTGCGATCGATCTCTCCTTCCTCCGCACCTCCATGCTGCGCGCCTTCGTCCGCACCAACGAGGCGGCGCTGAAAGAAGAGTTGCGGCTGACCGAGGGGCGTGTCGAGCGGGCGACCGGACCCGCCAAGGCCGACATCGAACTCCTCTACCACGCCAAGGAGGAGCAGTTGGAAGCCTTCCGCCGCCTCCGCAACGATCTCGTCGGCACCGAGGCCCAGCTCGACGCGATCGAGGCGTTCCTGCAGACGATCACCTACGGCCAGAGCCTGACGGTCGGCAGCGTGCGCCAGCAGATGATCCGCCTCAAGACGAAGATCGAGGCGCGGCGGCAGTCGGCGGAGGAAGTGCAGCGGCTGGTTAACGGCCTGGAGCGATGAGCGACACGGCGAACATGGCGGCATCGGGGGCGGCATTCGACGAGCGCGACGAAATCGCCGCCCTGGACGCCCGCCTCGCAGCGCTCGACCCCGCTGACCCGCCGCACGCCGCGATTATCGCGGACCCCAAAGGAGCTACGAAGGGCGGCATGCTCGGCATCATGGCCGGGTCGTTCGATCCGCTGACGAACGCGCACCTCGCCCTGGCCCGCGCGGCGCGCGAGTCGGGCGGCTGCGACGCTGTCTACCTCGCGCTCAGTCGGCACACGGTCGATAAAGAGACGCGCGTGCGCCCGACCGACGCCGAGCGCGCGACTCTGCTGCGGCAGGTCGCGCGGCGCGAACCGGGGCTCGGTGTCCTCGCCTTCAATCGCGGCCTCTACGCCGATCAGGCGGTCGCCGCGCGCGCGCTCTTCCCGGACGCGCGGGAGATTCGCTTCGTCGTCGGCTTCGACAAGGCGCGGCAGATCTTCGATTCGCGCTATTACACCGATCGCGACGCCGCCCTGCGCCAACTCTTCGCGCATGTGGGACTGCTCGTCGCCCCCCGCGCGGACGACGGCGCGGACGCGCTCGCCGCCCTCCTCGGTCGCCCAGAGAACGCGCCCTTTCGCGAGCGTATCCGCGCCCTCCCCCTCGACCCCGCCTGGGCCGACGACTCCGCCACCCGCGTCCGCGCCGCCGCCAAAGCCAATGACACCGCCACGCTCGCCGCGCTCGTCCCGCCCGAGACGGTCGCGTTCATCGCGGCGCTGAAGGCCGTATGGGCCAGTAGTCAGTAGTCAGTAGTCAGTGGCACAGACATAGATGGCTGGTAGCCAGTGGTCGGGCGTGGGGCGGGTCGTTGTGTAGCGGTTGAATGATGGGCCGATAATCGTTTGAGTGGTGCCGCCGATGCCCGTAGCCAATCAGCGGCACCGCCACTGCCTACTGCTCACTGGCTACTCGCCCCGGAGGTTCCATGCCGCACTACGACACCGCCTACCTGATCGTCAGCGGCACCAGCGCGAGCCCCGCCGTCGCGGCGGAGTTGGTGGCGGGGCTGGCGGCGCGCTTCAAGCGCGTCATCACCATCCCCACGCCGAACGCCGCGCGCACGGTCAGCCCGTGGTCGCTCAGTCGCCTCCCCGGCAATCAGGTCGTGGAGAGCTACTTCGACACGGCGATCCTGCCTCGCCCCGCCGAGGGGCTGGTCCTCGTCGCGCCGTGCGGCTTCAACAGCCTCAATAAGCTCGCGGCGGGGATCGCGGATAACCTCGCCCTCTCCGTCGTCGCCGAGGCGATCGGGCGCGGCACGCCGGTCGTCGTCGGGATCGCCTGCAACGGCCCTCTCTGGGCGCACCCGCGCGCGCAGGAGTCGGCGGCGACCCTGCGCCGCTGGGGCGTCAGCGCCATCGACCCGGTCGCGGATGGCGACGGTCGCCGCCTCGCCCCGCTCGACGAACTCTTCGCCGCCGTGGACCGCGCATTGCAGGGATAGTGCAAGGCGGGCCAAAACAGGAGGCACAGAGGGGAGCGGGAGAGGGACGGGAGAGAAGGACGGAGACGCAGAGATGCAGAGACGGAATGACGAGCGACGAATACGGGTGCTGCACGATCGCCTCGGCGACGATAGCTAGTCTCTGCTTCCTCCCTACGGACTACGGACCACGGACCACGGACCACGGACTTCCTCACTCGGAGCCACCATGCCAGTGCCCGGCCAGCAGCCGTTTCGCAACCCGCACAATCTGCCGACCAGGGTCTGTGCCGTCTGCGGTCGCCCGTTCGTCTGGCGGAAGAAGTGGGCACGCGACTGGGACGCGGTGCGCTACTGCTCCGCGCGCTGCCGTCGCCAGGGGGGCGGGGCGGCGGAGCGGCAGAAAGCAGGAGCATAGCGACGGGCCGACCCCGCGTGTGGGTCGGCCCGCGACAACGTTCTCCGTAATTGTGCGGCTTACTTGCCGCCGAGGTGTCGGGTCAGTTCTTGCTTCAGCATCTCCGCGTGCTTGCGATCGTCCTCCTGCAACTGGCGAAAGAGTGCGGCGCACTTCTCGTCACCCTGGGCATCTTTCAGGAACTTCTCGTAGGCGGTCAGCGCTTGCAACTTATTCTGCAACGCCGTGATAAGATCGTAGGTGAGATCGCTCACGGGGGTCTTGCCCTGACTGGCCGACATCGTGTCCTCCTTCTCCGCACATCGTCCGCTCGCCGCCACGGCCACGTGGCAGCGCGGCGAGTAGGTGTGATCAATGCAGGAGTTATGCCAGCCATGTGTCAGCACGATTCCGCTCCCGACTCACGGCCCACCGCCCGCGACTCGTTCCCGCCGCCGATCATCAAGAAAGCGCCGCCCCGTCGCTCGACGCGCTGCGATGAGGCTCCGCCCGCCGGGCTGCTCATCGGGATCGCGCAGTTCAACGCGGGCGAGTACTGGGAGTGCCACGAGACGCTGGAAGGTCTCTGGCGACCGGAGCCCGACCACATCCGCTACCTCTACCAGGGGATCCTGCAGATCGGCGTCGGCTTTTATCATCTGCGGCGCGGCAACTGGCGCGGGGCGGTCAACAAGCTGCGGGGCGGCATCGCCTATCTCGCGCCATCCGCGCCCGCCTGCCTCGGGCTCGATGTCGCCCGCCTCCGCAGGGAGGCCGGGGCGGTCCTCGCCGCACTCGACGCGCTCAACCCCGCGCGCCTCGCGGAGTACGACGCCACCGACCTGCCAATCGTCCACCGCATCGGGGAGCGCTGAGGACAGGAGCTATGTCGGCGGGCGCAACGGCCCCGCCAGGAGTCCGGCAAACAGTCGGGAGCACGGTCTCCTGCCAGCCCCGGTCAACCCGCGAGCGCCTGGGCGATCGGCGGAGCTGTGCGGACGTGACGGTTCAGCGTGGTGAGGAGCGCCACCACCAGCAGCCAGACGCCGAAGAAGAGCAGCGTGCTCGTCGCGCCGATCCGTTCGAGCAGGATGCCGGTCAGCGCCAGGCCGAGCGGGCGAATCCCGAGGGCGACGAGGCGGAAGGCACTGTTGACCCGCCCTTGCAGCGCGTCCGGGATCAGCGCCAGTCGATAGCTGTACTGCACGGTGTCGTAGGCGGGCATGACGAGGAAGAAGACGATCAGGATCGCCGCGACCGCGACGAGCGAGCGCGCCCCGGCGAAGAGGAGGAAGATGCCCACCGTGAACCAGGTGAGGCCGATGATGACCTGGCCGAAGCTGAAGCGGCGCTGGATACGCGGGGCGAGCATCGCGCCGACGAGCCCCCCGGCACCGCCGAGCGCGAAGAGGAGGCCGATCGTGGCGGCGCTGGCCCCCTGCGCCTGGGCGATCACGATGATGATCAGGTCGATCCCGCCGGTGAAGTTGAACGCGCCGGTCAGGAAGGCCATGTAGCGCACGAGCGGCTGCCGCCAGAGCCAGGACACCCCCTCGCCGATCTCGGCGCGCAATGAGCGCCCTGCCACCCCCGCCGCACCGGGCAGGGGGCGACGGATCAGGCGCAGTGCGATGGCGGAGATGGCGTAGGAGACGGAATCGATCAGGAAGGGCAGGAGTTGCGCGATGCCGAAGAGCGCGCCGCCGAGCGGCGGGCCGAGGAGGCCGCCGACCGAGTATTGCGCCTGCTGCTGCGCGACGGCGGCGGGCAACTGCTCCCGCGAGACCACCTGCGGCAGGGCGCTCGATTCGGCCAGCCCGAAGAAGAGCGCCAGCGTCCCCTCGATGAAGGAGACGACGACGATCTGCCCGATGGTGAGGACGTCGAGCGCGTAGGCCAGCGCGATCGAGCCGAGGGCCACGGCCCCGCCCGCGCTACAGAGGATCATCGTCACCTTGCGCGGCCAGCGATCCACCAGCGCGCCCGCCGGGAGGGCGAAGAGGAGGTAGGGGATCGAGCGGGCGGCGGCGACGAACCCGGCCTGGGCCGCCGAGCCGGTCAGCGCGAGCACGAGGAGCGGGAAGGCGAGCTGCGACAGCTGCGTGCCGAGGATCGACACCGCCTGCCCCGCCCAGAGGAGCAGATAATCCCGGTTCTGCCAGAGGGGCCGGGTGGCAGGCACGGAGGCGACATTCGCCGTCATCGCGATCTCCTCGCTCAACACTCGACGCCATGCCGCGTGCCTGGCACCGGCGTATTGTAGCACGGGCCGCAGCGATGCGGCGGCCCGGTCGGGCGGCAATCGGGCGGGGCGCGGCGGGCGGGCCAGACAGGCTCCAGAAGACGCACGATACGCCACGTCGCGGGGCGGGGGCGATCCGCGAAGACGCTTCGCGGCCAACACGCGGTCGCCCCGCGCATCATGCCCGCCGAATACCCCGCGAGCCCGCTGATAGCATCCCGGCGCTTCAGCGCACGACGCGGACGATGAAGAACACCGCGAAGAACGCGAGCAACAGCCAGAGGGCGATGATCACCCCGGCGGCGACCCGGCTCACCGGTTTCTCCCCCGCCATCAGCCGTCCCGCCTCCTCGCGGCACTCGCCGAGGACGGCGGGGGGGATCAGCCGGATCACCAGCGCCACTCCGAGCGGGATGAGGATCAGGTCGTCCAGGTAGCCCAGGATGGGGATCGGGTCGGGGATCAGGTCGATCGGGCTCAGCGCATACGCCACCACCACTCCCGCGAGCACCCGCGCATACCACGGTGTGCGGGGGTCGCGACAGGCCAGGTACAGGGCATAGACCTCCCGTTTCAACGCGCGCGCCCATTGCTTCCACCGCGCCAGCATCGCGCCTTCCCTCCCAACGCGCACGCCGTAGGCCCTACCCGCAACAGGTGTTGCACCGCCCGGCGACACGCGCTATTCTACGCATGAAACAGCTGTTGCAGCAAGGGTGATGGGGCTGATGGAGATGACCGCATGGCTCCTTTTCTTGCCGCAACTCCCCGCATCGCCATCGAGCTTGCGCGTGCTCGTTTGGCGGCGGCTCCGCACGGCGGGCGCGCTCGGTCTGCAACATGGCGTGTGGGTGCTGCCGGTAGCCGCCCGACACGAGCAATTTTTCGGCGATCTGCTTGCGGAAGTGCGCGCACAGGGCGGCGGGGGGACGATTTTCGTCGCCCAACCACTCGACCCGACGCTTCCGACGGAGATCGTGGCGCGGTTTCAGGCCGAGCGCGCGCAGGATTATGCCGAGTTCCAGGGCCGATGTCGCGATTTCCTGGACGAGATCGCGCGCGAGACTGCTACGGGCAATCTCACCTTCGCCGAGTTGGAGGAGAACGAGCAGGATCTCCAGAAACTGGTCGGCTGGCTGGAGCGGATCATGACCCGCGATTTTTTCGGGGGCGAGCAGGCGGAGCGGGCGAGGCGAGCGCTCGCCACATGCCACCAGCGGTTCGGGGCGTTCGCTCGGGCCGTCTACCGAGAAGCGGGGTTAGCGCCGACGGACGAGCCCAACACGGGCGGTTCGTCCTGACGCGCGCCGCGCACCGATCTGACAGTCATGAGGAGGGGCCATGTCCGCGTCGCCACTATCCCCAGCCGCTGCGCTTCTTCGACGGGGGCTATACCTCGAATATGTCACCCTCGGCTGGAATGTCGTCGGCGCGGGGGTCATCATCGTGGCGGCATTCAAGGCACGATCGGTCGCCTTGGCGGGCTTCGGGCTCGACTCGCTGATCGAGATCTTCGCGTCGCTCATCGTCGTGTGGCAGCTCAAGGGCATCGGCCAGGGGCGGGAGCGCATGGCGCTGCGGCTGATCGGGGCATCGTTTTTCGCCCTGGCGCTTTACGTGCTGGCGCAAGCGACGTATGCCCTGCTGATCGGCGCGCACCCCGGGCGATCGCCGGGCGGCATCGCCTGGCTCGCCGCGACGCTGGCGGTGATGCTGCTGCTCGCCTGGGGGAAATTCGCGACGGGGAGACAGTTCGCTCATCCGGTGCTGCTGACGGAGGCACGCGTAACCCTGATCGACGGGATGCTCGCCGCCGCCGTCCTGGTGGGGTTGCTGCTGAATGCGCTGCTCGGCTGGTGGTGGGCCGATCCGCTGGCCGGGGTGGTCATCGTCTACTATGGCCTCAAAGAGGGTCGGCACGCCTGGCACGAGGCGGCATAGCCCCACGTTCGCGCGGGACACGGGCCGGGAACAGACGGGCCGGGAACAGGCGGTGCCGCGCTCCGGTCGCACGCGGCTATCGCGGCGAGCATGGCGACGGCGGCGCGACCGGCCACGGCGGGGTCAGCCGGTTGGTGCGGCAGTTCGGCGCGGCGCTCGCCCCGCACGCCGGCGGCCAGCCCTTCCCCCGCGCCGCAACGTCGCTACACCGCTGCGGTGATCGCGCCCCATGCCGCGACCCCGACCCGGACCCTCGTATGCTATACTCCTTCCCGCTTCGGACGATACCGAGAAAGGGTTGGCGAGACTTGTCGTATTGGCATACGGCGGGCCGTTGAAGGACGGGGACCGGCGCGTGGCGCAACTCACACGACGACCCGAACAGGTGATACAGACGCCCCCCGACAGCGTGCAGCGGCGCCCGCTCCTCGGTGTGCCACTCCGGGTCGCCATCGACGCGGCGCTGATCGCGCTCGGCTTCTGGCTGGCCCATCAACTCCGCTATGAGATCGGCTTCCCGGAGGATGTCTCGGGCGAGGATTACCGCCCCTTCGTCCAATTCCTTCCATTGCTCGGACTGCTGGAAGCGCTCCTGCTCGTCATCTTCGCCGCGCGCGGCGTCTACCGGCAGCCGCGCTGGACCGGCTTCCTCGATGAGGCGTTGCTCGTCGGCAGCAGCGCGCTCCTCAGCTTCAGCGTCCTGATCGTCGCAGTCTTCTACGCGCGGCAGCTCTCGTTCTCGCGCGCCATCTTCCTCTACGCCCTCGTCATCATCGTCGGCCTGCTCCTCCTCTGGCGGCTCATCTGGCGCGGCACCGTGACCTGGATGCGCGCGCGCGGCCGCTGGACCGAGCGCGTCCTGGTCGTCGGGGCCGGGCCGGCGGGGGAGCGGGTGATGAGCGCGCTGCTCGGGCAGCCGGGCCTCGGCTACACGCTGGCCGGTTTCGTGGACGACGCGCCGGTGGCACCCGACTGGGCGATCGCCACGCAGCGCGCGGTGATCCGTCCCGAACGCCTCGGAGCGGTCCACGATCTGCCGGAGACGATCCGCAGCGCGGCGATCGACGAGGTGATCATCGCCCTCCCCTCGGGGGCGCACGACCAGCTTTATTGGGCGATCGAGCAGTGCCGCCACGGGCGTGTCTCCTTCACCCTCGTCCCCGATCTCTTCGAGCTGAGCCTTGACCGCGTCAGCATCCACGCCCTCAATGGCCTGCCGCTGATCTCCACACAGGACAGCGGCCTGCGCGGCCCCAACGCCGGGATCAAGCGCGCGTTCGATCTGCTGGTCGGCGGCGGGGGGCTGCTGCTCGTCGGCCTGCCGATGCTGCTCATCGCCGCGCTGATCCGGCTCGACTCGCGCGGCCCCGCCCTCTACGGGCAGCGCCGCGTGGGGCGCAACGGGCGGCACTTCACCTGCTACAAGTTCCGCTCGATGCACACCGGTGCGCACGAGGACTACGCGAAGCTCGCGGCCAGCGCCGACTACACCGGCGACCGCGTCGCCTTCAAGATGAAGGACGACCCGCGCGTGACCCGGATCGGCAAGCTCCTGCGACGCACCAGCCTCGACGAACTCCCGAACCTCCTCAACGTCCTGCGCGGCGACATGAGCCTTGTCGGCCCGCGCCCGCACGTCCCGGAAGAGGTGGCAAAGTACGATCCCTGGCACCGCCAGCGCCTGGGCCTCGTCCCCGGCCTCACCTGTCTCTGGCAGGTGAACGGGCGCAGCGACCTCACCTTCGACGAGCAGGTCCGCTTCGATCTCTACTACGGCGAGAGCTGGTCGATCTGGCTCGACATCAAGATCCTCCTCTGGACGGTCCCGGCGGTGGTGACCCGGCGCGGGGCCTACTGATGGCCCGAAAGCACGGCGCGGCGACCCAGGAGCGCCCGACTCACCCGGCGATCCCGCCGACCCTGCCAGCGGGGACGCGCGTCGCCCTCATCCACGATTATCTCAATCAGTCGGGCGGCGCGGAGCGGGTACTGGAGGAATTCCACACCCTCTGGCCCGACGCGCCGATCTTCACCTCGATCTACGACCGCGCGGGGATGCCCCCCGCCTACCGCGACTGGCCGATCCGCACCACCTTCATGCAGGGGTTGCCGCGGATCATGCGCCACCACCAGCCCTACCTGCCCCTCTACCCGGTCGCCTTCGCGCGGCTCGATCTGCGCGGCTACGACCTGATCGTCTCGTCGAGCAGCGCCTTCGCCAAGAACATCGTCCCGCCCCCCGGCGCGCTGCACGTCTGCTACTGCCACAGCCCCATGCGCTTCGCCTGGTCCGCCGCCGATTATGCCCGCCGCGAGCGGCTGAATCCGGCCACCCGCGCGGCGCTGGCCCCGGTCCTCCGCGCGCTGCAACGCTGGGACGTGCGCGGCACCCGCCGCGTCGATCGGCTGATCGCCAACTCGGCGGTCGTGGCCGACCGCATCCGCCGTTTCTACGGGCGCGACGCCACGGTCATCCACCCACCCGTCCGCACCGACATCGCGCCCGCCGTCGGCGCGCCGGACGATTTCTACCTCGTCCTGACGCGCCTCGTCCCCTACAAGCGGCTCGATATCGTGGTCGAGGCGTTCAATCGGCTCGGCCTGCCGCTGCGGATCGCCGGGTCCGGGCGCGACCGCGCGGCGCTGGAGGCGCTGGCGGGGCCGAACATCACCTTCCTGGGGGCCATCTCCGAGGCGGAGAAGGACCGCCTCTACGCCGCGTGCCGCGCGACGATCTTCCCGGCGGAGGACGACTTCGGCATCGCGCAGGTGGAGGCGCAGGCCGCCGGGCGTCCGGTCCTCGCGTTGCGCGCGGGGGGGGCGCTGGAGACGGTGCGCGACGGTGTCACCGGCGTCTTCTTCGACGAGCAGACGCCGGAGGCGATCGTCGCGGCGGTGCGCCGACGCGAGGCGCTGGCCTTCGATCCCGACGCGATCCGCGCGCACGCGCGGCGCTTCGACGCGGCGGTCTTTCGACGAGCAATAGCGTCCTTCGTTGCCGAGGCATATGGGGCAGTCGGCAGTCGGCAGTCGGCAATCGGCAGTTAGGAACGCGGGCGAGACAAACGCCTTGCCACTCCGAACTGCTCTCTGC
>JAABUM010000671.1_pt1 | contig 57587 bp, 46 predicted proteins | sample 5559161 | NCBI WGS metagenome assembly JAABUM01 (sample SAMN10711868, study PRJNA513369) | rock metagenome | isolation source: Antarctica rocks | place: Antarctica: Victoria Land, Siegfried Peak nord
GAGGCGATGGCGGCGGTGGAAGCCCAACTCACCCGCTTACCCCGCCTCGAGAAATGGTTCGTAGACATCGCCTGCCCATCACCATCGCCCTCGCCCTGGGAGGCGTAATTGCTTGCGCGTCCCTTAGCCGGGAAGTCGAAGCCGAGCGCCAGGCGCAACTCGCCGCGCGCCGCCGCCGTCCGCCGCGTCGCGGATGGCGACGCCAGCGCGGCGGCTGGTATCGCGCCGGACACGCTCGGACTGGCATTCGTACCTGGCGTGGTCACACGCGCCGCCGCCGTGGCCGCGCTCTCGCCGCCACCGGCCGGAGTCGGCACCGTGCTCGCCCCGCTCGCCGTCGTCGCCTCGCCCGCATCAGAGGCCGTGGTGGCCGGTGCGTTGCCGCCGCACGCGGCGAGTAGCACGCCCACAGCGCCGATAGCGAAGCCTCCAAGTACCGTCCGGCGATGTATGCGGCGCGGCTGTATCGGGCGTTCCACACGCTGATCCATCGGTCCCTCCCCCACGCTCCACGCGAACAACGGCGACTTACAACGACATACAGAGGTAGCGATGCTACAGCTGTAGCATCGCTACCACCGTAGCACCGACCGCCGTGGCGGAAGGGTTAAGTGGGTAAAATTAAGCTTAAGGGAGGGTTAAATTTGGCGCGGGCGATCGTGGGTGCCATCCACCATCGGCTGGCTGCCGCTGCCCGATGCGCCGGGACCGGTGCCGGTCGAGTCCCGCACGGTCGTGCGGGGACTCCGCCGAGGAACTGCCGTAGGGAAGCGCGACGGAGAGTGACTTTCTAGCGGAACATGAGCGACCGGGGCGTGGTGCAGCGGGACACGTCGGGGGCCGCGCCCCGATCGGTGTACGGCCGACCTTCTCGTTTAGGGGCGGTGCCGCGCCAGAGCAGGGGCCCTGCCGATCAGGTGCCGGGGTCTTCCTTCTGTGGCACCGCGACGAGCGGGCCGAGGGCGAGGGTTTGCTGCGGGTCGTCGTCGCCGTTGCGGCGATAGACCGTTTGCTCGAAGTCATTCAGCAGTTCCTGGCACCGCGCGATCCGGTCCTCTACCGCGGCCCTGCCGGGGGCGGCGAACCAGTCGCGCTCGACCACCCGCCCGTACCAGCGGCGGATCTTCTCCAGGTCTTGCCCGATCTCCTCGGCTTCCTCGAAAGTGTAATTCTGCCGGAAATGCTCGAACTCGATCTCCTTGACGAATTTCGTCTCGCATTCTTCCACGATCTCGGCATATTCCTTGTCGCGCAGCGTACGGAACGCGGTGATGATCTTCGCCTCGTCGGCGGCGGGCAACTGCGGGATGTCGAAGCGCGTGTATTCGCCGCCGAGGGTGGGGATTTTCGCGATGATGCGGGAAAGTTCTTCCTGTACCGGGTCGCGGCGTGGCAGGATGCAGACGCATTGTTGCAGGTACAGCGCGCCGAGACGCTTCAAGTCGCGCCAGATCGTCACCCGGCGGCTTGCGGGCTCGGTCGGCACGCGGTACACCACCAAAATCCACTCTTGCTCGGCCATCGTCATCGCCTCTCACTCGCCACGCACCACCCCCGCGCCACACTAGGTAAGCGCAGGCCACTTGTCAAGCGACATCGCTCACGCCGTTCACTCGCCCACTCGCCCGTTTCGCCTACTCTCCCCCCGTGTCCCCCGCTTTTTTGCCCCGGATTGTCCCTCCCGCTCGCCCGCGTGCTCCCCTACCCTGTGAGGTATGCCCGCACCGAGGGGTATGAGCGATGGGGCTTGAAGAAAGGGGCGAGACGATGCACGCGAGCGAGCACGGGACGCACACGAACGGCCACGCGGGCGACGGCGTCGCGAAATCGACCTGGGCGACGAAGAAGGGCCTCGCGCAGATGCTCAAGGGCGGGGTGATCATGGACGTGGTCACGCCGGAGCAGGCGCGGCTCGCCGAGGAGGCCGGGGCGGTCGCGGTGATGGCGCTGGAGCGCGTCCCGTCCGACATCCGCAAGGAGGGGGGCGTCGCCCGGATGAGCCCGCCGGAACTGGTCGCCGCGATCAAGGAGGCGGTGACGATCCCGGTGATGGCGAAGGCGCGCATCGGCCACTTCGTCGAGGCGCAGATCCTCGAAGCGCTCGATATCGACTACATCGACGAGAGCGAGGTGCTGACCCCCGCCGACGACCAGTACCACATCGCCAAGGATGACTTCAGGATCCCGTTCGTCTGCGGCGCGCGCGACCTCGGCGAGGCGCTGCGCCGGATCGGCGAGGGGGCGGCGATGATCCGCTCCAAGGGGGAGCCGGGCACCGGCAACATCGTGGAGGCGGTGCGCCATCTGCGCCAGATCACCGACGGGATCCGCCGGATCCACTCGGCCCCGCCGGAGGAGCTGATGAGCATCGCGCGCGACCTCGGCGCCCCCTACGAACTGGTGCGCGCGGTCGCCGCCGCCGGGGCCTTGCCGGTCGTCCTCTTCTGCGCGGGTGGCGTGGCGACCCCGGCGGACGCGGCGCTGGTGATGCAGCTCGGCGCGGAAGGGGTCTTCGTCGGCTCCGGCATCTTCAAGTCGTCCGACCCGTTCAAGACCGCCCGCGCGATCGTCCAGGCGACGACGAACTTCCGCGACGCCGCGCTGATCGCCGAGGTCAGCAAGGGGCTCGGCGACCCGATGAAAGGGATCGAGATGAAGACCATCCCCGCCGAGAGCCTGATGGCCCCGCGCGGCTGGTAGCAACGAGTGGGCGAGTGGGCGGAGTGGGCGAGTGGACCAGTAGAGGGACGGCGGGCGGCAGTCGGAGGAGCGAACGATCGGTCCCCTTCTCTACGCTCACTGGCCCACTCCGCCCACTCCGCCCACTCCGCGACGATAGGAGCGGCATGATCGGTGTACTCGCGTTGCAAGGGGCGTTCATCGAGCATGTGCGCGCGCTGGCGCGTCTCGGTGTGGCGACGCGCGAGGTGCGCCAACGCAAGGATCTGGCGGGGATCGACGGGCTGATCATCCCCGGCGGGGAGAGCACGACGATCGGGAAACTGCTCGACCTGGTGGGGATGACCGAGCCGGTGCGCGAACTGGGCCGCGCCGGGCTGCCGATCTGGGGCACCTGCGCGGGGCTGATCCTCCTCGCGCGCGAGGTCGGGCGTCCGCAGACGACCCTCGGCCTGCTGGACATCGGCGTGCGGCGCAACGCCTTCGGGGCGCAGCTCGACTCGTTCGAGGCCGTGTTGCCGATCCCGGTGCTCGGCCCCGACCCCTTCCCCGCCGTCTTCATCCGCGCCCCGCTGATCGACCGCCTCGGCCCCGGCGTGACCCCGCTGGCGACCCTGCCCGACGGCACGATCGTCGCCGCCGAACACGCGAATCTGCTCGCCACCGCGTTCCACCCCGAACTGACCGGGGACACGCGGCTGCATGCGTATTTCGTGGGGAAAGTGGGCGAGTGGGCCAGTGGGCGAGTGGGCCAGTAGGAAAGATGAGCACGGGAGTGCTGGCCTCAGTGCTGCAACGAACCCTCTCGCCCACTGGTCCACTACGCCCACTCGCCTACGGTGGCCCCGCCACGCCCGGACGCCGCAGCAAATACAGCGGGATCGCGGTGCGATGGAGCCAGGATGAGTAGGTGAGCTCCTCGACGATCGTGTAGTCGGGGAGGGGCGTGCTGGAGATGACATAACTAGAGTCGGTCGCGGGCGCGAAGAGGCCGGTCCACCACGGCCCATCGGTCGTGCGCGGGCTGATATGGTTCGCCTGGGAGTATTCGTAGAGGTGGTAGCCGTCCCAGGATGTGCCGGCGTCGAGGCGCGTGTTGTCGATGCCGCTGGCGTTGGCGTGCCGCGCGAAGTCCCAGGTTGCCCCCTGGAAGACGAGGAAATCGCGCGTCCCGGCGACCGCGAGCAGCGCGCCGACGATGACCACCGCCCAGGCGAGCGGCAGGACCGGGCGCAGATCGCGGAGTGCCCAGAGGCCGAGGCCGAGGGCGAACGGCAGCAGCGGCAGCAGGTAGCGATCGAGCGAGCCGCCCGCCTGGCGGAAGGAGTACGACGCCGGGAGGATGCCGACCGCCTGCCAGAGGGCGATCGTCAGCAATAACCCGGCCCGGGCGCGAGCGGGCGCGACGGGCGTGGCGGGCACCGCCGCGCGGCGACAGAGGGCGAGGCCGAAGAGGAGCGCGCTCGCCGCGCAGGCGGCGGTGAACCACCACTGCGCGTCCGGCCCGACGAGCGGCGGGCGCTCACCCAGGAGATCGTCCGGCCCGAGGCCGCCGACCCCCACGAACTGCGCCACGTAGGGCATCAACCGTCCCTGCGCGCCGAACGCGGCCACCCCTGCCGCGACGATCGCCGTCCACCCGGCGAAAAGGAGCCAGCCGCGCGGTCCCGCGAAGCGGCAGAGCCGCGCGAGGCGCGGCAAGGTCGCCACCGCCAGGGGCAGCGCGAAGAAGCCGAGGTAGAGCGCCTCGATCGTCAGCAGTCGCAGCGCCAGATCGCGCGTGCCGATCAGCCCCGCGTCGCGGATCGAGTTGACGAAGTCGCCCTGCCGGAAGGGGATGCCGTTGATAAACTTCAGCCAGAGGTAGTAGCCGACGATCGCCAACGCGGGCAGCGCGACGACGCGCGCGCCGGTCGCCAATGCTTCGCGGAGACTTTGCGGGCGGCGGCAGAGGGCGAGGTAGACGATCACCGCGAGGGGCAGAAGGGCACCCTGCTGACGCATCAGGAAGGCCACTGCGGCGATCGCCGCGCCGAAGAGGGTCGCGCGCGCGCCGATCGCGCGCGGTCGCAGGCCGCGCACGTAGCCGTAGCTGGCGATCGTGATCAGGGCGGTGAACTGCGGGTCGCTCATGAAGCTGTAGCTGAGGACGAACGAGAGCGGCTGGAAGAGGTAGGCGGCTAGCGCCAGCGCACTCCCCGCGTGCCCGATCCGCAACTCGCGACAGAGGCCGTAGAGGGCCACGCCGCCGAGTGCCACCAGGACGAGCGTGGCGATCCGCAGCGTGCCGAACGAGGGGCCGAACGGCAGGGCGAAGAGCGCGCCCCAGGCAAGTTGCGAGAGGAGCGTCACCACCGAGAGGTCGATGATCTTCAACTCGCCCTGCCGCACCAGGATCTCGACCGAGCGCACGTAGACCCAATCGTCGCTGACGGCGGCGGGGGTCAGCGTCGGCACGATGAAGGCGGCGGCGGCGTAGAGGCCGAGGATCAGGATCGCGCCCCAATGGCGGCGGGCGAACGCGCCGAAGCGTGCGCGGCGCGCGGCGGCGATCCCCTGTCCCAACCGCGCCACCGGTCGCAGGGTGCTTGTCAATATCGACTTTTCGCGTCCCATCGATTGCCCTATCCTGATAATTACTCAGCCTGATCGGCTATCTTTTACGGAATAAGCTGGTAAATCGTCGGACAGGGCGAGGCAATGGGTCAGGCTTAGATACAGCACTAACGAGCCGTTGAAAGTCGCCCGGCGGCATATTGTTCGGGGTAACGTATCCTGATCGGGGACTATTGAGCCAGATACAAGGATAGGAGCCCAATTCTGGCACCTGTGCCAGCCACAGGTTATGGCTTCTCATCGCGACAATCATCTTGCCACTCTCCAGCGCTTGTCTGGCAAGCGAGAAGCCATAGTGCTGGGATGAGATGAGTGGTGTTGTCGGTTTATATTTTTCGGAGTGGTAAGGGAAGTATTCGATGCACATCACCTTCGCAGCAACGGTTTTATGCCCGCACACTTCGATCAATTTCCGAAGACGATTGAACCACCATTTATATCCCTCTGTGTACGAGAATCGCGGTTCTAAATAGAAAAATGAAGGATCACTCGTGAAGGAAAGTGTGCGCCTATTTTGCTCGACGTAATCTTTGTTGCTACGGAATATCTCGAAATCTTGATCTATGATCCCCGGATTGAGATTGAGCAGTACGACGTTCGCGGACGCTAGCGATCCCAGAAAAGGCACCGGTAACACTTCCGGTCTTACCTGGTGCTCAGGCTTTGCTTGGCGGTTGAAACTTTCGATGGTTGACCGGTCTTCCGGCAAGACAAACGGCCCCTTCCTGGGTAAATTACACCAGGGGTTCTTCGCTTGAGTGCTAGCGTGCATATCGCCCCTTACTCCGTATATTCAGATGTCTCTATGCTCCGAATATATGCTTTGGAGAGGGGAAATACAACGTGGGACAGGATGGGGGCACTCGACGACTTGTTCGCCTAGAAAAGTGATAATTGCCTGGTCGGGACGCGCGCCCGCTGCGCCGCGAGGTCGCTCGTCGCGGTCAGCGGCGGGAAGGCGTGGTCGAACGCGGCGTTGTCCTCGTAGAGGTCGGCGAAGCGCGCCGCGACCTCGCGCAGGCGGCGCAGCAAATAAGTCACGTCCTCATCCTTGTCCCACTGTTCGAGCAGCCCGAGCGAGCCGTCCGCGCGCTGGTAGATGCGGATCCGCTCGCCGATCCGTTGCCCCTGCGCCGCCGCCGCCAGCCGCCGATTCGCCTCGCTGCGGAAGGTCTTGTGGGTGATCGTCTCCCAGCGGGCGAAATCGTCCCGCGAGAGCTCGTGGGCCTGGAGGCGCGCGGCGGTGGCGAAGTAGAGCTCGCGCAGCGCCTCGCGCGAATCGTCGGTCAGCAGGGTCGCCGCCTCGTGGAGGAAGCGGCGCAGATATGGCTCATCGCGGCGACTGCGGAGGCTGCTCCCGCGCATGATGAGCGCGCCGTCATACTCTTTGAGGATGTAATTCTTCGTCTTCAGCGAGATCATGGCGCTGTAGCGACCGTCGAACGCGAGGTTGATCCCGCGCGGCAACGTCGCGCCGACCGTGGCGACGTACCCCGCCTCCGCCGCTTCGCCGGTCAAGCCGGGCGGCGGCACGAAGTAGACGCCATCGGTGTCGATCTCGATGGTTCGCGCCCCGGTGCGCTCCAACTCCGCGACGATCCCGCGCAGGAGTTCCTGCCCGCGCAGGGTGATCCGCTCGGCGGCGGCGAAATCGTTGAAGAGCGCCTGACTGAAGCCGAGATAGCCGTAGAACGAGTTGATCAGCACCTTGAAGGAGAGCTGTAAGCCCTGCCAGACGGTGTGCTCCTCGCCGGTCGTGACGCGCGCGCGGGCCTTGGCGTGCAGGCGGCGCGTCGTCAGCTCGCGCAACAGCGGTAAGAGGATGCCGAGATGATCGCTCGCCGCCCCGAGCTGATCGAGCAGCATGATCGAGGGGTACAGGCTCTCCACGTCGCACTTGACGATCGGGCGGAAGATGCCGACCTCGCGCACCTCGCTCCACCCGCCCGGATAGGGCTGCGGCGGGGCGGGGCGGGGGACGCCCCGCCGTGCGTCGAGGTAGGCGCGCAGGAAGAGGGCGTTGATCTTGCCGCCGGTCCCCCCGGTGGCGGTGCGCTGGAAGGAGCGCGGCAACATCTGGGTCTGGTAGAACTCGGTCGGCGCGGTCAGGGCGCTCAGCGCGGCCACGTCGCGCACGTCGTCGAGCGCGTAGGCGATGATCGTCTCGCGGTCGGTCGCCCACGACGCGGCGATGTCGCCCCCCCGGACGAAGGTGCGGTCCTCGCGAACCAGCCCGAGCGCCTTGATCGCCTCTTTCAGGCCGTAACTCGTCATCGTGCCGCCGCTGTCGTAGCGTTGGATCTGCTGGTAGGTATCGAGGAAGTGGCGTCCGTGGACATAATGCGGCACGTAGGGGAGGCTGCGCGCCTGCGCCTTGAAGCGCTGGTCCGCGCCGGTGCTGAGCGTCGAACCGTCGCGCCCCCAGGTCAGCGCGACCCCGCACGCCTCGGCGCGGGCGCGGAGGTAGGGGAGGTCGAAATTGTAGATGTTATGTCCCTCGATGATATCGGGGTCGAGCGCCGCGAGCGCCGCATTGAGGCGTTGGAGGAGCGCCGCCTCGCCACCATCGGCGGCGGCGATCGCCTCTTCATGCCCCCGGTTGGTGCTGAGGGTCGCCAGGAAGATGGCGGCGTCGGGCGCGGCGGGATCGAGCCCGGTCGTCTCGATGTCGAGTTGCAGGCGGACGAGGTCGTCGTAATCCACCCCCTTGAAGAGGGTCCGCCCGCTGAGGGCGAGATATTGCTCGACCGGCGAGCGAAAGCCCTCCCAGGTGCGGTCGGCCTCGTCCAGCAGAGCGCGCGCGGTGAGGAAGGCGGACCAGTTGCGGAAGCGGAGCAGCCAGCAGTAATGCGCGTCGCCCGTCAGGCGCTCGGCCTCGTATTGCCCGCGCAGGCGCGGCCATTCCGGCTCGCGATCGAGGAGGAGCCAGGGGGTGAACGGCGCGGTTTCCACGGTCACGCGGTCGTCCGCGCCGCGCCGGTAGACGCGCATCCCCTGTGACCCGGCGGATTCGACCGCGACGATGCGGGGGGTGGGGTCCGCGCCGTAGAGCAGCCGCTCGATCGCCGCCGCGTCGTCGTTCGGTCGCCCGGTCGCCTGCTCCATGCCCATGATCGTCCCCTCCCCGCTCCTCGCACCCCGCCAGCGAGCACAATGCACACCAGCGATTGTACGTGTAGGTGCGTCGGCGCGCACCCCATAGCAGAACGCGGAGCGGCTAGCGTATGGGGGCTTGCGATCTCATCGAGTTCCAGCACTCTGCCGCGACTCTCGCCCTCGCGGCGGGCCATGATCGCATGGAAGTCCGGGACATGCTGGGTCATACGAAGGTGGCAACCACCGAGCGCTACGCGCACATTCTGGCGGAGATCCGGAAATGGATCGCGGAGTCGATGGAGCGGCTATTGTCGAGTGCCAGATAGCGCGATGTGAGCGCACGACGATTTCGGCGTCAGAGGCGCTTCGTCAACACCACCGCCCCTTCTTCCGCCGCGCGTTCGACCGTCCCCTGCAACTCCCACCCGCACCGCCGATAGAAGTCGACGGCCCGGCCACCGGTGGCGACCCACGCCCGCTCGTACCCGTGGCTTCTCGCCCAGGCTTCGAGTTGCGCCATGAGGGGACTGCCGACGCCCAGCCCTCTCCGGTCGGGCCGCACGATCATGCCCAACACCCAGGGCGAGCGCTTGTGCCGTTCTTCGAGATCGAATGCGCCGAGACCCACCGCGCCGAGAGCCCCGCCGCGCGCATCGATCGCGACCCGGGTAATGGGGAGCTGGTCGTGCCCCGCTTCGCGCGCCGTGACCTGGACCCACCAGTCGAGGTCGTCGGGCGCGGGTGCGTGGCCCCACTCGCGCCAGCGTAGCTCGCCGATGGCGGCGATCAGCCGCTCATTTTCGGCCAGGAATTGAAGAGTAACCGGGCCAGGTGAGGTTGTCATGCCGCATCCGCCTCACCACTCACCGCACCCCATCCCGGGGATTCTACCATCGCCCGGTGAGTCGGCTCCTGGAGGGAGTGTAGCTACAATTTTTATCCGATGGGACAATCCACCGCGTTGCTGTTTTCGTGACTGTTTCCCGCGATGGGGCGGGGGAGTACTTCTCTCCTGTCCCGCACGTTTCCACAGTGATAACGCCAGATTCCCGATCCGCCCCTACCTGGTACCAGCCCCTTCCGGGACCATTAGACTATTGTTGCGGCCTTTCCCCCACTCCTAGAATGAGAACTACGGACGACGACTCAGGCCACTATGGGGACGCTGACCGGGATGTCAGCCTTCCAGCGGTAGGCGGTACGAGTACGGCGGCGCTGTCGCCGATTTCCGTATCCCCGCCGGGCGAGACGGCGCGCAGATCCCGGACGTGAATGGCTGCGGTTGGAACAGCGGAGCAGGAGGAGCCAGCAGATGCGGAAGAACGGGCGGATATTCATCATCCTCGGGGTCGGCTTGGCCTGTTTGGCGGTCGCACTCGCCTTTCTCATGTTCCAGAATGCCGGGCAGAGCCAGGCGGTCGAGCGTGCCCCGGTGACGGCGAAGATCTTCATCGCCAATAAGGACATCCCCGCGCACCAGAAGCTCCAGGAGGCCGACCTGGCCGAGCAGACGGTTGACAAGGATCTGCTGACCGGTGGCGAGGCGCTGGTCAAGTCCGACGTGATCGGGCGTGCCCCGCGCACCGGCCTGATCAAGGGACAGCGCCTCCGCCTGGAGGAGATGGAAGTGGCCGGATTGTCGAACGACATCGCCCAGGGCAAGCGCGCGGTCGCCATCCCCGTCGATCGCCTCGCGATGGCCGGTGGGTTGCTGGCCGACTCCGACCACATCGACCTGATCTTCTCGACCAAGGTCAATCTCGCCATCGTCCTGCCGACGCGCCCCATCGAGGTGGAGACGGCGACCGCGCCCGACACGAACATCATCGTCACGCTGCCGGCCTCGGCCCCCGGCGAGCCCTCCGCCTATGCCCTGCCGGGTGAGCCCGGCTCGCGCTTTAAGATTCGCGGGACAGGGGGGGGCGGTGACCCGGTCTCGAAGGTGCTGATGCAGAATGTCAAAGTGTTGCGGGTGCTCGGCGCGCCGCAGCAGGCGCAAGGCCAACAGCCGCCGCCGCAGGCCGCCGCGCCGAGTGACATGCTCGTGCTGGAACTGACCGACGAGCAGGCCGAGGTGATGAAGTTCATCCTCGACAATGGTGCCAGCTATAGCTTCGCGATTCGCGGCAAGGACGACCAGGATGTCGCCAACACGAGCGGTATCACTTTCGATATGCTGGTCACTAACTATCAGCTCCCCGCGCCGAAGTCGGTTCGTCTGCCGGGTGAGAAGCAGCCATGAGCGCGCCACGCATCCGCATCCTGATCGTCGATGATGTCCCGGAGGCGCGGGACAACGTGCAGAAGCTCCTCCAGTTCGCCGGCGACATGCAGGTGATAGGGCAGGGGGTCACGGGGCGTGAGGCGGTCGACCTCGCCCGCAAACTCCAGCCGGATATCATCCTGATGGATGTCTCGATGCCGGAGATGGACGGCATCACGGCGACGCAGATCATCACTAGCCAGTACGCCGGGATCGCGGTGATCATGAGTTCGGTGCAATCGGACACCGAGACGCTGCGCCGCTCCTTGCAGGCCGGTGCGCGCGACTATCTCTTCAAGCCGTACGGACTCGACGAGCTGACCACCTCGATCCGCACCGTCTATCAGAGCCTGCAAGTCAGCCGGGCGCAGGCCACCTCGACCACGTCGCTGACGACGACCCACCTCGGCACCCCCGAGGAGCAGGGGCGGGCGAAGGTGATCACCGTTTTCAGCCCCAAGGGCGGGGTCGGGCGCACGACCCTGGCGACGAATCTGGCGATCGTGACCAAGCTGGCGGGCGAGAAGCGTGTCCTGCTGATCGATGGCAACCCCTCCTTCGGGGATGTGGGGGTGACGCTCAACCTCTCCTCCGTTAAGACGATCGCCGATCTGGCGGCGAATTCGGGGCAACTCGACGCCGATTTCATCGAGGAGGTGCTGGCGGATCACTCCTCCGGGCTGCGCGTCCTGCTGGCCGCGCCCTCGCCGCAGGATGCCGAAGGGATCAGCGGCGAGCAGGTGCGGGCGATCATCGGGCAGGTGTTGATGTCGTTCGACTACATCTTCATCGACGCCCGCCCGTCCTTCGATGAGGTGCAACTGGCCTTCCTCGACCTGAGCGATATCGTCCTCCTGACGCTGACGATGGAGATGACGGCGGTCAAGGCGGCGAAGCAGTACCTCGAAGTCTCCGAACTGCTCGGATACCCCGCCGAGAAGACCTCCCTGGTCCTCAACCGCTACGGCACGATCTCGCAGATCACGGTCGAGGATATCGAGACGCACCTGAAAGGGGAGATCAAAGGCCAGATCCCCGATGAGCCGACGCTGGTGCTGCGGAGTATCAACGAAGGGGTGCCGCTGGCCTTCAGCGACCCGGAGAGTCGTTTCGCGCGGGCGATTCACCGTCTGGCGAGCGCCATCACCGATGGCGCGGTGGTCGCGGAAGAGGAGCGCGAGCAACGCCGGGGTCTCGGCGGGCTCTTCCGGCGGGGCGGGGGGCGTACGAAGGCGACGCTGGCCACGGCGGACTAATACCGGGGCGAAGTTTTCGCCCCCTTCCCGGTTTCTGGTGAAGGAGGATGGCACCGATGTCATTGATGCGACGGCTGAACAACAACACACCAACTGCCGGCGCAACCACCAGCGTCCCCGTTGCCGAGAATGGCAGCGGCGGCTTGGGCGGGGGAACCCCCCCGCCCCCGCGCGAGCCTGCCGCCACTGGACAAACCAACAGCTCGCTCGGTGGGTTGACCACCGGACTGAAGCGTCCGGTGCTGGGGAAAGAACAGAGCAGCGCGGCGGCGACGCGCGAACGGAACGACTCCTTCACCGAACTGAAGACGCGGGTGCAGAATCGCCTGATCGCAGAGCTCGACCCGCGCATGGACCTCAGCAACGCCGAGGAAGTACGCCGCACCGTCGAGGATACCTTCAACCGGGTGCTGGAGCAGGAGCAGATCGTCCTCACCCGTGTGGAGCGACTGCGCCTCTTCGAGGCGATCGCCGCAGAGATTCTCGGCTATGGCCCGATCGAACCGCTGCTGAAAGATGACACCGTTTCCGAAGTCATGGTCAATGGGCCGCGACAGGTCTACGTCGAGCGGCGCGGCAAGCTCGAATTGAGCGGCGTGCAGTTCCAGGACGACGAGCATGTGATGCGCGTCATCGACCGGATCGTCTCGCCGCTCGGGCGGCGTATCGACGAGAGTTCGCCGACGGTGGACGCGCGCCTCCCCGACGGCTCGCGTATCAATGCGGTGATCCCGCCGATCTCGCTCGTCGGCCCGGTGCTGACGATCCGGAAGTTCTCCAAGGATCCGCTCACGATCGACGATCTGGTGCGCTTCGGCACCGTGACGCCGGAGATGGTCGCCTTCCTCAAGGCATGCGTAGAGTCGCGCCTGAACATCGTCGTCGCTGGCGGCACCGGTTCCGGCAAGACGACGACCCTGAATGTCCTCTCCTCGTTCATCCCGGAGGATGAGCGGATCATCACGATCGAGAACGCCGCCGAACTCCAACTGCGCCAGGAACACGTCGTCACGCTCGAATCGCGCCCACCGAACATCGAGGGGAAGGGCGAGGTGACGATTCGCGACCTGGTAATCAACTCCCTCCGTATGCGCCCCGAGCGGATCGTCGTCGGGGAGTGCCGCGGTGGCGAGGCGCTGGACATGCTCCAGGCGATGAACACCGGCCACGACGGCTCGATGACGACCGCCCATGCCAACACCCCGCGCGATACCCTCTCCCGCCTGGAGACGATGTGCCTGATGGCCGGTATCGATCTGCCGGTCCGCGCGATCCGCGAGCAGATCGCGGCGGCGGTCGATGTGATCGTCCAGCAGTCGCGCATGAAGGACGGTTCCCGGCGCATCACGGCGGTGACCGAGGTCCAGGGGATGGAAGGCGATGTGATCGTCATGCAAGACATCTTCACCTTCGAGCAGACGGGGATCGAGAACGGCAAGATCATCGGGCGGATGAAGCCGACCGGCATCCGGCCCAAGTTCATCGAGAAGTTCGAGGTCGCCAATATCTATCTGCCGCCGAATATCTTCGGCGCGATGGACCGGTTCTTCTAAATAGTCGGCGGACGGCAGTCGGCAGTCGGCAGAAATAGGCTGTAACGCTCTCTGCCGACTGCCGTCCGCCGACTGCCGACTACCGCACGGGGGTACGCATGTTGTTGCCAATTCTGACCGTGGTGGTGGCCGTGGGGGCGGCGGTCGCCTTCATCATCTTCGGGATCACCGTCTCCAAGCGGGGGGCTTCCGACGATCTGGAAGAGCGCCTCGAACGCTATGGCGGGCGCGACTGGACCCCCGATGCGGGGGGCGATGGCCCGACGCGCCGCGCGCCGGGTCGCCTCGCGCAGGCGGTCGAGCAGGCGGTGTCGCAGAAGTCGTTCACCGGCAATGTCCGCACCGAACTGGCGCGGGCCAACCTGCGCCTGACCGTCGGCGAGTGGCTGATCGTGCGGGCTGGCGTAACACTCCTCGGCTTTGGTGTCGGTGTGCTGCTCGGCAGCGCCACCAATGGGCTGAGTATCCTGGTCGGCCTGGTCGGCGCGGTGGTCGGCTTCTTCGGGCCGGTCATCTACCTCAAGATGCGCGTTCGCGGCCGGGTCAAGGCATTCGTCAATCAGCTGGGCGACACGATCAGCCTGATGTCGAACTCCCTCCGGGCCGGGTACAGCCTCTTGCAGACGATGGAGATGGTCTCGCGCGAGTCGCCGCCCCCGATCTCCGACGAGTTCCGCCGCGTGGTCCATGAGGTCGGGCTCGGCATCAACACGCAGGAGGCGATGTCCCACCTGCTCCGGCGTATCCCCAGCGATGACCTCGACCTGCTGATCTCGGCGATCAACATCCAGCACGAGGTCGGCGGTAATCTCGCCCAGATCCTGGACGTGATCGGCCATACCATCCGGGAGCGGGTGCGGATCAAGGGCGAGATCGGCGTGTTGACCGCGCAGCAATCGATCTCCGGCTACGTGATCACCGCCCTGCCGGTGGTGCTCGGCCTGGCCCTCTTCTTGATCAGCCCGGACTATATCTCGAAGATGTTCGTCTTCCCGTGGATCTGCCTGCCGATCGGGAGCGGCATCATGATCGTCGCCGGATTTTTCGTGATGAAGAAGATCACCGCGATCGAAGTGTGAGCGTACTCGTCGGGGCACCACATGGTATGGGCCGTGGGTGTCGATCGGGCGGGGTTGGGAAGGGACCGAAGATGATGATGCCGATGTTGATGCCACTGTTAATCCTGTTGGTCGTGGGGGGGGCACTGCTCCTGATCGTCGTTGGCGTGCGGATGCCGACCAAAGAGGTCTCGATCGAGGAACGTCTGACGGCGTTCGCCGAGCGCCCGATCCCGCTCGAACAGCTCGAATTGCAGCGCTCGTTCGCCGATCGGGTCGCCCGCCCGCTGCTCCTCCAGTGGTCGCGTCGGGTCGCCCGGTTCACGCCGAAGCAGAACGCGGAGCGTTTGCGGATCGCCCTGCTGGAGGCGGGGAGTCCGCGTGGTCTGGGCGTCGTCGAGTTCATGGGACTGCGCGGGGTGATGGCCCTGCTCCTCGGCGGGAGCGCCCTGTTCCTCGTCATCTTCTCCGGTTCCACCTTCCGTCCGATCAGCGTCCTGGGGCTCGGTATCCCCGGTATTTTGCTCTTTCCGATGCCGATGGCCCTGCTCGGCTACACAATCCCCGGTATCTGGCTCAATCAGCGCATTCGCGGGCGCAAGAAGTCGATCCAAAAGTCGCTACCTGACGCGATCGACCTGCTGACGATCAGCGTGGAGGCCGGACTCGGCTTCGACCCGGCCATCCAGCGCGTCGCGGAGAAGTGGGACAACGAGTTGACGCGCGAATTCCGGCACTTGCTCCAGGACATGCGGGTCGGCAAGCAGCGGCGTGAGGCGCTGCGCGAGGTTTCGATCCGCTGCGGGGTCGATGATCTGCGGGTCTTCATCTCCTCGATCATCCAGGCCGATCAACTCGGCGTCAGCATCACGCAGGTGCTACGGATTCAGTCGCAGCAGATGCGGATCAAGCGGCGTCAGCGCGCGGAGGAGTTGGCCCACAAGGCTCCGATCAAGATGCTCTTCCCGATGGTCTTCCTGATCTTCCCCGCGATGTACGTGATCATCCTTGGCCCGGCAGTCCCGCAGGTTCTGGGCACCTTCGGCGGGCAGTAGGCGGCGATCGCTCCGGCGTGGATTGAATCCAAATATTACGGTGATTGCTAGTTGCCGCCCACGCGGCCTCCGCCGAGAATGGTGTTGCTGAGGCACCGGATTCACGACAGGAGGGGCGCATGGACGACGATTTCATTGTGACGGCGTTCGTGGTGTTTGACAAGACGATGGCGGCGCTAGGGCATCGCGACGATGTGCGTGCCGGGGCGAGCGACGCGGAGGTGCTGACGGTGGCGGTGGTGGCGGCGAAGTACTTTCAGAGCCACCTCGCGCGGGCCTTGCAGGTCATGCACCTGGGCCGCTACCTGTCGGGGACTTTAAGTGCGTCGCGCTTCAATCGCCGTCTGCACGCGCTGCGCGGCTGGCTGGGGCTGCTGACCGAGGCGCTCGGCGCGATTTTCGCGCAGGGGGCGGTCTTCCTGATCGATAGCATGCCGGTGCCGGTCTGCAAGCGCGCGCGCGCGTGGCGCTGCAAAAAGGTGCGTGGCAAGGCGTTCTGCGGCTACTGCGCGGCGAAGAAAGAGGCATTCTTCGGCTGGCGGCTCCACCTGGTCTGCACCGCGACGGGCGTCCCGGTGGCCTTCGACCTGGTGCCGGGCGGGCTGCACGACCTGACGCCCGTCCACGAACTCACCCATGGCTTGCCGAACGGTGCCACCGTCTACGGCGACAAGGGCTACAACGCCGCCCCCGACGAGGCGACCATCCTCGCCGACGCCGGCGTGCGCCTCGTCCCGATCCGGCGGGCGAATATGCGCCCGAATGATTGGGACGACACGCTGGCCCTGCGGGCCTATCGCAAGCGGATCGAGGCGCTGTTCAGCCAGTTGGAAGCGATGGGCGTCCAGCGCCTCCACGCCCGCACCAACCCCGGCTTGGAACTCAAGCTCCACGCTTCCCTGCTGGCAGTGACCTTCAGCAACGCCGACTAGCAATTACCGTAATATTGTCTGCGAGCGCGAGGCCGACTGGGATGTCCCCGGTCGGCCTCGCGCCTGGTCTGCTTACTCCCGTTTGGGCGGCACGATCTCTCACACCGCACGCCCGGCTTTGCTACACGATCGCCACCGGGGCGAGCGGGCTGCCGATGCCGCCGACGATGCGGAGCGGCGCAGCGACATAGAGGAATTCGTGGACGTGCTCCGCACCGAGTCGTTCCAGATCGAGGAATTCGAGGAGATAGCCGCCGCACCCCCAGATCACGTCCCGATGCAATGGCAGCGGCTCGCCCCAGGTGCGGACCACCTCGACCGCCGGGTTGTCCGCGCCGAGTGCCACGAAGTCGTGGTCCTTGAACCATTGCCCGCACGCGCCGCTCAACCCCGGCTCCGAGGCGTAGAAGCGCGCGCGACCCTCCAACCCCTGGCCGAAGAGTTGCCACCACCCCGTACGCACGAGGATGACATCGCCCGCGCGGAGTTCCACGCCCTGCCGCGCGGCGCAGGCGTCCAGTTCATCCGGCTCGATCGCCTCGCCATCGCCCAGGTGGGACACCCCCCGGAAGGCGGCGATGTCGAGCAATACCCCCCGACTCACCAGCGGTCCGGCGTTCTCGATGCCGCACTTCTGCGTCCCGCCCGGCTGGAGCGCGCTCGCCGGATGGCCGTTGTAGAACGTGTCCCCGACGAAGATGTGGCACAGCGCATCGACGTGCGTCGTGCCGTGCGTGTGCATCATGATCACGTCGTCCGCGCTGGATGTCTCGGGGGCCGCGCGCAAACGCGACGTCGCGACGTGCCACATCGGTCGCCGACTCGGCAGATTCGGACCCTCCGGCGAGACGGGTGCCGCGAGCGAGTAGACCGTCCCGCGTTGCACCTTCGCCGCCGCCCCTTGCACGATCTCCGGGCGCAGGAGATTCGCGGTCCCCCGCTCGTCCTCGGCACCCCAGCGCCCCCAATTGCTCGGGACACCCAACTCTTCCGGTCGTGGCATGATTCGGTCCCTTTCACTCGATACGGCGTAACGGTGTTTGCACGATCAGTGGGCGGCCCGGCACTCAGTCGCGCCACAGCCAGCGCAGGGAGTCGGGGAAGATCGCGCGGCCATGCGCGAGCGAATGGAAGCCCTGGCCGGGCGCGAAGGTGTGATCGTAGGCGGCGCAGCGCAGCGCGTCATCCATTTGCAGATTGGCGAGCCACCAACTCCCCGCCGCGTGGTTCAGATCGTTCGCGCCGTCCTGGAGCGCGACGCGGAGCGGCTTCGGCGGCATCTTCCGCACCAGCGCGGGATAGTTGTGACCCCCGTCGCGCAGCGTCGGTCCGCTGGCGATGTTGGTGAAGCTGCCGACGTGCGAGAGCACCTTGTGGAACTGGTCGGGGCGCTGCCAGGCTGCGGTGAAGGCGCAGATCCCGCCGCTCGACATGCCGCAGATCGCGCGGCCTGCGGCGTCCTCGCGCAGGGGTTGCTCGCGCGCGACCGCCGGCAGGATCTCTTCGAGTAAGAAGCGGACGTATTGGTCGGAGAGGATGTCGTATTCGTAGGAGCGATTCGAGACGGTGGTATCGGCGAAGACGCCGGGATTGAGGAAGATGCCAACCGTCGGCGGCATGGCCCCGTCCGCGATCAGATTGTCGAAGACGGTCGGCACGAAGTCCTGATAGAAGCGCACGCCATCCTGGAAGATCATGGTCGCCGCCGGGCCAGCCGCCTTGGCCGGGAGATAGATCGACCAGTCACGGACCGTACCGGCGAAGATCTGACTGCGCCAGGGCGGCATGGCGACGAGTCGCCCTTTCGGCACGTCGGGGCGCCCGTGGCTGTCGGGATGGCTGCGATACGCCTCGGCCTGCCCGCCGCCCGTCCGCGTGCCATCGACTTCGTAATACCAGCGTACGGCAGCGCCGTGCTCCAGGCGCGTGGTGGCGACGAAAATGCCGGTGTCGCCCAGCGGCTGTGTCGGCAAGCGCCAGTCTGCGCCCAGCTCGGCGACGACCATTGGCGGCGTCTGCGCCCCCGGCGCGGCGATCGCCCAGGCCACCTCAAGCTCGTCCACGAACTGCGCGCTGTCCCTGGCAAGCGCCTCGACCCCGATCCGTGCGCGAATCCGCTCGGCCAGGGCATCCGCCCCCGCCGCGTCCAGCCCCCGTTCGAGTTGCGCCCGTAGCTCGCGCACCGTGATCGCGCTCATCACTGCCCCCCACATGAACCGGTTCTCCACAAGCGCCGCTATGGTACTACAGCTTTCCGTATTGGTTCGCTGGGCCTGTTGGTGAGAGACAGCAGCCATTTCATGGGCACTATCGCCGATTGAGGACCATTGGGCGATTGTTCGCCGTTGGCCTTTGTCGCTACGCTAATCGGGTACGTCGGTTGGCTGCCGATGACGCTAATCGGGCACGGTGGTTGGCTGCCGATAATGATCGATGCGAGTACGACCGGGAGAGGCTAGAATGACGCGGGTGATCAATCGGACGCGGGGCACGGTGCTGGCCGGGGAGGCGGAGGCGGCGCGAACGTGGTGGACGCGCGGGAAGGGCTTGCTGGGACGGAAGGGACTGCCCGCCGATGGTGGGCTGATCATCGAGCCCTGTTCCAGCATCCACACCTGGTTCATGGCCTTCCCGATCGACGTGGCGTTCGTCGCCGCCGACGGGCGTGTGGTGCGGACGGCGCACGCCTTGCGACCCTGGCGTTTCGGCCCATTGGCGCGCAAGGTGCGCTACGTCGTCGAGTTGCCGGCGGGGGCGCTGGCGCAGAGCGGCACGGTGGAGGATGACTACCTCGAACTCCTCCCCCTTCCTGCCGCTACAACGGACGCTGGCGCGCGGGCGTAGCGTCTTTCTCGATCTCCTCTTCCCGCCCCGTTGCGGCGGCTGCGGCGCGCGCGGTGCCTGGCTCTGCGTCGCCTGCCTCGCCCAACTCGTGCCGCTGGTCGCGCCGCTCTGCGAGCGCTGCGGACGACCCCTCGCCGCTACTGTTCCTAACCCCGCGCTCTGTCGATCCTGCCGGGCCGCTGGGCTGCGCGCGCTCGATTGGGCGCGCGCGGCCTATCCGTTCACCGGGCCGCTGCGCGAGACGATCCATCGCTTCAAATACGGCCAGGAGCGGGCGCGGGCCGCGCATCTCGGTCTGCTGCTCCAGCCCCTCCTCGTCGGGCTACCCCCCGCCGTGGCGGATCGTGCGCCGCGCGTGGCCCCGGTGCCGCTCGCGGCGGCGCGACGCCGCGAGCGCGGTTACAACCAGGCCGAGGAATTGGCACGCGTCCTCACCGCAGCGAGCGGGTTGCCGCTCGATCGGCGGCTCGTGCGCGTCCGCGCGACTCGTCCGCAGGTCGGACTCGCCCGTCCGGCGCGGCACCAGAACGTCCGCGATGCGTTTCGTTGGCAGGGCGCGTCCCTCCACGGCGAGCCGTTCCTGCTGATCGACGATGTGCTGACGACCGGCGCGACCGCCGACGAGTGCGCCGCGACGTTGAAAGCCGCCGGTGCGGGCTGGGTCGGGCTGCTGACAGTGGCGCGGGCGACCGAGCGCCCCGGTGGTGGGGAAGGGTGACGATGCGCGATGCACGCTGGACCGCGCCGCGCTATCTGCGCGACGAGCAATAACTGCAATCCCGCCAAGCTGGTCGGTGACGGCGTTTCAACGGCGCTCGCCTTCCGGTTGGAGCATGGGGCGGCGATCCTGGGGCGCGTCTTCCCGACCGTCACGCTGGCACGGTACGACGACGCATTGCCGGTGACCGAGGCCACGCCGCTGATAGCGTATGCCCGCTCGATGCACGAGGCGTCCGGGCGTGACTTCGCGGCCTTGGAGCGCGCGATCGCGCGACGGCTCGCTGCCAATGGGGCGATCCACAGCGCCGAGGAAACCGGCCTCTTTCGTGCGGAATAGCGCGCGTCGCCGTGCGTTGTCTGATGTGATACGACCGTCCGTGCATCGTGACGAAAAGCCCCCGAACATTCGTGCAGGATCGCCGATGTGGACCTTATGGTCCGCTGTTACGCTATCTCTGCGGTGATCGTCCGCCAGCGTGCGGCGAGGACACCGCCCCCGGCAGCAGAGGAGGTTCCGCCATGACCGACCGCGAACCGCGCGCCCTGCCGCGCCCCGCCACGATCGCCGCCTGGTGCCCCACCTGTCAGACGACCCAGGCGTGCGCGCTGCCCTCGGAGACACCCGATAGCGGCACCTATAGCTGCGTCGTTTGCGGGCATCCGGCCTCGAATCCGGTGTTGCGCTTCGCCCTCTCGTCGCGGGATTTGGCCGATTTCGCCGCCTGAGCGCGAGCGCCCTCCAGCGGATCGATACACGGCAGCCCCGGTGGTAAAGAACCATCGGGGCTGCCGTTTGCCGGTCAAGGCTGGCGCACGGGCGAGGAGAGTACCTCGCGCAGCGTGCTCGGTGCGAGGAGCAGGGTGCCATCGGGCAAACCGAGTTGTCCCGAGTCCGACGAGTAACGGAGTTCGACTTGCGGCCCATCCGCGAGGGTGAAGCGCAGCACGGTGGCGGCGGCACCGGTTGTGGCTGTCGGCGTGGCGGGTGAGACGCGCTTCAGGGGGGTATCGAGGAGCGCGACGACTTCGGTGAGCGTCGTCGCGCCCTGTGGCGACGCGGCACAGTCGGGACGGCAGATGACCAGCATCGTCGCGGACGCGAGGCGCAATTGCTGCACCGGATTGATCGGGTTGAGGGCACTGCCCGCCCCGATCATCGGTACGCTACTCGGAGTACCACTCGCTGCGCTACTCGCCGCCGTGGCGCGGGCTCCGACGGCTGGTGCCGACGACGGGGCGGCGCTCCGCACCACGGGGTTAGCCGCCGTAGGGGCCGCGCTCGCCGCCGTGCTCGGTGCCGTGCTCGGTGCTGCGCCGCCGCTGGTGGTGTGGGCACTCTGCGGCGCGCTCGTCTGTTGCGCGGGCCGCGTCTTCCCTCGGAACGCGCCGAACGCGAGGACCGACGCGACGACCAGCACGAGGATCGTCGTCAGCGCGAGCGTGGCCGGTCGCCACCGGGTGAGGAGCCCCTGTGCGAAGAGCGGCGTGCGCCGGGCCTCCCGCCAGGGTCTGGCGATGGCCGGCACGGGGGTCGCGCGCAGATACGCGCTCACCTCGCGATCGACGTGGCTGAACGCGAGGGCGGTCGCCCGGCAGTCGGCGCAATCGCGCAGGTGACGCTCGATGCGGGCGTCCTCCTCCGGGCTTGTCGCCCCGTCCATGCGCGCGGAGATCAACTCCTCGATCCGGGCGCAGTCGTGTGCTGTCATACCTTGGCTTCCTTCCCTTCCAAGATCGCGCGGACTTCTTTGCGCGCTCGGAAGATGCGCCCTTTGACGGTAGCGAGGGTCAGGCCGGTGATGTCGCAGATCTCGGCGTAGCTGAAGCCATCGACCACCAGGAGCAGACATTCGCGGTCGGCGCGTTGCAGCGCCCGCAATGCTGTTCCCAGCGACTCCTGCTCGACCACGTGCTCCTCCGGCCCTGCTTGTCGGGGATCGATGCCGCCCGGCGGTATCCAGTCGTCGTCGCGCTCGTCGTCGGGGTTCCCGCGCCCGAAGGGGAGCCACGCGATCAGCTTGCGCCGTCGCCAGTAGGAGCGCGCATTGTTGCGAGCGATCTGGAAGAGCCAGCCGGTGAGGTTCAGATCTTCGCTCGTGCTCGGCAGGGCGCGGTAGGCGGCCAGGAAGGTGTCCTGCGTCAGGTCGCGCGCCAGTTCGGCGTCGCTCACCAACCCGAATAAGAAGCGATAGAGACGCGGCTGATATTCGCGCACGACGATGTCGAACGCCTCCGCATTCCCCGCGCGCACCGCCGCGATGGTGCGCGCATCGACGGTCATCGTCGGCCCTGCGTCATGTGGTCATCCATCCGTGCTCGATCCTCCCTCGCCCGGCGGGGCTTGCCGGCCCCTCCGCTATGAGTAATGCCCAGATCGCGCAAAAGTTTCTGCCCGCGCGGATTCGACGCGCGGGGCGCGTAGCGGTGCAGCAAGGCCCGCGCCATTGATCCGCCCGAGCGGTTGCTTGGTGGTTGAAAGCTGGATGTCAGTGCAACCGGCGATGCCGTTAGCATTATCCGGGCGAACTCGACCGTGGCAAGCTCCCGGTCAGGGGCCGGGCGCTCATCGTCTCTGCTCACCCGCTGTTCGCGGTGGACTGCTATCGCCTCGTACTCGTAAAGGAAAGGGGCACCCACAATGGCGTGGGTGCCCCGCTCGCTTACCGCTCGGCGCGTGGATAGGTCGGCGCGTTCAGCACTCGCTATAGCCGCAGCTGATGCACTTCTTGCACCCTTCCTGATAGATCAGGGTGCTGCTGCCGCACTCGGGGCAGATATTGCCGGTCATCTTGTACGTCGTCAGATCCGCGAGTCCGTTCGTGTGCCCATTGGCGTACCCCTGACCATTCAGGCCATTGCTGACGGCGGGGGCGATGGTCGGGGCCGCGCTGGCCGCGCCGTGCAGGAGCGGGAGCTGCATCGGGTGCGGCTGGAGGGACGGGTGCCCTTCCAGGTGCTCGTCGAGCGCCTTGCCGACCGCGTCCGGCAGGGAGCGGACCTGCTCCGGGCCGAAGCCGATCGTGCGGCTGCCGCCGATGCCGCGCAGCTGGCTCACCATCTCGCGCAGGCGATCGTTCTGGCTGATCGGGGAGGGGAGGCGCAAGCTGATCGAGATCAGCCGCCCCAATGCCTCGGCCAGCGCGGCGACATCGCTGCCGCTGCGCCCGACATTGACGAAGATTTCGAGTGGGCCATCCTCGTCGCTGTTGACGGTGATGTTGACCGTCCCTTCCGGAGCCTTGATGTTGCGCGTGTAGCCGTGCAACACCGCCGGGCGGGAGCGGATCGTCGCCGAGGCGGCGGCTGTTCCCTTCGTGGTCAGGCGAGCGTGCGCTTCGGCGACCTGCTCCGTCGTCAGCGTCCCCTTAGCGAGCGCCTCGGTCAGGGCGCCATCGAGGTAGGACCAGACGTCGGCGCTCGGGGCGACCTCCGCCTGCGGTGCGGGCTTCTGCTCTTCCTTGATGTGTGTCAGCACCGCGTCGCGCGAGCCGTCGCGGTAGTAGGTGACACCCTTGCAGCCTTGATCGAACGCCGCCATGTAGAGGCGCTTGACCTCCTCGACGGTGTGATCGTTGGGCGCGTTGATCGTCTTCGAGATCGACGAGTCCGTGTAGCGCTGCACCGTCGCCTGGACCGTGATGTGTCCCTCCGGGGCCAGGTCGGCGGAGGAGACGAAGTAGTCCGGGGTCTCCTCGCCGGGGTGTGCCGCGCGCCACTCCTCGAGGAGCGGGTGGTACATGATGTGCTCGCCGGTGCGGTCGACGCGCTTCATCGCGAAGGAGAAGACCGGTTCGATCCCCGACGACACCCCCGACAGGAGACTGGTGGTGCCGGTCGGTGCCTGCGTCAGCAGCACGGCGTTGCGAATCCCCTGCTTCTTGATCTTCGCCTGGATCGCGTCGGGCAATTCCCGGATGAACTTGCCCTGCGGATACTTCTCGAAGTCGAAGTGCGGCGCGGGACCCTTCTCGGCGGCGATGTCGGCGGACATGTCGTAGGCGGCGTCGCGGATCGTGCGGTAGATCCGCTCGATCGCGGCGGTGGACTCGTCGCTGCCATAGGCGAGGCCCATCTTGATCAGCGCATCGGCGAGGCCCATCGTGCCGAGACCGGTGCGGCGCGTGCCCATCTGCGCGGCCTCGTTCTCCTCCAGGAAATACTCGTTCGCGTCCACGACATTGTCGAGGAAGCGCATCGCCACGCGGCTATCCTCGGCGAGCGAGGCGTAATCGAAGGTGCCGCCGCCGATCGGGCCGCTCGCATAGGCCGAGAGGTTGATCGCCCCGAGGTTGCAGACGCCCCACTCCGGCAGTCCTTGCTCTCCACAATTGTGAATGACCATGCCGTTAGCGACGAAACGATGCGTCTCAGGCTCCGTCAGGTCGTAGACCATCTCCTCACCATCGGGCGTCAACGTGGTGAACGTCGCCAGGAAACTCTCCCGATAGAAGCCGCGTGCTCGATCCACCAGCGCATCCGCTAGCTTGGTCGCTTTCTCTATCGTCAGGAAGCCCACATGCTCCGCAAAAGCCGGGACATTGCTACGCGAGACAACGAGGTCGTGATATGCCTGAGTAGGGTAGAGCGCATGGCCGCCTTTACCATCCGGCAATTCGCGCATGTCGGCAGACCGGCGATTGCGGTAGATGCGCGATGCGATGCCGAGATTGAGCAGAAGCCGTTGGACCCCTTCGAGCAGCGTCGCGCTCACCGAGGTGAGACGCACCCACATCCCCTTCTCGCGTGTCCCCTGGATCGAGCCATCGGCGGTGAAGAGTGCAGCAAGGAAGCCGCGTTGCATCGCTTGGGTGCCGCGTAAGACCGACGGCGGCACTTGCAGCTTCTCCTCGAATAGCTCCGGGTCGATGAAGCGAATCAGGCGAACCGACTCGACACGCGACTCGTCACGACTCTTCACCTCCTGTACGCCGACCTGGTATTGGCGCGCGCCTTCGGGTGCGGCGACGAGGCGATTGATCGCCTCCGCGAACTGTGGCGCGATGGCGCGCTCCGACCCGAAGAACGAGAGGACGATGGTGTTCTGCTTGGAGCGATTGATGTGACCGTCGCCGATGAGCCAGCCGAGGATACGACCCTGCTCCTCGCTCCCGGTGCTCCCGAAGCCGCCGATGCCGTTCAGCAGCTGGATCTGCTCTCCGGCGTTCAGGTGCTGGGCCTCTTTCCAGCCAGTTGTCGTCAAGACCTGATGATTTGCCGTGAGGCGCAGGGTATACCCTTCCTCGGTGCTGAGTCGATAGACTGGCTTGATCCCGGTCGGGAAGACCGCGCTGGCCGCTCGGCGGGCGATCCCTTCCTCGGCGGGGGCCACGACGGTCACCGGCGATGCGATCTCCGCAAGTTCCGCCGCTGGATACAGCCCTGCTGCCGTGTAGACCAACGTCTCGCCGGTGACGCATGGATTAACGCAGCGGATGTTCTCGTAGTACCAGGTGTTGGAGCGCTCGTTGTAGCGGTCCATGAAGACGAGGCCCGGCTCGGCGGTCGTCCAGGCGCTGGTACAGATCAAATCCCAGACCGTGCGTGCCTTGACGGTGCTGTGGACCTTCACCGTGCGCGCCAGCGACGGGTCGGCGGCGACGGCGGCGCGGGTCGGGAACTGGAGCGCCCAATCGGCGTCGTCCTTGACCGCCTGCATGAAGGCGTTGGAGACGGCGACGGAGACGTTGGCGTGCTCGATCGTGACCGGCTTGTTCGTCAGCGGGTCGATCCGCTTCGCGGCGATGAACTCCTCGATGTCCGGGTGATCGTCATCGAGCATGATCATCAGCGCGCCACGCCGGGTGCCGCCCTGCTGGATCACGCGCCCGGTGATCACCGAGTAGAGTTCCGCCCAGGAGACGGGGCCGGACGAGGTGCCGTTGACACTCTTGATATACGAACCGCGCGGGCGCAGGGTCGAGAGGTTGACCCCCACACCGCCGCCGCGCGCCATGATCTCGGTCAGGTATTTCAGGTTCTCCAGGATGCCGCCGCGGCTATCGGCGGGGCTGGGGATGACGTAGCATTGCCCGGTCAGATAGCCGTGGCCGACCGTAATCGTGTGCGTTTCCGGCTCGACACAGCAGAAGACTTCCTCGATATGCTCAGTTTCCTGCACGTTCAGCACGCGGATTGTCGCGGTGCGGGCCTTCGGCGAACGTGCAAAGTTCTCACGGTGCGATGGCAGGAGCAGATCATCCGGCGTGATTGTCGACTTAAAGAACTGGAGTCGATAGAGCGGCTTAGCGCTGCCATCGAAAGGCGAGAGTTCGCGCGTCATCGAGATGCTGCTAGAGACAAGACCAGCACAGGCCATTTTCTCGGCGATCTGTGTAAGGACTGCCGCATCTTTGTTGTACAGCGCAACCGAACCACGGGTGTCAACGTGGCCGTCAGCGGCGAGCAGTCCAGCGACGAAACCGCGCCAGTAGGATGGTGAGGCATCGTCACACGGCAACTGCTTCCAGGCACCTGGCAGTCCCTGCACCCGCACATGGACCTTTGTGGCCGCCGTACCGCCCGTCGCCTTCGTGCTGTAGCCCGCGAAATGTTCGGCAAGGAGTTCGCTCTCACCGAAGAGGCAGACATATGACGTGCCATACTGCGCGCTGCCATCGCCGTAGACGATGCCATGCCGGATCCCTTCGGCGAAGTCCTCGTCGCGGACAGGGGCGGGGCGTGCATTGATCGGGATCCTCCGACCCTTCAGGTCGCGGGTCAGTACGCGCTCAGTTCGGTCACTATGCGCGGACGAAACGACCCACTGGTGGTCGCCCGTGGCCTGGATAACCGTCCCGTTTGCGAGCGTGACCCTCCACAGCCGCTGGTAGCCGTAGCTTTGGAAGAAGGCCGTCCGGTAGACCCCGCCCTCGCTCAGCACGTCGTGCGCGCCACTGAGGCTGCCGATCGGGACGATGCCTTCGCGGATATGGACCGGTGTGTCGCCTTGGAAGCAGTTAAAGTAGGTCACCGCGAAGCCGGTGCCCGCGCCGGAGAGGATGCGCCCGCCGGGGACGAACTTGAATTCGTCCATGGCTTCGTAGAAACGCTCTTCCCAATCGCGCCGCGCCTCTTCGGTCTGCTCAACCGCCGCGATGCCGCGCGCCACGCGCCGCCACATCTCTTCCGGTTTGGTTTCCAGCGGCTTGCCGGTCTCATCCTTCAGGGAGTAGCGATCGATGAAGACTTTGCCGCGTATGCCTTCGAGGGCCGTACCTGTGGGGTCCGTCGGTCGGGTTTCATTGATCGTCATCGGGCTGTCCTCCCAATACCATTAGCCGCGCACCCGCTGTGCCAGCTTGGCGACAACGGTGCTCGTACCGCGCACAACCCGCCCAGGCCGTGCCCGTCGATACCAACCCGGCAATTCCCTTGCCAGGGCCAAAAACGCCGTGCTCACGACGGCGGGCCAGGCTTGTCCTGAGCAGATGTTGCGTGACAGCAAGTCAAACATCCGTTCTGTACGTTCGCCTTGCTGCCAGTGTAGGGAGATCGTTGCCGCTTGTCAATGATCGAAAGCCCCGATCGCCCGGATGACTCTTCATAAGTTTCACATCATCAACACCGATACTAACGATCAGGGAATCGTCGCTCCTGTGTGGATATAGGGAACGGGTGGCGAGTCGATTCCCTGGCGTGCTTTCTGCGCTAGTTCCACCGGAAAAGTGGAATATGGCTATCGCGATCGGGCGGAGTGTGTCTATGTGATTATGGTGCGATCTGGATCGGTTCGGCGACAGAAGAATGAGGGCAAGGATATGAGGAAAAACGGACGATACCTGTGGCAGATACTCATCGTCGGTGTGATGCTGCTTTTCGGGCTGGCGAGTTGTAGCCTTAACGGCTTGGTCACCAGTCCAACCGCGACCACCACCCCGGCGGCAGCGACCGCGACGACCGCCGGAACCGCCGCACCGACCGCCGCGCAGAGCGGCCAGCCGCTGAGCCAGCCGATAAGTGCGGCGAGCGCCACCACGGCGGGCGCTGCTGCGGCGACTCCGGCGCTACCCGCCGCCACAGCGGGTGGCACGGCGTTGCCCGACGTCGCGAGCGTGGCGGCGAAGGTCCGCCCCGCGACGGTGCTCGTGCTGAACATCGTCCAGTCGCAGCCCGGGCGCACGAGGTCGGGCGGACCTAGCCCCGCTCCAGGCACCATGCCGGGCGGGACCGATGTGCCGCAGGGGGCCGGGACCGGCTTTATCATCGACTCCTCGGGGATCATCGTGACGAATAACCATGTCGTCCAAGGGGCACAGAAGCTGACGGTGCAGCTGCCGCCGCCGGATGGGCGTGTGTTCACCGCGACGCTGATCGGGACCGCGCCGAATAACGATCTCGCGGTGCTGAAGATCGACGGTACGAATTTGCCGACCGTGCCGCTGGGCAACTCCTCGCAACTCCAGATCGGCGAGTGGGTCGTGGCGATCGGCAATGCGCTGGCGCTGAAGGGCGGGCCGACGGTGACCGCCGGCGTGGTTAGCGCCACCGGTCGCGACGAGCAGGAGCCGGGCGATCAGCAGGGGACGACCGGCCCGACCCTCTATGACCTGATCCAGACCGACGCGGCGATCAACCCCGGCAACTCCGGTGGGCCGCTCGTCAACGTGAAGGGCGAGGTCGTCGGCATCAACACGCTCGGCTCGACGCAGGCCCAGGGGATCGGCTTCTCGATCTCGATCGATAGCGCCAAGCCGATCATCCAGCAATTGATCCAGACCGGGAAGGTCGCCGTCCCCTATCTCGGGGTGCAAGTCACCAGCGTAACCTCCTCGATCGCCGCCGCGAACAATCTGCCGCGCAATGATGGCGTCTATGTTCAGCAGGTGGTGACCGGCACCCCGGCGGCGCGCGGCGGGCTGCAACAGGGGGACATCATCTTCGGGATGGACAACGACACCGTGGCCGATCAGTCCGACTTCCAGAAGGTGCTGCAGAAGCACAAGCCGGGCGACACGGTGACGCTCAAGATCAATCGCAACGGCACCGAGCAGACCGTCCAGGTCACCCTCGGCGAGAAGCCGCAGGCGAACAGCGCCGCTCCTACCACGTAGGGCGGGCATACCGCGCGGGACGTAGGGCAGGCAGCAGGACACATGCTACGATACAGGGCGGGGGCCGATCGGCCCCCGCCCTGTCTGCATGAGATGAGAAAGGCGGCGATGGCGATGGCGGAGGCGGTAGCACGGCTCGGGGTAATCGGCGGGAGCGGGCTCTATCAGATGGCGGCGCTGACCGCGATCGAGGAGCGCCTCGTGGAAACCCCTTTCGGCCCGCCGAGCGACGCGATCACGATCGGCACCCTCGGCGGCGCGCGTGTCGCCTTCCTGCCCCGCCACGGACGGGGGCATCGCCTCGGCCCCACCGATGTGCCGTATCGGGCCAACATCTGGGCGCTGAAAAGCCTTGGCGTGGAGCGGGTGATCGCGGTCAGCGCGGTCGGCTCGCTGCGCGAAGAACTCGCGCCGCTCGATCTGGTCGTCCCCGATCAACTCTTCGACCGCACGGTCGGGCGCGCGCGCACCTTCTTCGATGCCGATGCGGGCTGCGTCGCGCACGTTGGCCTCGCCGACCCCTTCTGCCCGGCGACGAGCGCCGCGCTCGCCGCAGCGGCGTCCGAGCCGGAGATCGGGGCGCGCGTCCAGCGGGGCGGCACTTACGTCTGCATCGAAGGGCCGCAATTCTCCACGCGCGCGGAGTCGCGCATCTTCCGCTCCTGGGGTCTGGATATTATCGGCATGACCGGGATGCCCGAGGCGCGGCTAGCGCGCGAGGCGGGGCTTTGCTATGCCATGCTGGCGCTCATCACCGATTACGATGTCTGGCACGACGAGGAGGAGCCGGTGACGGTACGGGTCGTCGTGGAGCGCCTGCACCGCAACGCCGCTGCCGCGCAGGCGACCCTCCGCGCGCTGATCCCGCGCCTCGCCGCGCTCCCGCCCTGCGCCTGCGGCGAGGCGCTCGCCCGGGCGATCGTCACCGACCCCGCCGCCATCCCCGCCGCGACGCGGGAGCGCCTGGGGCTGCTATTAGGAGAGTTATGAGTCCGCAGTCCGTGGTCCGTAGTAGTGGCGGACAGCCATTGGTAAGCTTAAACCGCAGCGCGTGTAGGAGGGACACGGCGGGCATGGGCTGCCGGTGGGCTAAAGCCCCGGCTGAATGGCCTGCGGCCACGAAATCCGCCTGCGCGGACTGGGCGGTGACGGTGCGGTAGGTGGTGCCCATCGGCGCTCCGGTTTAGTCTCTACCTGTACTACATATGGGGGGTCCCCGATGCTACTACAGCATCGGGGACCCCCCTTTTCTCTCTACGGACTACGGACTACGGACTTCCTACCGCGTCAGCCCGAAGATATCGCCAAGCTCACGCAGGGTCGCCTGGGCCTCGCCGAAGCCTTCGCCGTTGGCGCGGGCCAGCGCGATCTGCCCGGCCAACTCGCGCAGGACGAGCAGCGCGCTCGGCGTGCCGAGATCGTCGTCCATCGCGGCTAGGAAGCGCTCGCGCGCACCCGCCGCGTCGACCGTGCCGGGGCCGTCGCCCGGATCGCCGGTCGCCGCCTCGTGCAGCAGATCGGCGAGCGCCTGCGCCTCCTCGATCGCGCTGTCCTCGTAATCCCAGGCGTCGCGGTAGCGGTGCGCGAGGAGGCAGAGGCGGATGGCGTTGGGGCTGTGGCCTTCGAGCAGCTTCGGGGCCATGACGAGATTGCCGAGCGACTTGCTCATCTTCTCGCCCTCGTAGCGCAGCATCCCCACATGCATCCAATAGCGGACGAAGGGGTGCCGGGTGTACCCCTCCGACTGCGCGATCTCGCTCTCGTGGTGCGGGAAGATCAGGTCGCTCCCACCGCCGTGGATATCGATCGTCTCCCCCAGGTACTTCATCCCCATCGCGCTGCACTCGATGTGCCAGCCGGGTCGGCCCGCTCCCCACGGGCTCGGCCAGGTCGGCTCGCCGGGCGCGCCGGCCTGCCAGAGGAGGAAGTCGAGCGGATCGTCCTTCAGCGGATCGTTCGGCTTGCCGCCGCGCTCGGCAGCGATCGCCAGCATCTCCGCGCGATCGTACTTGCTCAGCTTGCCGTACTCGGGATCGTCGCCGACGCGGAAGAAGATGTTGCCCTCTTTGTTGTAGGCAAGCCCGCGCTCCAGCAGCCCGCCGATGATCTCGACCATCTTCGGCGTCTCTTCGGTCGCTCTGGCGTAGACATCGGGGCGGAGGATATTGAGCCGATCCATCGTCTCCAGGTAGCGCGCGGTCTGCGTGCGCCCCAGTTCGTCCCAGGCGATGCCGTCGCGCGCGGCGCGCTTGAGGATGTCGTCGTCGATATCGGTGACATTCTGGACGTAGCGCGTCTGATACCCCTGGTGGCGCAGATAGCGCCCGAGCACGTCGTAGGTGAGGCCGACGAGCGCGTGGCCCAGGTGGCTCACGTCGTACGGGGTGATCCCGCAGGCGTAGATCGTCACCGGCACCGCGGTGCCGCGCGCGGTGAAGTCCTCGATTTGCCCGGACATCGTGTTATAGAGCCGCATCGCGCTCGTTTCCCTCTCTCTCTGTCGCCCCGCCGTCGTTCGCCGCGCGGGGCACGCCGCTCTCCCTCGGCCCGTGCCGATATCGTGCGCGCAACAGGCGCATCATACTATCGCCATGACAGGATGGGAAGGTGTCATTCGACAGATCGGTCTGCGGGCCGAGCGATTCTAGGTAATAGGGACTATCTTTCCTCGCGGGGCGATCTCTTGGTTCATCTTGCCCCCTATACTGTGCGGACAAGCGCCGCCAAAGGTTGGCCGCCTGGTCTGATAAACACAGCGATTCGCGAGAGGAGTGTCACCTGTGTACGCGCGTATCATCACCACCCAGGCGCGACCGGGCCGGAGCGTCGATGAGCAGCGCCGCCTGATCGAGGAGCAACTGCTGCCGCTGATGCGCCAACACCCTGGCTTCTGCGGCTATCTCGCGCTCGGCGATGCCGCCGCCGGGAAGTTCATGGGGCTCAGCCTCTGGGATAGCGAAGGGTCGAGCTTCGACTTCGGCTCGCAACGGATCGTGCAGGAGATCAACGCCAAGATTCAGCCGCTGGTCATACCGGGACTTGGTGGTGCCGAGAGTTTTCAGGTCATCCTCGACGCGCTCAGCGCGGGCCGGGCCACGCTTACCAGGCACTGACCAGCCGCCGCCCTTGCGCCGTGGAACAACTGAAACGTGATGTGCGCGCGGCATTGCTACTCATAAGATAAGTAATCTTGCATTGCCTTTAGTGTTCGCCTACCATAACAAATACGAGACGGACCGCGCCCCTCGCCGGGTGGCCGGGTGCGCGCATCCTGATAGGGTAGGAGTGTGACACCGTGGTGTACATGCGGCAAATGGGTGCGCGCGTCAAGCGTAAGGAAGACCCCCGCCTGATCACCGGCAGCTCGACCTATGTGGACGATATGCGCCCCTCCGGTATCGGCCATGTCGGCATCCTCCGCAGCATCTACGGTCACGCCAAGATCAACGGCATCGATACGAGCGCCGCGCGGGCTCTACCTGGCGTGATCGCCGTCTACACCGGCCACGACTTCGCCGATCTGAAGCCGATGCCCTTCGGCGGCGGCGAAGGCGGCGGAGCGCAGGGCTCCGCGCCGATCGACACGGCGGTCCTCCCGACCGACGTGGTGCGCCACGTCGGGCAGGCGATCGCGGTGGTGGTCGCGGAGAACCGCTACATCGCCGCCGACGCGCTCGCCCTGATCTCGGTCGATTACGAACCGCTCGGCGTGGTCACCGACATCGAGGCCGCGATCGTCGACGGTGCGCCGCAACTCTACGCGAATGTGCCCAACAACGTCGCCTACACGGCGGTGACCAAGAACGGCGAGCCGGACAAGGCATTCGCCGAGGCCGACGTGGTGGTGACGCAGCGGATGAACAATCAGCGCGTCTCCGGCGTCTCGATGGAGACGCGCGGCGTGATGGCGCAGCCCGACGCGCTGAGCGGTGGCCTGGTGGTCACCACCTCGACGCAGAATCCGCACACCGTTCGCCAGGAGATCGCCACCACCCTCGGTCTGACCGAGCTGGACATCCGCGTGATCGCGCCGGAGGTCGGCGGCGGCTTCGGCGTTAAGATCTCCTGCTATCAGGAAGACATCATCTGCGCGGCGCTGGCGCGGCGGCTCAATCGCCCGATCAAGTGGATCGAGACGCGCAGCGAGCACATGGCGGCGACCCACCACGGGCGCGCGCACATCGCCGAGGTGTCGCTGGCCGCGAAGAACGACGGCACGATCACCGGCATCAAGCTGCGCCTGCTGGCCGACCTGGGGGCCTACCCGCGCGCGGCGGGGATCCCGCTCCTCACCGGCCTGCTGATGAACGGCATCTACGATGTCAAATCGGTCGATCTGGAGATCAAGGGGATCTACACCAATACGATGGCGACCGGTGCCTATCGCGGCGCGGGGCGCCCGGAGGCCGCCTATTATCTGGAGCGGATCACCGATGTCCTCGCCGATAAGCTCGGCATGGACCCGGTCGAGCTGCGCCGCAAGAACTTCATCCCCAAGGATGCCTTCCCGTATCACACCGCGACCGGCGCGGTCTACGACAGCGGCGACTACGAGAAGCCGCTGGCGAAGGCGCTGGAACTGTCCGGCTACACGGAGCTGCGCGCCGAGCAGGCACGCTTGCGGAAGGAAGGGCGCTACCTCGGGATCGGGGTGGTAACCTTCACCGAGATCTGCGGCTTCGGGCCGTTCGATAGCGCCTCGGTGCGCGTCGAGCCGTCCGGGCAGGTGACCGTGGCGACCGGTGTCTCGCCGCACGGGCAAGGGACCGAGACCGCGTTCGCGCAGATCGTCGCCGATCAACTGGGCGTCTCGATGGATGACGTGTTCGTGGTCCACGGCGACACCGCCCGCACACCACCGGGGATCGGCACGATGGGCTCGCGCAGCCTGGTGGTTGGCGGCTCGGCGCTGATGGGCGGGCTCGGCAAGATCCGCGAGAAGGCGCTGAAGATCGCCGCGCACAAGCTGGAGGCGTCCGAGGCGGATGTGACGTTCGATAACGGCAAGTTCGGTGTGAAGGGTGCCCCGGAGGGGGCGTTGACGCTGAAGGAGATCGCCAAGATCGCCTATAGCGGCAGCGTGCCGCCGGAGATCGGCACCGGCCTGGAGGTGACGGACTTCTTCGCCCCGCCTGGCACCACCTTCCCGTTCGGCGCGGACGTGGTCGCGGTGGAGGTCATGCCCGATACCGGCGAGGTTAAGATCCTCCGCTACGTGGCCGTGGACGACTGCGGGCGGCAGGTCAATCCCTTCCTGGTCGATGGGCAGGTCCACGGTGGCCTGACGCAGGGGATCGCCCAGGCACTGTACGAGGAGATCGTCTACGACGAGGACGGGCAGTTGATCACCGGCTCGCTGATGGACTACGCCATCCCGAAGTCGGAGTTCCTGCCGGAGTTCGAGAACGACCGCACCGAGACCCTGTCGCCGCTGAATCCGTTGGGGGCGAAGGGGATCGGGGAACTGGCGACGATCGGCTCGACCCCCGCGATGGTGAACGCGGTGGTGGACGCGCTCAGCCCGTTCGGCATCGTCCACATGGACATGCCGATGAAGCCGGAGCGGATCTGGCACGCGGTGGAAACGGCGCGCGGCCAGATGAGCCAGGCGGCTGACTGATCCCACCAGGCAAAGGGTCGCCGACCGGGTTGCGATTACCTGGTCGGCGACCTTTTTAGCGTCATCCCGACGAGATGTTCCCGCCCTGATGCTCGTTTATACTGATGCTGCGGCCCTTTGGCTCAACTCGCCGTAGCCAACGATAGCGCACACCGCCCGCATGCACCGCCACGCCCCGATATTGCGCGGCAGTGCGCTGGCGAGCCGCGAGGGCTTCGCTCGCGGCTCGCTCGCTGATGTACGCGCGCTGGCCCAGGCACGCGGACGCGGTATTTCGATCGCGCGCAGCATCGATCGATCGAGTGGCACCCGTAGTAGAAGGACGAGGGATGTCAGGCGGGGATACCACGCAGTTTCTCTTCGCCCCCGATGTGAAGCCGAACAATCGGAAATACCTGCTCGTCCTGACCTCGGCCTTCTGGACCTTCTGCCTCGGCTGCACCCTCCTGAGCGTGCTCCTCACGGCGCTTTCCGGGGGGCTCACCGGCCTCCTCGCCTCGCCGCTGATCGTGGCGGCGGCGGTGCTCCCGAACATCGCCATCGCCTGCGCCATCCCGCGTTTGCAGCGTTTCCAGCGCACCCATCGCTACGTGCTGATCGGCGCGTTCCTGGCCGGGGCGATCGTCGCGATCCCGCCCGCATTGGTGATCAATACGACCCTCTTCCTGCCGATCGAGCTCTCGATGAGCGATCTGCTCAATATCATCGGCTACGGCACGATCCCCGGCATCGTGGAGGAGGGGATCAAGGGGCTGATTGTCTTCTTCCTCTTTCGCCAGTTCCGGGACGAACTCTACACGCCGGTCGATGGGATCGTGCTCGGGGCGCTCGTCGGCCTCGGCTTCGCGATGACCGAGGACATCACCTACTTCCTCCAGTCGCTGGAAGGCGGCGCGATCGGCCTCGCAATCACCCTCTTCCTGCGGCTCGGCCTGGGCTGGATGAACCACTCGGTCTTCACCGCGATTATCGGCCTCGCCTTCGGCTATGCCCGGCTGGGGCCATCGGGGAAGCGACGCTGGCTGATCCCGGCGGCGGGGTACATCGCCGCCGCCGGGCTGCACAACACCTTCGATCTCCTCGCCACCGTCCTCGGCGATCTCGTGCCGGGCGGACTGCTCGGCCTGCTGCTGACGATCGTGCCGCTCTACGGGCTGACCTGGACCGCGCTGGCGATCATCGCCTTCCTGGTGGTGCGCGGCTGGCACAGCGAGGCCAATCTCGCCCGCGCCGAACTGCTGGATGAGGTGGCGACCGGGACGGTGACCGCCGACGAGTACAACACCCTGCCGAGTCCCGGCGCGCGGCGTCAGGCCTTGGGTGCCGCCGGGCGACAGGGCGGCAAACCAGCGCGCGCCATGCTCGATCGGCTCTTCCAGTTCCAACTGATGCTCGCCTTGCAGAAGCGCCTCCGCACCTACGGCGACCGCCCGAAGGTGCCGCACCTGCATAGCGTGGAGGCGTTGCGCGAGCGGATCGCCGGTCTGCGTCTCCGCAGCGCCGGTGGCCCGGCGCTGCAAGTCGCCATGCCGGATGGCTTTGCGCCGCCCCCGCCCCCGGCTTACACGCCGCCGCCCGCGTCTGCCGCGCCGCCCACCTATCGGGCTTCCCCGGTTAATCTGTTCGTCGCGAACGACCCGCGCCTCTATCGGCTGGTGGTGACCAATGGCGTCGCCGCCGGGACCGCGATCCCGCTGCGCGATGGTCTGACCCTCGGGCGCACACCGGGTCGGGCCGAGATCGTCCTGCCCGATCCCGAAGTCTCCGGCCTGCATGCGCGGATCGCGCGCAACGGTGGCCCGCCGATCCTGATCGATGCGGGGAGCACGAACGGCACCTGGATCAATGAGGAGCGGATCGCCGAGCGCGCCTTACAGGCGGGCGACCGGGTGCGCCTCGGCGGGGTACAACTCATCGTCGAGGCGGGCTGACGTACTGGTAGCGAAAAGTGGGCGGGAAGAACTACCCTTCCCGCCCACCCTGCTTCTTTCTGTCTGGTACGGGGGGCCGGGACACTGCTGTCCCGGCCCCCTCGTTCTATCAGTTGCCCTGTAGCGGCTCTTATCCCTCGGAGTGGTACGCCAGCAGGCGATTGCGGATATCCGCGCCGCGTAGCTTGTGGAGGGCCTGGCCCTCGATTTGGCGCACGCGCTCGCGGCTGATCCCCATCTCCTCGCCGACCTCGGCCAGTGTGTGCTGGTGCCCGTTTTCCAGGCCGAAGCGGAGACGAAGTACCTTGCGTTCGCGGTCGCTCAGCAGCTTCAGGACTTGCTCCACGTCCTCGCGCAGCAGCCCTTCGGAGGCCGCCTGCTCCGGGCTCGTCGCGCCCTCGTCGGCGATCAGGTCGCCGAGGCGGGCCTCGTCTTCCTCCCCGACCGGCGTCTCCAGCGAGAGGGTGCGCTGGGCGGCGCTCATGATCTGCTCCACCTTCTCCGGTGGCACGCCCATGTGCGTGGCGATCTCTTCCACCTTCGGGCGTCGTCCGAGGGTCTGGTTGAGTTCCTGCACCGTCCCCCGGAAGCGGGAAACCGCGTCACCCATGTGGACCGGCAGGCGGATCGTACGGCTCTGATCCGCGATGGCGCGGGTGATCGCCTGCCGGATCCACCACGTCGCATAGGTGGAGAAGCGGAAGCCGGTGCGCCAGTCGTACTTCTGCACGGCACGGATCAGCCCCAGGTTCCCTTCCTGGATCAGGTCCAGCAGGGAGAGGCCGCGCCCGACGTACTTCTTAGCGATACTGACCACCAGGCGTAGATTCGAGCGTACGAAGGTCTGCACCGCCTCAACATCGCTCGCCTCGACCCGCTGCGCCAGCTCGATCTCCTGCTTATGGTTGAGCAGGGGGGCGTGGGCGATCTCGCGCAGATACAACTTCACCGGATCGGTGACGAAGCTCGGGTCGATCTTCTGCAACGATTCCAGGTCTTGGGCCAGCCCGCGCGCTTCTGCGGCCTCTTCCTCGGCTTCGAGTACCTGATTGAAGCTCGGCCCTTCATCTTCGGGCAGCGGCAAGACATCGGCGGCTACCCGGCGACGGCGATAATTGCCTTCGGCCAGTTCTTCCATTTCGTCGGGGATAATTTGGCGAACATCTCGCAAGCGTTCATCGACCATAAAAATTGTACCTCCGATACAGCGCGTCGCACGTCAACGTAGACTCGCGGCACACCGTGGTCCGTTCTGGGCACTCCGGGGCACCAGTGCCCCTACTCTGCAAGAACGAAACCATCCCTTACCATTAATATACGCTGCTCACCCGCGATAGGACACAATAACGGCAAGAGAAGGGCAAGCAATCTAGCATAACCGGTCTTGCGCGCTGAAGCAAGGTGTGCCTCTTACAATAACGCACAACTCGGCCCCGGGATTCCCTCAACACCCGGGAATGGTGAGGGTATGTCGCGTGTGCGGTAAAATAGGAGTGGAGTGAGCACGAACGATAGCGCGATGGCCTGGCCGTGCCTACGGTACGCCCCCGCCTACCCCGCCGCGAGGAGCAGCATGATCCCCACCAAACTTATCCTACGCAACTTCCTGCCCTACAAAGGCGAAGTCACGCTCGACCTGCATACCGTTCGCATCGCCTGCATCGCGGGGGACAACGGGGCGGGCAAGTCGAGTCTGCTCGATGCGATCACCTGGTCCCTCTGGGGCAAGGCGCGCGGCGGCTCCGAGCGCGATCTGATGTCCCTCGGCACGACCGAGATGGGCGTCGATTTCCAATTCCTCCTCGGCGAGCAGGAGTACCGGGTGCTGCGCCGCCGCCGCCGGCGCGGCAACAGCCCCGATGTGCCGCAGTTGGAGGTCCAGGTCCGGGCGCAGACGCCGGATGGTTCCGGCCCCTGGCGCGCGATCACCGGCGATACCGTCTCACAGACGCAGAAGCTCCTCACCGCCACGCTCGGCATGGAGTACGACACCTTCATCAACTCCGCCTTCATCCTACAAGGGCGGGCGGACGAGTTCACCACGAAGGGTGCGACCGAGCGGAAACAGGTGTTGGCAGACATCCTCGGGCTGGGGCGCTACGATGCCCTGGAGGAGCGTGCCCGCGTCGCGCGCCGCGAGGCGGAGCAGGGGCGGAAGGAGATCGACGCCACGCTGGCGCGGATCGACGCCGAACTCCTCGGTCGGCCCGCCGCCGAGGCCGAACTGATCGCGGTCGCCACCACGGTGATCGCCACGCAGGCGACGATCACCGAGACGGACGAGGCGTTGCGCGCGGTCCTCGCGCAACGCGAGGAAGCCTCGCGCCGTGAGGAGGCGGCGCGCGAGGCGCAGCGGCGGCTTGCTGAGCACGCGCGCGAGGCCGAGCGGCTCAGCGGGCGGATCGCGCTCGCCGAGCGGCGGATCGCCGAACTGGAAGGGACGATCGCCCGCGCCGCCACCATCCGCGCCGGATATGAGGAACTTCGGCGGACGATCGCCGAGGAGCGCGTCGCCGGTGCCGCCCTCGCGCAGCTCAACGGCCTGCAAGGGCGGCACCGCGAGGCCGAGCGACAGGTGGAACGGGCGCAGAATCTGCTCCTGCAAGAGCAACATGCGCTCGATCACCAGCTCGCCGAGTTGCGGAAGCAGCAGGAACGCCTGCCGGAGATCGAGCCACGGTTCTTACAGATCGAGGCGAAACTGCAAGAGGTCGGCACCGCCGACGAGCGCCGCCCGGTCCTCTCCGAGAGTATCTCCTCCGCGAAGGAAGAGATGGGCGGACGGAAATCCGAGAACGAGCGGCTGATGGCCGAGATGCAGCGCCTGAAAGGCTTGCAAACGGCGATGACCGAGCAAGGGGCGATCTGCACGATCTGTCGCCGTCCGGTGAGCGACCACGATCGCCAGCAGATCCACAACGACTATCAGGCCGAAGGATTGCAACGCAAGGCCGAATATACCGCCAATCGGCAACGGGTCGCGGCGCTGGAAGGGGAGATCGCCCAGTATACGGCGCAATTAGCCGAGGTCGACCGGCTCACAAAAACCGGGCGTTCGCTCGCCCGTGAGGAGGGCGATCTGCGCCGTCAGGTCACGACCGCGCGCGATGCCGGGGTCAGGTTGCTCGATGTGACGCGCGACCGCGATGCGCTCGCGGCGCAGCTCGCCAGCGCCGACTTCGCCGGGGAGGCGCGCGCCCAGGTGGCCGAACTCGCCGCCGCCATCACGGCGCTCGCCTACGATGGCGAGGTGCACCGTCGCCTCCAGGCGCGCGTTGCCGAGCTCACCCCCTACGATGAGCAGGCGCGCGCGCTGGAACGCGCCGAGCAGGCCCTTGGCCCCGAACGCGAACGCCTGGTCGAGGATCGCGGGACGCTGCGCCTGCGCGAAGGGGCGCGCGACGAGGAGGCCGCGCGGATCGCCGAACTCCTCGCCGAGCGCGCCGATCTCCCGGCGCTGATCCGGCGCACCGAGGAGCTGTCGGTGGGGCTCGATCGGGCACGACGCCAGTACGAGGAAGTGGCGCGGCGGCAGGGCAGCCTGGAGGCGACGATCGGCCGCCTCGCCGACCTCGAGGAAGAGGCGGAGCGCTCGCGCGAGTCGCGCCGCGCGCTGGCCGAGGCGGAGGGGATCTATCGCGAGTTGGCCCGTGCCTTCGGCAAGGGTGGGATTCAGGCGATGATCATCGAAGGGGCGGTGCCGGAGTTGCAGGACGAGGCGAACACTATCCTCGCCAACATGCCCGGCAATAGTATGCGCGTCGAGTTCCGCACCCAGCGCGAGACGCGCAAGGGGGACACGGTCGAGGCGTTGGAGATCGTGATCGGCGACGAGGCCGGGCAGCGCGATTATGCGATGTATTCTGGCGGCGAGGCGTTCCGCATCAACTTCGCGATCCGCGTGGCGCTCGCCAAGCTGCTCGCGCGCCGCGCCGGTGCGAAGTTGCAACTGCTGGTGATCGATGAGGGGTTTGGCACGCAGGATGCGCGCGGGCGCGATAGTCTGGTCGAAGCGATCCACGCGATCGAGGACGATTTCCAGATGGTCCTGGTGATCACTCACGTCAATGAACTGAAAGACCTCTTCCCGACGCAGATCATGGTCGAGAAAGGCCCGGCGGGCTCGCAGGTGACGGTCAGTTGAGTCGGCAGTCGGCGGTCGGCAGTCGGCAGTGGTGGCGCGGTGAAGATAGCAGGCAGTGATTGTCAGCAAACTCGCTACGGACTACGGACTTCTCTCTGCCGACTGCCGACTGCCGACCGCCGACCGCCGACTCGCTTCCGTGGTATCATCCGCCGGGCTTGCCGACCGCGCCGCGAGCGAGTTGGGGTGGGGAAGGGAAGATGGCAGTGCATGAAGGTGGGCGTGGCGAGGGCCGCCTGACGCTGCGCGAGGCGCGTAGTGCGGGCGACCTCCACGAGGTGATGGCGATCCGTCGGCTCGTCTTCACCGATGAGCAACACCTGACCGATGTGGTCGATCGCGACCCCTACGATCGCGGCCCTGGCGCGGTGCAGGCGCTGGCGCTCTGGGACGAGCACCCGGTTGGGGTGGGGCGCTTGCACGTCGCGCACGGCGATGGGCAGATCGCCTGGGTTGCGGTGTTGCCCGATTATCGCGGGCTGGGCGTGGGCTGGGAGATCATGGATGCGTTGCTCGGCGCGGCGGGCCAGCTCGGCGCGCGTCGTGTCACCCTCAGCGCGCAGACCCACGCCCGCGAATTCTATCGCCTCCTCGGCTTTCACGCGGTCGGGACGGTCTGGACGATGGCCGGGATCGAGCACATCACGATGGTGCGTGATCTCGATGCCTCGTGATATGGCCCTGCGTGCGTGTTCGTCCGCTCACCGTGCATCCTGCTATACTGCCGCAATATCTCACCCATGCGTTGTGGTCGGTGGCGGCATATCGCCGGTTCGTGATCGCGTGTTTGCGAGCGATGGTGCCCCAGGGGAAGGACGGGCGGACGGCAGGACGAGGCGGATGGTAGGAAGGGCGCGATGAACGAGGAGCAGCGTGCGGTCCTGGCGGCCATCCACAGCATGGAAGAGAGTCCTGGCACCCTGATCGATGAGTATACCGTGGCGCGTGCGGCGGGGATCCTGCCGACCGAGCTCAACGGCCACGAGTATCTCCAGTCGGCGGTGCGCGCGCAGATTCACCATCTCTTGGACGAACTCGATGTGCTCGGCCTGGTGCGCCTCGATCGCGAGGGCTACTGGCGTCCGCGTACCACGCTGAGCGGGCGGCGCTCGTTGCAGCGTCCGCTCGTCGCCTTACCGCCGCAACGCCCCACGCTCGTCCCACCGAGTGACGATGCGGATGCCGCGTCCGCGCCGCTGACCGCAGATGAAGGCGTGGCGAATACCGCCACCGCCAGACGTGGACGCTGGCCCGCGTGGTGGCCCGCGACGCTGCGATTCGGCGATCCGGCACTCACGCCGATCATCGCGCCGGTCGCGCTGGTGCTCGCCTTGTTATTGCTTGTGGTGGTGGTCACCCAGGTGCGCGGGGCCGGGCAGGCCGCCGCCACCGCGACCGCCGCCGCCGGGGCCGCTTCGACCGCGACGACCATCGCCGGGCAAATCCCGCCGACCTCAGCGGCGATCGTACCGGTTGTTGTGCCGACGCCACCGGGCGGGGCCGCGACCCCGCGTCAGTCCACGCCGACGAGTGGTCCCGTTGTGCCGACGACCGACACGCGCCTGCCGACGCCGACCGCCGGTCCAGCGGCGACCCAAGTGCGCGTGGCGAACACCGAGAATAAGGGGGCGAATGTCTACGTCCTCCCCGCCGGGGAGCGCCGCTTCGCGATCCCCGAAGGGTTCGTCCTCGATGTGATCGGGCCGGACCAGCGCGATTCCAAGGGAAACAACTGGAAGCACATCCGCTATCTGGATTTCGAGGGCTGGATCCCCGAGGAGTACACGACCCCGATCTCGTGAGTCGGTCCAGAGCAGCCAGCCTCATCTCGTCGATAGGGTTTTGCTGTGTAGGTGTATGGAGCGGGCGGCTGGTGTGCCCCTCCTTGCCGCGTTGCACAGTACCGGGCCGGTGGCTAACGGCGCGACTACCGGACGCTCGCCTCAGCTGACGCGCTCATCCGAGATCGAGCGTGGCGATTATCCGTTCGGTGAGGGTTGCCTGCGGATAAGTCTGGACAATTGGTAGCCCATAACGGGCCGCTTCCTCACAAATCCAGGCGTCATAGAGCTCGTTCATCGCCTCGCTCGCTTGTTGGAGTGTCGACGAACTTTGCGTGCCCGATCGCTCACCCCGCGCAGCCATGTTCGCTCGGCGGTGTGCCGCCATCGTGGCGAGGAACGCGCCGCGTAGTTGCTTCGTCGCGATGCCATCATGGAACGCTGCCCGCGCAAAGAGGGCCGGGATGATGCCGTCTCCTTCGAGAATCGGCGGTTCCCGGTGTTGAGGTGATGCGCGGCGATCGTCTCGATCGCCGGGACGAGTAGCGAGCCGATAGCGATCAATTGAGCGCAAAGGGCCCGCAGCGGCTTATGCCAGACTGTTTCGGCTCCGAGAAATGCGAAGAGCGCCGGGTGCGTCGCCGCTGTCAGCGGGACACTGTATTGCAGCGTGAGGCACCGATCATCGACTTACAACCAGGGCACGCCGAAGCGGCGGCCCAGGGTCTCGGCGAGCATCGTCTTCCCATTCCCGCAAGCGCCGCCGATCAACAAGACCGTCCACGGGGCATTCACCGCGCCGCCGCCTGCGAGGGCGCGGTCCGTCGCCCGAGCAGCAGCTTGAGGATGCCGAGGGTCAGGCGTTTGCCGCGCACGCCGATCTCCGCCGTCGGTCCGGCGCAAGAGGGGCAACCCGCCGGACAGGGGCAGGCGGCGATCAGGTCGTGCGCCGCCGTGAGCAGCGTTTCGTGCGTGTCGTAGAGCTTCTGACTGAAGCCGATCCCGCCGGGGATCTTGTCGTAGAGGGTGACGGTGCCGCGCCCGGTGAACGGTGACTTCACCTCGGCGTGGACGCCGATGTCGCGCGGGTCGCACATCAGGTAGAGGGGCGCGACGACCGCCAGGAGACTGGCGAGGCCGAGCAGTGCCCCCTGCAACTCGGCGACCTGCATCCGGTCGGTCAGCGCGTGCGGCAGGCAGAGCCAGTAGGCCCCGGTGTGCATCTGCGCCTCCGGGAGATGGATCTCCCCCCAGCCGATATTCTCGTGCGTGTGCAGCTTGATCTTCTTATACTTCGTCGGCAGCGCCCCGACCAGCACCTCGCCGTGATTGCGCGGCGCGCCGATCGGCTCGGGGGAGAACTGCTCCAAGACCTGTGTGCGGACGGCAATATCGGCGTCGGTGTAGTAATCGACCCGGACCTCGTGGACATACGCCTTCTGCTCGGCGGGATCGTAGCGATCGACGTGGTACTGCTGCCCCTCGTGGAAGTAGATCGCCTCGGTGTGGACCAGCATCGGCGCGCTGAACTCATCCACCTCGCCGATCACGCGCGGGCGGGCGCGGTCGCTCTCGTCGATGATCACCACGTTGTCGCGCGCCGCCGTGCGGAGGCTGATCGCCTCGGCGGGATACGCCTGATCGGTCCAGTGCCAGATGTCGTCCACCTCCTGCACGACGCCGTCCTCGCCGAGCATTTGCAGCGCCGCCAGGATGGTGCTCCCCTCAGCGGTGCCGAAGAGGGGATCGTCGTTCCCTTGCGCGCGCGTATCGAACGGCAACTCGAAGGCGGCGCACTTGAGGTGGTTGAGGAGGATCAGCAGATTGTCCGGGTTGATCAACCCGTGCTCCGGCGCGCGCCCGAAGAAATACTCCGGGTGGCCGACGATGAATTGATCGAGCGGGCTCGACGAGGCGACGAGGATCGCCGCCGCCGTCTCCTGGCGTCGTCCCGCGCGCCCGGCCTGCTGCCAGGTCGAGGCGACGGTGCCGGGATAGCCGGTCAGCACACAGGCATCGAGCGCGCCGATGTCCACGCCGAGTTCGAGCGCGTTGGTGCTGACGACGCCGGTGATCGCGCCGTCGCGCAGTCCCGCCTCGATCTGGCGGCGCTGGTTCGGCAGGTAGCCGCCCCGGTAGCCGCGTACCGTCGCCTCGCGGTCGGTGCCGGGCGGCAGGGCATCGCGCAGATAGGTCAGCAAGACCTCGGCGGTGGTGCGGGCGCGGGCGAAGACGATGGTGTGGATGTGATTGCGGATCAACTCGCTCGCCAGCCCCGCCGCTTCGAGGATCGAACTGCGGCGGATGCCGAGTTCCGCGTTGACGACCGGCGGGTTGTAGAAGATGAACTCTTTCTTGCCGCGCGGCGCACCGTTGCGCTCGATCGTCGTCACCCCGCCCGGTGCGCCGATGATCCGCTCGGCCAGCTCACCGGGATTGGCGATCGTGGCGGAGCAGAGGATGAAGACCGGATCGGAGCCGTAGAAGCGGCAGATCCGGCGCAGGCGGCGGATCACATTGGCGACGTGCGAGCCGAAGACGCCGCGATAGCCGTGCAGCTCGTCGATGACGACGTAGCGCAACGACTCGAAGAGGCGTACCCATTTCGTGTGGTGCGGCAAGATGCCGGAGTGGAGCATGTCCGGGTTGGTGATCACCACATGCCCGGCGGTGCGGATCAGCTTGCGCGCCGTCGCGGGCGTGTCGCCATCGTAGGTGTGGCTCTTGATCGCCTGCTCCTCGTCGTCCCCCGCGCCGAGTTCCGCGACGAAGCGCCGCACCACGGCGGCCTGATCCTGGGCGAGCGCCTTGGTCGGGAAGAGATAGAGGGCGCGCGCGCTGTCGTCGCGCAGGATCGTATCAAGGACCGGCAGGGTGTAGCAGAGGGTCTTGCCGGACGCGGTGGGGGTGACGATGCAGGTGTGCCGCCCGGCACCGATGCTGGCGAACGCCTCTGCCTGATGGGAGTAGAGCTTCTCCAGCCCCTGCGCGTGCAGGGCGGCGACGAGGCGCGGATGCAGCCCTTCCGGTAGGGGCGCACACTCAGCCGGGACCGCCTCTTCCGTATGCCAGTGGGCGATGTTGCGGCGGCGCTGCGGGCTCGCGCGCCAGCTATCGAGGAGTTGTTCCAGGTTCATCGCTGACTCCGCATGGGGTTCGACACCGATCACTGTGTACGTTCTCCCCGAAGTATAGCGGAGCTTCGTGCGGTGCGTCGGTCCATACCAGCGGTTAAACGCAAGCGTCGGGCGGCACAATGCCGCCCGACGCCAGGATCGTCTATCCGCTGGGATACGAGTCGCGCCTAGTCCATCTTGCGGCGGACATCGTCCACCATGTCATCGGCCTTGTCCTTAACATCGTCGCCCTTGTCTTTGACATCGCCCTTGAACTGGTTGCCCTGCCCGCGCGCCTGATCGGTCACGCCCTCGCCCTGCATGCTCTCGTTGTCGGTCTTGTCGCCCACGGTCTCCTTGGCCTTGCCCATCGCGTCCTGTGCGACGCCCTTGATTTTGTCTCCCAAGCCGGACATGATCGTCACCTCTTCCCGATATCGTTTCGTGCTCTCAGCATCTGAGAGCGTCTTTGCACCCCCGCGGGGTGGTTAGACTCGTGAACTGGAACTCATCGCGCGAACGATGTAGAGGATGATCACAGCACCAATGATCGCTACGACGATCGAGCCGATGAAGCCAGCACCTACGCCGAGGTGGAATACCGAGTTCAAGAGCCAGCCACCAAGCAAGCCGCCGAGAATACCGATAATAATCGCGCCAATCGCGCCACCGGGCGTGCGACCCGGAACAATCAGGCTCGCGATGCCACCCGCGATCGCCCCGATGATAAGATAAAGGATGATCGTCCCAAGATCCATTGCCTGCCCTCCATTCGCGCCTTATGCCGCCTCCGTCAGACCGCCCAACGGTTTGGGAAGCAAGTTATCAGGAATTTCAGCGTAAGGTGCGCCGATCGACGTTGCGGGTGACGCTGACGCCGCTTGTTGGGCGATCGAGCACCAATTGCACCAGACGGGTGATCAGCCAGCCCACCAGGAGATAGATCGCGATCGCCAGCAGCGACGACAACTCGAAGACCGCGCCGTTCCCGGCGGCCGGGGTGCCGAAGATGTTTTGGAATGGCCCAACCAGCGGATTGGTAACGCCATAGATGAGGTTGGTGAAGCTGCTCGCGGTGCTTGCGGCCAACAACTTCAACACGAGACGGATCGCGATCAGGATCGCGATCACCGCGATCACGAAGGAGATCAGGCCGCTGATCCAATCGGCGCTCGAACGCCGCGCCGCGATGTGGTCGTAGGTCGCTGCCGTGCCGATATCCTGCCCGACAACGGAGCCGTCACCGGTGACGACATCCTGTTGTTCGTTGTGGACCACGACCTCCTGATCGGCGTCGCGTCTGCTCGGATATCCGCGTTGATCAACCATAGTTTGGGCTCCTTCTCCTTGCGGCTTCACGTTCGGCGGTCCTGATAGGATTAGCTTCTTGCCGCATCGCCAGATTATACTAACGCAGAAGCGATGCCACGACCATCACGGCGCTATTAGCGCCTCCCAAAAGTACAAAAGTACACGCGAGCGTGGCGCATGATGGCACAGAAAGCCCCTTCATCGCGGCGCTACGAGTGGCATGGCAACGCCGTTGTGGCCGTGACGATGCCGCCATGCTGGAACGATCGCGGACCAGGTTGCGGCTCTGCCACCGTTCTGTCGCGCGGCGCAACAATTCGCCACGCTGCATCGCTGCCAGGACATCGAGGAGGGTCGCATGACCAGCGCCGCTGCCAACGAAGGGGTGTCGCCGCACCGTTGCGCCTGGGCGCAGCATGACCCGCTGCTCCGCGCCTACCACGACGCGGAGTGGGGGGTGCCGGAGCGCGACAGTCGGGCGCTCTGGGAGAAGCTGATGCTGGATGGCTTTCAGGCGGGCCTGTCGTGGCTGACGATCCTGCGGAAGCGCGACGCCTTCCGCCGCGCCTTCCAGGGCTTCGATCCGGCGGCCGTGGCGCGCTTCGATGAGGACGACATCGTGCGGCTGCTGCAAGACCCCGGCATCGTACGCTCGCGCGCCAAGATCGCGGCCACGATCGGCAACGCCCGCGCCTATCTGGCGATGGCCGAAGCGGGCGAAGATTTCGCGACATTCGTCTGGGGCATGGCGGGCGGCACGCCGATCCGGTACGCGGGCGGCGCGATCCCCGCGAAGACCCCGCTCTCGGAGGCGCTGTCGGCGGCGTTGAAGCGGCGCGGCTTCACGTTCGTCGGCCCGGTCATCGTCTACGCCTGGATGCAGGCGACGGGGATCGTCGCTGATCACACCGCCGACTGCTTCCTCTATCAGTTGGCTCGCAACGATACACAATAGGATAAGCGCGTGGCGGCGACTGGAATCGTTTCGCTCTCGCGATCGCGATTGTGCCATGTATTGTAGGTTGAGAATGATGTTTGGGGATGAGGTTGTAGCAATCACGCCAATCCTACCGACTCGCCGTAGTGACAAAGATTGGGGATGGCGCGGCGCTTGACCGGCCGGGCTTCTCCACGATTAAGAATGATGTTTGGGGATGGCGACATCCATCGGCGTCGGGTTATGCCGGCGCCTCGCCCGGTGGCTCGCCGGGACGGGTGTGCTCCGTTCCGGTGTAGCGCGCCAGCGTAGCCCGTGTCAGGGGTAAACGCCACAGGTTGATCACGATCATACTGGCCCGCTTCGTTGGCGAGCAAATAGCGTTCCTGCTCAGACGCTTTGCAGCGCCATGCTTGCTCACGAGAGATTGCGCGATGGAATCAACCAACTGTGCCAATTCGATGTCTCTTGCCACCCAATCGATCGGCAGTGTGGGGGGCGTCGGTCGACGCTTTGGTGCTGGGGTGTTCGCTTTGAGCCAGGCGAGGTCGTGTCGATGGGTGTAGATATAGGCATTCTCGGCTATTTCGCGCAGTTGCACTATCGTCCAGTCGGGATGCTTCGCTCGCGCCTCTAACCACACCGCCTTGTATCGCGGGAGAAGTTCATGGATTTCGTCGTATGGGGCACGGCCCCGCTCCGGCAGAGGGGCAACGGGATGACCAAGTCCGATCCTGTATCGGGCCGCTGCTAATCCGAGATGCTGCGCCCGCCGCTTGACCGTCTGATTCTCAACGCCGAGCACGAGGGCGATCTCCTGCAACTGTATCGTTGGATCCTGCCACATCGCGCGCAGTTTTTCCTCCCAGACCGGCCCGTATGCCCGGACTCGGAACATCTCGTAGCGTGCGTTCTCGTCACGATCCGGGCCATGGCGGTAGTATGCGTAGCCGCAGTCGTCACACATGAATGTTCCGCGCGGTGTTGATCCGTCGGTGAAGTCGACGGCACATCGTGTCACGCGGAGTTCTCGGTAATGTCCACCGACGGGATTGAGACAAGGCCATGGCCCGGGGACGAAAAAGTGTCGGTCGGTCGGTAGCGTGAAAAACTCTTGCGCCGGGCAGTCGAGGAAGTGCATCAGGAGCAAGTGCCGAAGCGGAGGTCCGGCGCTATGACGTGCCTTTCGCACAATTTTCGCCACCCAGTGGTGATCGCTCTCGTTCGGCATCGGGCAACCTATGTACGTCAATAGTTCCTCGGGGTAGTACCCGTGGAGGGCGCGGCGGAACGCCGGCCAATCGACATCACCCCGGTGACTTGCCAACCCACATTTACTCAGCAATGCTTGGTAGCGCGGTTGGAAACTCTCTGGCCCTGGACATAAGTCGCGTTGTTCGAGCAACCAGGCCACGTCGCGGGCGATCGCGAGCAGGTGTGGGTGCCACGTTCGGGGTGCTTGGAGCGTCTTCCCTTCCCGCTCTGCGCTCGTAGTGGCTCGCCATGCCGATTCCGCCGAGCGGCAAAACGTGCGGCCTTTGCCCATCCTCGTCGCTACGTTCGTCTCCCATAGTGGGATGGCATGTTGCGGACAGACAACCATGCCCGGGAGTTGATGGCTGCGATGCCAGTAGGCCTCCTCGAACGCGTCACGATCGGCGGCGACGCATTTTGCGCAGAGCCGTAACGTCGGTGGTATGAACACGTCGGATGCGAACATTCCGACATGCGCGTGGACAATACCGGCTTGGGTGCCTCGCATGGCTTGGCGCGCCGCCGCGAGCTGGTTCGGCAGGATGAAAGGGGAATAGTATGGAAGTTGCGTATGTTCGTCGATGACAATATCGGCCGTTGGTCGGCCCGACCCCGGCAGCCGTGCGACGAAGTCCTCGAGATATGCCGGAAGATCCGAAGAGATTGCTATGATCCTCTGTCCGAAGACGTCCTCGTTTAGCCCCAGCAAGTTTCGATACGCCAGGCGATCCGCGAAACGCGCACAGGCGCTGATCAGAAGTTCCTCCGGGAGGAGATTAGGGAACAACCAGTTGGTCGTCATGGGCGGTCCTCAGTCGATTCGAATTCCATCGCCGATCGGGTCAAGCCTGCTTCCTGAACGGTGGCGTAGCGACCCTTCCCGGCCGCAGCAGCGATGCCCTGTCCGCGCGGAGCCGGCGGGGTCGGCGTCGCCAGCCCTCTTCCGTCCGGCGATACCGCCGCGACCGTGTCAGCAATCGTGGCGCTCTTCCCCTCGTCTGCAACCGCTCCTGCATCGGGGATTGCAGGGGTGATCGCGGGGCCTACCGCCACCGACGGGTTCGCACCCTCCGGCATGGTGGCCGCCGGTTGGCCCCTGGCACCCGTAGATGGTGTCTTGTCAATCTCTTTGATATTGATGAAGAAATCTTCCTCTTTCGCGCGCAGGGCAAGCAGTTCTTGCGGATCGGTGGTGCGGAGCGCCTGGAGGCGCTTGCGCGATAGCCGGATGCTGTCCATGGCCACGGAATGGATGATGGCGGGCGTGAGCCGCTCGCGCTCGCGCGACGGCGCGACGTTGATGGCGCGGCGTTGGGCGAAGCGAAATAGCTTGACGGCATAGTCCGGGATGCCCAGGCTCTCCGTGTGGAGCGCCTCGATGAGCTTGTCCGTGAGCGGCGTCGGTGTTGTCAGGTATTGGTAGCGCCACAACGTCGTGACGAAGGATTTCCAGAACTCGTCGTTCGGCATCCGCCGCCAGTAGACCGTGCCCTCCCCCTCGCCGCGACGTGCCATGCGGATTTGCGCCTCCAAGACCGGTCGGGCGCTGGCCCCACCGACGATGACGACCGGGAGTTTGAGATCGTCGATCAGCCGGACGAGGAAGTTGAGCAACTGTTCCCGCGAGTCTTCTGTCGCCTGGCGCATCGCCTGGATCTCGTCGATGACCAGCACCCCGAGGTGATGGTGCGCGGCCAACCGGGCGACATGCGGGGTCATCGCCCCTTGCGACGCCTCGCCCCGGCGTCCGAAACGCGTGAAGTAGTCCGTCTCGAGCGTGTTGTCCATCGCCTGGAGGATCGCCAGGAGCAGGGCCTTCGGCGAGCCGTCGGCCGGGCAACGGACGAGCAGGTAGACCAACTGGAGGGCCGAGAAACGCTTCGTCGGTGCGGACTCATCATGCGGGTCCACGTATTCGTTGTGTTCGATGACCTGGGGATAGGTGCCGAGGACCGCCTCCATCGTCGACGACTTCCCCACCCCCGGATCGCCGAGGACCACGAGGCCGTTGCTGGATTGTGCGTTGGGCGCGAGATAGCTGACGGGGCGCGCGAATTGTTCCACCGCCAGGTCGATCCGTCGACTGAAGCCCCGTTGGAGCGGATTGCGGGGCACATAGCCGCTCCGGATCATGACCGATACCTTCGCCTCGATCTCCATCACGTTGGGGAGCGCGAGGAAGAGTGTGTTGACCTGATCGATCGCATGCCAGCGGTAATGGTCGTTGAGGAGGCACATACCGGGGTCGTATGTCGGGGCTCGTTGCAGGAGCCGCACGCCTTCGGCCGTGGTGAGAATCGGCGGGAGGGCCTCGATCAACGGATTGCCCCGATAATCCGCGTTGGGTTGTTCGTGGTAACCCGGATGGATGATCCAGCCACGGGCCGTTGTCTCGATCGTCCGCTGATCCTCGGGCTCATTCATCTTGTGCGCCTCCCCCTGACCGATCCGGCGTATCGTCCGCGAAGAGCCTGGCATGGGCCTCCTGGTACGTATCGAGATGCACGACCGGGGCGACGTAGCCGTCCTCATCCGACTCGTCGTCCCGAGCGGGATCGTCCGGCGAGTCGGCCGCGTTCGCGAGCGGTACCACGCCGAGTTGGGGCGGACCCCAGGCGTCGCTCGCGGCCACGGCGGCCTTCTCCGCCGCCCGCGCCGCGGGAATGCCCTTGGTCTGGAGCGGTCCGTTCGCGCGTGCCTCGGCCGTCCGTCGCATCTCGTCGTCCTTGACGGCCTGCTTGGGCGCATCGAAGTCCGTGCGCACCTGCTCCTGTGCTTTGACCTGCTGCTTGCGTGTGATCGTGTGCGACACGACGTAGTCCTCGTTTTCCTGCCAGTGCCACCCCGCGTACACCGCCGAACGCGGCTGCAACCAGCACAACTCGAAGGTGTCGCCGTCGTCCAGGTAGGCGAAGTCATTCGTGCGCATGTTGTGCGCGAGGGTGACGTGTTTAGTCGTCGATCGGCCATTCTTTCGCAGTTTGCGCGCGAACCAGTCGCCGCTTTCCGCGCTGGCACAGGTGTAATACAAATCCGTGCCGGGGACGTGCATGCCGCGCCCGGGCACGATCGTCGCCTCGACCCGCGGCAATAGGGCGCGGTGGACGGCCACCTGGGTCCTGGGCAGGAGCGCCCCCATGGCATTGTCGAGGCCCCAGGGCCAGAGGTGCGCCGGGATCGGTTCCACGCCGTCGATGATGCCGTATTCGCCGGGGTTGTAATCCGCCGACAGGAGGGAGAGATTGTGCTCGATGATGCCCCAGATGAGGAGCTTGGTGAAACCGCGCAGGGTGTACTGCCCATCCAGCGGGTTGCTCGGTTCGCCCGGCTTTCGGAACTCGATCTTGCCGGGGACGTAGGGCTCGATGATCGTGTCGTTCAGCCAGCGGAAGCCCCGCTCGACGATGCCCTTCCAGTCCGCGCGAAAGGCGGAGGCATTCTCCCAGTGGACGCCCAGGATCTTGGTCAGGTAGTCGGCGTGGCGGCTGAGACTCTCCCCGCGATCGCCCAGGATGGTGTAGGGGAGGACGTCCTGGCACGGCCACCATTCGCGCTCGATCGCGATCCCGTACCGCTTGCAAAACTCGACCTTGTCCTCCGCGCAGTTCGCGATCGCCTGCGCCGCGCCGACCCAGCTCGGCCCCTCCAGGACGACGGCGAAGCCCATGATCAGGCGGGACCACCAGTCGATGAGGAGGTAGATGACCGGGCGCCCGATGAGCTTTTTGCGGTCCGCGCTGAGGAGGTAGCAGTCCCCGACCGTGGCGTCGAATTGCGCACGCCGACCGGGGCCGAAGACGAGCTGCGTCGTGTCGAATGGGGTCGGCCGACCGCGGAGGTCGTGCCGTCGCTGGCCTTCTTTCATGATCTGCGACCGCGCCGGCGTGCGGCCATCCTCCTGGCGGAAGCGATCGCTCCAGTACTGGAACTGCGCGATGGTCGGTCGTTCGTCGGCGGGGAGGAGTTTCGGGCGTGGGCCCCCGCCCGGGCCCACCTCGAGCCCGCTCCGGAAGAACATGCGCATGGTCTCGATGTAGGCGGTCGTGAACGGTATGCCGGACTTGTCGACGAATGCCTTGTAGCCGCTGCGCAACTTCCGACTGACGGTCTCGTCGACGTTGACGCCGCCGCGCGTACGGATCGCGGCGTTCAAGCGTTCCTCGAGTGTCGGCGCGCCCCGTTTCTTGTCGGAGACCGCCTTCGGTTTGCCGTCCAGTCGCCGGCCGGAGCGTCCGGCGTATCGCGGCAAGACGCCGTTCCAGAGCTGCCCGTTCTGCCAGTACCGGCGCAGGTAGAGCCTGATGCTGTCCTGCTTCATCCCCGTCGCGGCCGTCCGCTCGGCGATCAGCGGGCCGCGGGTGTCGGGATAGAACATCCGCCAGTCTAGCGGGCTGACGAGCGGCTCCAGCACCTCCCTGATGTCATCCCGCCGCTCCTCATCGGTCCGCTTCCGTTTGCCCGGGCGTCGGCCCCCCTTGTGGCTATCCGGGTCCGGCTTGATCAACCCCTGCGCCGGATCGTCGCCCAGGATCGTCGCCGCATCCGTGGCCAGGGCGTGGGTGACCTCCGCCAAGCGATGCTGTACGGGCCACGCCCTCCTGTTCTTGTCCTGCGTGACGTGCTCCTCGATATCGATCGCCCAGACGGTGTCGCGCAACGGGTCGATCGCGAGCACCCGCTCGATCAACGGCGGGCCATCGTCGCGCTGCCATTTGATGAGCGCGTTGGGGAGGAGCGGGTTGGTCATGGGCACCCCTGGCCTGGCACGTCGGCGCCTCGCCGTGGACATCGCCCCGTGCGCGGCGCATCCGCAGGTGTGCCCTCGTTGGTGCGCGGTGTGGCGGGATCGCGCCACACGTTGGCAGGGCGCAGGGCATGGCCCCTCCCTCTGGGCGACACGAGGGGTAGCCCGAAGACGCTCGGTCGGTCGCGCGATAGCCACCCGTCCGTGCGGCGGGCGTCGGTCGCCCGGATGGCGTCGGGGTCGGGGTCGACATCGAGCACGTGCCTGCCGCTGGCATCGCCTGCCGTGACCGGCCGGGTGGCAATGGTGTGCCGGTCGAGCGGGATGTTCATGCGCTCTCCGCGCGCGTGAGCGGCATCGAGCGAAATTCGGTCGCGCTGCGGAGTGCGACGTGGCGCACGACGGACAGGGCGCGCGGGTGGTAGGGGACGGTGAGGTCGATGTTCCACTGCTGCGTCGCCACGAGGTAGTTCCCGACGGTGAGCGCGGTGGCCGGGGGCAGGCCGAAGGCGCGGTTACAGTCCTTCGCCGCGGCGGCGAGGCTCCCCTCGCCGCGGGCCATGCGCGCCGTCAGGTCGGCCGCGACAGCGTCGATGAGCGCGGGCGCGAGGGGCGAGTCGCGCCCGAAGTCGTGATACGGGTGCAAGATATCCAGGTTGGCGACGAGCGTCCGGGGCAGTTCCAGTTCGGTGACGACGCCCCAGTCGATGCCCCGGACGCGGAAGTACTCGCGCTCGATGGCGAATTTCTCGAGCACGCGCGGGGTCAGCTTGTCCCAGGGCTTCGTCGTGCGCGCGCGTTCCCGCCGGTCCCGCCCGGTGCCGGTGGCGATGAGGAAGTCGGTGGTCATCACGATCGGCTGGCGCGCCCCCGGGTCCATCGGGTGCCGCACCCCCAGGCGCTCGGCGATGCGGAGCGTCTCCTCCAGCGGGAGCAGGGGGAATTGCTCGCGGATGTCGGCGACCAAGGGGGACCAGTCGAGGATGTAGAAGTAGGCGAGTTCAAGGTGCTTGCTGAACAGGTGGTGCACGCGATTGGTCGTATTGCCGCGGATGCGAGACGACAGGCCCAGCGAGCTGAAGTCGCGCACCGTGAGCCAGGGCAGGTAGTCCGCCCAATACCCTTGCCCCCGCCCTTCCTTGATCAGCCGCGCGATCGTGCGCGGGTTCCAGAGCTGCAGTTTCATCTTCCTTGCCATTGGGGTTCCCTCCCTTTCTCGCGTCGTACTGCGGCCTCGTCAGATGGCCATGCTTCCCCACGAAGATCCCGTAGCGGGCACTTAGGATAGCACTAATGTTCTACTTTGTACACGCATAGTCTGCACGACTTTTGCGGATTTCCGCCATATACTGCGCCCCATGGCAGGGAAGGAGCACACCAGGGCCAATGGGGGGTCCGATATTACCGTGCGCCTGGGACGGCGTATCCGCGCCTTGCGTCTGGCCCGCGGCTGGACCCAGGGTGACCTTGCCGCGTATGCGGAGATCCATCGCACCTACATCAGCGACGTCGAGCGGGGCGACCGCAATATCGCGGTCCGGAACATCGAGGCGATCGCGCATGCGTTGGGCCTTCCGGTACGGGATCTGTTCCCACTTGAGGACGAGGCGCCTTTCGACGCTCCCGCCTGAAGCAGGCTTTGCACAAAAACTCAAGAAAGTGGCATTGCTTCGTCAGTACGAACGCGCCAACGAGCGAGTTTTTGTGCAAAGCCCCTGAAGCACACTACCGACGATCATGACGGCTGCGACGGCGCCGGAACAGCGAGCGGACCCGCGATTGATCCGCAACAAATCGCAGCGGGGCTGGGGCGAGGGGGGCGATGGGCGAGGACGGCGCATTCGGCCGACTGCTCCTGCGATTACGCAAGAAGGCGGGGCTCAGCCAGCAGGAGATGGCGGCAGCGGCGAACGTCTCGGCCAGCACGATCGGTGCGCTGGAGCACGGGAAGTACCTGCCGCAGCCCCTGAACCGGCGGGCGCTCGCCGATGCGCTCAATCTGGCGGGACCCGCGCGGGATGCATTCATAGTCGCCGGCGATCCGGGGGCGGGCCCATCGACCGTAGGCACCGGGATCGTCGCACCTCCCCGGCCAACTACGTGGCTGGCTGACCGCCGCGATGAGATCACGGCGCTGGCAGGGCTGCTCGCCGAGGACGGCCGATTCGTCATGGTGACCGGCCCTGCCGGCGTCGGCAAGAGCCGACTGGCCCTCGAGGTCGCAGCGACCCTCGCGGACACCTTCCCCGACGGAATCGCCTTCGCGGATCTCGCCGACCTGCCCGACTCCGGCCCGATCCTGCCCGCCATCGCGACGGCCGTTGGCCTGACCGAGCCGGGGGTGCTCCCCCTGCTCCCCCAGATCGCCGCCAGGTTGCGGGGGCGACGACTGCTGCTCGTGCTCGACAACATCGATCCTGTGGTCGAGGCGGCGCGGCAGATCGTCGACCTCCTCGCCGCCGCCCCGCCGCTGCGGGTGCTGGTGACGAGCCGGGAGGCGCTAGGCGTGACCGAGGAGGAGGTTTTCCGCCTGGCACCCCTCGATCTCACGGCGTCGGCGGCGCTCCTCACCGAGCGTGCCCGCCGCGCGGGATCGAGCCCGATCCCGATCCGATCGGGCGTCGACCAGGCCTCGGACATTACCTTGCGCGCGATCTGCGGGCGCCTGGATGGGCTTCCCCTTGCCATCGAGCTCGCGGCGAGGCTGCATTTCCTCTCCCCCCTGCAGCTGTACGCGGGACTCGGCGACCGATTACGGCTCCTCGCGCTTGGCTCGCGCGATTTCCCCGCCCGCCATCGCGCCCTGCGAGTCGCACTCGACGAGAGTCACGCGCGTCTCACCCCCGAGGAGCGCATCGTCTTCCGCCGCCTGGCCACCTTCCGCGGTGGCTGGACGCATGAGGCGGCCGAGGCGGTGTGCGACCCGTTCGTGGGCCAGGTGCAGCTTTCGCTCATCGTCCCGCTTATCCTCAGGGCGCTCATGAACAAGAGCCTCGTGCACGGGCACGGGGAGGGTGCATACGGCCCCCGCTTCTCCCTGCTCGATACGACCCGCGAGTACGCGACGGAGCACCTCGCCGCGAGCGGCGAAGAGGACGTCGTGCGAGATCGGCACGCCGATTACTATCTGGAAGCGGCGGCGGCGGTGGCGGCGCAAACGGAAGCGGGCGACTCGGACGCCTTTGCGAGGTTCCTGCCGGATGAAGAGAACTTCCGCGCCGCGCTGCTGTATCTCGTCGCCGTGGGCGACCGCGAGCGCGTCATGTGGGCCGCCAGACTCCTGCCCTTGGAATAGCCTGGCGGGTGGTGCCATGACACCGGAGGAATACGCCCCTCGCGATCCCTGCCCTTCCTCCGCCGATATGGGGGCTGCCGGGAGCTACCGATCCTGAAGGATCGGTGCGTCGTCGCGCGCTGCGTTGTGGCGGACGTACCCCCGCGCACGTCTCCGCCCCGCGCCCCCGCCCCCGTCCACCTTCCCCCGCGCTCACAACCGACGGCAGGCCTAGTACTACAGCGAGAGTTTGGTGTGGTAGCGTTCCTCCAGTGGCAGCACGATGGAGGAGGGAGCGATGGCCCCGATCGAACCGGTGGTGACCGCGCCGACGCTGGACCTGACCCCGCAGG
>JAABUM010000672.1_pt1 | contig 57543 bp, 108 predicted proteins | sample 5559161 | NCBI WGS metagenome assembly JAABUM01 (sample SAMN10711868, study PRJNA513369) | rock metagenome | isolation source: Antarctica rocks | place: Antarctica: Victoria Land, Siegfried Peak nord
CGGTGTACTTTTCACCGCGCCGCTCCTCGGCGCCGGACACCGGCAATGGCGCGGCGGCGGAGGCGGCGTCCGCCGGCGCCGGCGCGGTGGCAGGCGCCGGCGCCGCCTGGCTGTGGACCGGCACGCCCGGCGAGCCACTGGACTACAGGTGTGGGGGGCGTGACGGCAGAAGTATCAGTAGAGATCAGGAAGACCAGCGAGTGAAAAGGTCCATTTGCTCATGCTGCGCCTGCCGCGTGCCACAGGCTGTGCTATGTTTCAGCTGAGGCTTGGTGGCCTGCATTCCATAGGCATGACACGTCCGTGCGCTGCATTGTGCTGCAGGGTGATGAGCCGGATGCAGCGGCTGCTGATGCCGGGCTGCGGGCGACTGCGGGCGTTTGGCGGCAGCCGCTTCAACACGGCGCAGGCGCCCGCATTGGAGTGGGCGGCCTTCGGCTCCTACTACTTCCTGCTGCCCAGGTCTGTCCTCTTTCTAACAGCAGCTTGCTGCACCATTGCGGCCAGACCACTCTACGCCACCATTGCTGCCAGGCCATTGTCGCACCGCTGAATCCACTGCGATGTGGTCCAGCAACAACAGCTGGCTGCTAGCTGCTGCCATCATCGTCGTCTTGGCAGAGCCTGCGAACGTAGCCACTTGCTGTTTGCAGGCTCGAGTTCCTGGAGGCAGCCGGCTGCTGCCTACTGTCCTGCAACGTTGCGTGGGACGCCGACGCCGGAGCCGGCGGCTTTGCCTCCCTGGAGGAGGCGCTCACGGACGCAGTGGCGTGCCTCGCCGCGGTGCAGCCGCCTGAGCCGCCGGCCATGCCCGCGCTGCAGGTGCCTGCACTTTCCAGCGCTGCGAGAGGCACTTTGCTTGAAGACGGACTGAAGCTGACCCCTGGGTGGCGGTTCAAGAGAGTGTTGCGCAGGGCACTGGCGTGGGGAACTCGCTGCACGACACACGATGCATACAAGAGACTATGAGAACCGAGCCGAAGATGCTCTCGTGCGGCCAAAACACAACCACTGCAAGGCTGAGTCCCGACTCTCGCCCTTGTGCACCCTCGTGTTGCTGCTGCCGCCCCGCTGACAGGTGCACCAGTCGCTGAGCCACACGCCCGACCGCGGCGGCTGGGAGCGCCTCATGGCGCCGGCGCTTGCCTTCATCAATACCCTCATCAAACCCCTGCCGCTGCCTGCACAACAGGTGCACCGGCTGGGGCTGAGCCACACGCCCGACCGCGGCGACTGGGAGCGCCTCATGGCCCCCGTGCACGACTCGCTGGCGCCGGCGCCGCCGGAGCTGGCGGACGGGCTGTCGCAGCACGTGGACGCCAACGCGGCGCGGCAGGAGTACGTGCTCAACGGCCAGGACGGCCTCGACGGGCTGCTGGCTGCGCTGGACGGCAGTTTTGAGGTGGGTTGCCCGAAATCTATGACTCAAAAACAGGTCCAACTCTGAATTTGCGGACAGGCTGTCCCAGGTGGATGCCAACGCGGCGCGGTAGGAATACGTGCTGAATGGTCAGGACGGGCTCGATGGACTGCTATCGGAGCTGGACAGTGGCTTTGAGGCGAGTCCTGTCGCCTGAGTCTTGAACCCTGAAACGGCCAGGGCGGCCTCGGCGGGCTGCCGGCGGCGCTTGGGCGACGGCTTCGAGGTGGGACGCAAGACCATGTATCAAGAAGCCTGAATCCTTGCGGCAGGAGCACGAGCTATGAACCGTGCAAAGTCAGGGGCCACACCTGCACAGACTAACAGGCAACTGACAAGAAGAAGATGGTGGAATGCGGCAGCGCAATATTCGATGGCCATGTCGTCGAGCCGGGCTGCGCCCCCAATGTACAGCTCTTTATCTGCCCTATTGCAGGACGTCGGCAGCGCGATGCGGCCGCAGGGCGCAGACGCACTGACCAAGGTGGTGCTGGCACGCCGCTCGGACGTCGTCTTTCATGGGGAGCTGGACGCGCTGGCGCTGCTGGCCACGCTGCAGGTTGAAATTGCTGCTGCTGGCCATTTCTTGAAACCTGCGCGAACCGTTGCACCTGCAAACGTTGTCTCAAATCTACAGGATTAGGGTCCTCGGGCATGCACCAGGATTCATGTGCAGTTTGCGAAGCTGTTTGGTTTCCCACACGTATTGTCTTACCGCGCACACAGGAACGGGACCCGCGGGCCTACCAGCTGGCGCTGCAGCTGCCGGGCGGCTGCGCCTTCGTGGCGTCCACCCCGGAGCAGCTGTACGTGCGCAACGGCGCCGCCGTCGCCAGCGAGGCTGTCGCCGGCACACGGCCCCGCGGCTCCGCAGGTGCTGCAGCATTTGAATAGTAGCACTGGGCCCTTGAGTCCATACTCCTCGCAGCTTGTCGGTCCAGACCCACCCGAAGGGCGCCGCCGTCGCCAGCGAGGCCATCGCCGGCGCCCGGCCCCGCGGCCCCGCAGGTGCCTCTTCCAAAACCTGGGTGTTTCGGCTGCTTCCCTGAACCCGCCTCGCCGCTGCGGGTTGCCACTCCTTGGCGACCCTCAGGACGCCTGCGGCCGTGCCTCATTCTGAGCTAGCAGTCACGTTGCTGCAGGTCGCGTTCCAGCGTCTAGGACTGATCACATGATTCACGTCATTCAACTCGTTGATTTTCGACCCCCTTGTGCAGGCGACGTGGAGCGCGACTTCTGGCTGGCCTTCGACCTGCTGCGCAGCCCCAAAGACCATGCAGAATTCATGCTCGTGCGCGACTGGATCGCGGGGCAGCTGGCTGACGTGTGCAGTGCTGTACAGGTGGAGGCCCCTCGCCCCTCTCTGTGTGTCTGTCCCCGTTCCTTTGCGTCTCTTTTTGCCCCTCTGCCCTGCTGCCAGGCGCTGTGGCCCTGCCGAGCCCGCCACACAAGTTTCTCTTCATCTGGAACTCCACTCACATTTAGACTGGAACTCCACTCACAATTTTTACGTCAACGGAGCTCCGCTTATCTCCTGCAGGTGGACCGGCCCAAGTCGGTGCTGAAGCAGGGCGCGGTGCAGCACCTGTACGGCCGGCTGTCGGCGAAGCTGCGCCCCGGCTGCGCCGACGCCGAGCTGCTGGTGAGCCCCGCACATTGCGGTTGCTGGTCTGGTGCTCGCTACGTCTTCTATCAGGGCAGGTCCACCAAGTAATGCAGGCGCTTCTCCGCCCACTGCTGCAGAGCTGACCTGCATTCGATGCGATGCGAGCACCCACTGCCCGCACTTCGTGCTTCGACGGCATTCCTTCGATCACATGCTTTTCAGGCTCCGGCGCAAGATGCTCGTCGTGCACGGACTTGAGAACGTCTGCGAGCAATCAATCTGACGCCATAGCTTCCGACCATAGCCGGCGCTGCACCCGACGCCGGCGGTGCGTGGCCGCCCGCGTTCCTCCGATTTGCTTCAAAGGCTCCAGATCGAGCCATCTTCCCATAACCAAACGACACGGAACTACACCTGCAAATCTCTGTATCTGTGCCCGCAGGCAGCGCTGCACCCGACGCCGGCGGTGTGCGGCCGCCCGCGGGAGCACGCCGCAGATCTGCTGCTGCAGTCTGAGGCCTTTGACAGAGGGTTTTACGCCGGCCCCTTCGGCTGGGTGGGCGCTTCCTCCGCCGAGTTCGCCGTCGCTATTCGCTCAGCGCTGGTGCACGCGCCGGCGCTGCTGCCGCCGGGCGGCCAGCCCGGCCTTGGGGCAGCACTGTCTCCGCGCGGTGGCAGCAGATGGGCAGCAACCGCCGGCGGCGACCGCGGCACGAACGGCGCCCCGGTAGCAGGCGTCGACGGCCAGACTACTGCGGCAGAGAGTCCCGCAGCGGCGGCGCGCGGGGCCGCGGCGGCGGAGGATGCCCGGCGAATCACCCTGTACGCGGGCGTCGGCATCGTCGACGGCTCGCAGCCCGCCAGCGAGTGGGCCGAGCTGGAGCTGAAGGTGCCTCAGAAATTATCCCCACAACAAAATGGATTTTTGCCGAAAAGCAGCTGTGCCCAGTCGCATCAGCGAAACACTGGCTGGTTCCCAAAGGCCTCATCAAGCGGTCAGCATGCACAGCAACCTGCCACTCGCAGGCAGGGCGTCAGATCGCATGCACTGTTGCACTGCACAGGTGCGAGCAGGTCGGTTCCACGATTCATGCACAGCTAGAGCCACTGGCAGGCAGGGCGCGAGCTTGCGTGCATTTCGCGCTGCGCAGGTGCGGCAGTTCGAGTCGCTGCTGCACGCGCCGCCGGCGCTCGCGGCGGCGCCAAACATCAACGCGCTCGCGGCGCGCATGACCGTGGAGGAGCTCTGCCGCCTGGGCATCTCCACCTTTGCCATCGCCCCAGGTGCGTCCTGCGCGTCGCTCCTGGCAGCTCTGCTCATAATGAATGTGCCGGGAGTGCTTGGCGCTCTACGTTGTTGGAATGCGGTGCCTCCTTGGATCTGGGCGCTGGGTCTGTAGTGTGTATCGCGTGTGCATCGTGCGCCTGGATGTCTTGACTGTGCGCTCAATAAGGAGCGAACTTCGCCAGTTTTTGCGCCAGTTTCGGAGCTCCCGGAATGCTCAGGACATGCCAACCCCTATTGGCAGGCTCGAGGTCGTCGCCGCTGGCGCTCGCGGCGGCGCAGCACCCCCGCGCCCGCGTCACCTGCTGCATCGACGAGCGCTCCCTGGCGTTCTGGGCCCTGGGCTTTGGTCGCGCCACGAGGTGCGCTGCTGCATTATATCTGTGCACATTCTCTATGAGTATGTAAACTCGCTCTACTTGTGGCCTTTTGATTGTGCCATGACTGTGCATTGTTTGCACTCCCGTGCGCCTGTGCGTGGGAATCTGGGAGACTGTCGCATCATCGGCAGACAGACGCTGCCTGTTCTGCGTCCATCCCTGCCGGCATCGAGTTCAGCACCGATCCACTCACGAGTGTCATCCCATCATCTGATGAGTGATGGTGTCGGACACTTCCAAGCGAGCCCTGCACACCTGTGTGTGGCATAGGGTGCCGGCGGTGGTGGTGACCAGCAGCGGCACTGCGGTGGCCAACCTGCTGCCGGCGGTGGTGGAGGCGGCGCAAGCGGGCGTTCCCCTGCTGCTGCTGACGGCAGACCGCCCGGGGGAGCTGCGCGGCTGCGGCGCCAACCAGACCATCGACCAGGTGCCAGAATCAGACTCGTCAGTGCACCGCTCCAGCACCAACCACGGGGTCTGCCCATTCTAGCTGCTGAAATCTGGAACACCACCCCACGTGGGATGCACCTGCAATTGTAGCCGTCAGCACGATCGATTTGCACGGGAAACCCTAGTCACACCGCTCCCACACAGGTCAAGATCTTTGGCGGCTACACGCGCTGGGCGGCGGATCTGGCGCCGCCCGACGGCGCCTCGCCGGCGCGCGCGCTGCTGACGGCGCTGGACGCCGCGGCGGCGGCGGCGACGTGCCCCGCCGCCGGCCCGGTGCACGTCAACTGCCAGTTCAGGGAGCCGCTGGGGCCTGAACAGGCAAACTGGCCGCGCTCCGTCCTGCAGGTGCCTGTTTTTCGGAGTACGTTGCACTGTCATTCTACTGTCAAGCTGTTATCGATACCTCTTGCAATATTCAAGTGGAGCCGCTGGGGCCTGCGCCGACGGACTGGCCGCGCTCCGTCCTGCGGGTGAGTGCCGTGGTTTACAGTTTCGTTGGTTACATCTCGCATTCAGACTGAGGGATGCCACTGCATTGATTTTGTTGCTGGACAGCCGTGCAGGCATGCCTGATGCAGCTCTGTACGTCATGCGGAGGGTCAAGCACGGTGTCCACACCCCTCATAACATGTTGATTGTACGGTCGCACTGCAGGGCCTGGAAGCTTGGGAGGCGGGCACAGCGCCGTTCACGCAGTACGACCGAGCCGCAGACGCACTGCCGGCGCCCGGCGGCGGCCTGCAGGCCGCGCTGGCCGAGCTGCGCTCGGCTCGCAGGTGCGCTGCTGGACTGCCGGTCCATTAAAGTAATCACCATATCATGATTCATGCAAATTGATGTTGGAGCAACAGTCTCGGCTCGTCTGATTCTTGTCGCTGGTCCGGTCGTTGCGTGCAGCAGCCGGCACTATGTGCACTGCGGCACAGCACAAAGCAGGCTGCGTGCCGGAACTTGAGCACAGGGAATGTGCCTCAAGGACAAGTTTACAGGTGCCTGGTCAGTCCAGCACTGATGCTTCAGCAGCCAGTTTCATGTCTTGCAGGGGCCTGGTGGTCGTGGGCGAGCTGCAGGGAGGGGAGCAGGCCGCCGCCGCGCGCCGCATCGGCGCGGCGCTGGGCTGGCCCGTCGCCGCTGACGTCCTGTCGGGTGAGCACCACACCTTGTCAGCAAATCACAGCAGACTGTCCTACCTGTGAAGCGCAACCCTCAACCGCGCTCCTGCCACCTTGCGCCAGCAGCGCGGTCTGATGCTGCTTCACAGGTCAAGCTATCTGCAGGATGGAATCCCTTGCAGAATAGATGCTGCAAAATACATCAGGTCATTTTCGCGACCTGTTTGCATCGCTCTTGTACTGTGTGCTGCAGGCCTGCGGCTGGGCGGCGCGAGAGGCGGCAACGGCGACGCCTCGTCGCCGCTCATAGCGCACATGGACCACCTGCTGCTGCTGGGCCGCAAGGAGGGTCTAGGCTACGAGGGTTTAGGATGGCGCGCGCTCGCGCCCGACTGCGTCCTGCAGCTGGGCGGCCACCTGACATCCAAGCGGCTGGGCCAGTTTCTGGACTGGGCCGCGCTGGGCTCCGCCGACAGGTGAATTATCTATCGACCTCTCTTATCGGATCGTGGTGGGTTGCATTGTGCCTCTCAACTACCGCCTCTGAACGCCGTGTGAACAGTTTCGAGGCTAAGCCAAGTCGACATCCCGCAGGCCGCCGGCAAGTGTCAGTAGTGGCAGTCCCCCACAGATGAAGCATGACAGCTGTCCTCGCGGGACGAAGATGCTGACATGTCGAAAGTGAAACACTGCATCCAGACTCCGAGACGTAGGTGAGGAGACGTAGGTTTGTATCTGCCGCAGGCCGCCTGCGAGGTGGGTGTACGCAGACGCCGGCACGCAGCGGCACGACCCCTCGCACCTGCTCAGCCGCCGGCTGCAGGCGCCGCTGCCCGCGCTGGCGGCCGCGCTGGAGGCCGGTAGCCTCTCCCCTTCCGCCGCCGCACCTCCTGCAGACCGAACCGCAGGAGCGCACTCGGCTGCGGTAGGGGCCTCGGCAGCAGCAGCAGCGGCAGTCCAGCCGGCGGCAGCAGCAGCCCTCTCCCGGCGGCGCTCCCCCACCCAGCAGGGGGACTATGCGGCGCTGCTGGCGCTTCTGGACGGCGTGGCGGCGCGGGAAATCGACAGTGCACTGGCAGTGCTGGGCGAGCAGCTGACGGAGCCGCACGTTGCGCGCGTGTTGTCACAAAACCTGCCTGCAGGTGTGTATCGTTGCTGTTTGCTTGCCAGGCGAGGTGTCAATAAGAGGTGCAGTCGGCAGCTCAATTTGCCCGGTGCATGGCTTGGCAGTGTGACATCTCCCCTATCAGATACTGGCGCCCTTGCTGCCACGCCCGAATGCTACACAGGCACTCCCTTGCTCCGATTTGTTGATGCGTGGTGAAAGCTGCGGCATGCACACAGGCGACGGGCTGTTCCTGGGCAACAGCATGCCCATCCGCGACATGGACATGTACGCCGATCCGGTCAGCGCGCAGTTCCGCGCATTTGGCGACGCTGCCTCCGAGCCGCTGCCGCCGCTGCCGGCACACGGCTTTGGCGTCGTCCAGGGCGCAGGTATGCATCACTCTGCCAGTTACACATGGAGGTCAGGGCGACTCACGTGCTGCCTTCAATGCTGTGGAGCGCTCGAAAAATAAGACAGCCAGCTGATACAATGCGAGTATAGCCAGCTCGTACTGCTCCGACTTCTAGGCGTTGCCTGGTGTTAAGTGGGGCACCAGGCTTAGCCGGCATGGTGTCTGTGGCCGGCCAGCTGCCTCGATTGCACCTTCCGAAATTTACACACCAATCACCTTTACAACTGACACAGGCGGCGCGACGCCAGTGGCCGCGAACCGCGGCGCGAGCGGCATCGACGGCGTGCTGTCCACGGCGGCAGGATTCGCAGAGGGCCTTGGGCGCGGCACCACGCTCCTTGTCGGCGACGTCTCCTTCCTGCACGACGTCAACGGCCTCAACCTGCTGCGCACTTCAGGTGAGGGTCGTTGTTTGCTTTGCCTCTTCTAACAAGTCCAGAGACGCTTTGCCTCTTCTAACAAGTCCAGAGCCGCTTACATGGTGCTTCTGTAATGGGGTTCCTTCTTGCACGACATCAGCAGCCTCAATCTGCTGCGCACCTCCGGTGAGGCTCCCTTCGGCTTTGGCTGCACAACAGCCCTTTGAGGGACTGTGAACATTGTGCAGCAGATGGTCCAGAGCTGTACCATAGTTGTTGCTATACTAGCCGTGAAGCTTGCAGCTCATACCTGCCATGTTTGCCTCGATGCGAGCACAGCTGCCATGCCCTGAACGCTGTTCTGCCGCCCCACAGGCGCGCGGCCGCCGCTGACGGTGGTGCTGGTCAACAACGGCGGCGGCGGCATCTTCAGCTTCCTGCCAGCCGCCGAGCAGATCCCGCAGGACACCTTCACCGAGCTGTGGGCCACCCCGCAGCACGTGGACCTCATGGGTGCGTAGCTCTTTCTGTGGGGCTGGGAATTGCTCCAGATCGGGGCTTTTGATGTCCATCTCTTTCTGTGCATTCACGGAGCTGTGGGCCACCCCGCAGCACGTGGATCTCATGGGTTGGGCCCCATCGTTACCTGTTGCACCGCCACCTTGCTTGATCCGTCAGGCCCTGCTGTGTGCATTCTCTGTCATCTCCGGAGCTCTGTGTGCTTTGCGCAAGAGCTGGTTTGACAATGGATCGAGCACAACGGCCGCCACCTTTCAGCGGGATCGCCTGTGAGGAGGGATTGGTCCGGTGTGTCTGTGGGTGCATCTGCGACGTCTGTTATCTGGCGATAGCACCCTGAAATTGCCGGCTGCGTGGCGCAGGCATGTGCCGGGCGCACGGCATCGCGCACCAGGCTGTGCGATCGGTGTCAGAACTGCCGCGCGCGCTGGAGTCCGCCTGGCGCCTCAACCGCCACTCTGTCGTTGAGGTGTAAACCGCCTTTTTGCCACTCTCCTCTCCTCGACACTATTTTGGTGGATATCACCAGGCTCGGTGTCGGGACCTGCCCTGCGATCCATGCTGAGATGGCGACTGCGTATGTACTTTCTCGTGACCTGCAAGGCTGAGTGGCAGCATGGCGTTTGTGCAGGTGTTCACGTTGCGCACGGAAAACGTGGGGCAGCACCGCGCGATCCAGGCAAGCGTGCGCAACGGCGTGGCGCACGCCCTGCGCCTGGCGCTGGGCGTTGGCGGGCTGGGCCCGCCGCTGCAAAGCCCCCTGCCTCCACAGCAGTCTGGGGCGGCGCAGGTCATGGGCGCGCACCCAAACAGCAGCAGCAACGGCAGCCATGGCAGCAGTAATGGCGGCAGCCATGGCAGCGGCCCGCCTGGGACAGTGCTAGTCGGCAGAAGCACCCAGCCGACCGCTGGCGCGGCTGCGACTGCGGCTGCCACGCAACCACGCTCACCCGCCCGGGAAGCCACGCGGCCTTTCGCCGTGCGGCTGGAGGCGCTGTCGCTGCGCCGCTTCCGGCTGCCGCTGGTGGCGGCGCTGACAACAAGCGCCGGCGGCGGCGCCCGTCAAGGGCTGCTGCTGGAGCTATCTTGGCGAGCCGGCGGCCGCAGCGGGCGCGTTTTTGGGGAGATCTCCCCGCTGCCAGGTGTGCAATGTCCTCCAAGAAGCCAGGCATGTTTTCAGCGGCGGGCGCAGAGACTTTGCGCTCAGTTGGCTGTGCGTGACTTGTGTGCATTGCAAGCACCTGGCGCTGTGCATCACCAGCATATTTCTGTCATGCGGGCACAGGAGGAAGCTGGGGAGTGACCCTCCAGAAGGAGGCATGATCAGAAATGGTTGAGCCTGCAGGCCTGCACCGGGAGGGAGTCCAGGAGGCGGCGGCGCAGGCGGCGCTGCTGTGCGAGCTGCTGCTTGGCGCAGAGCTCGACGCCGCCGCCGGCCTGCTGGAGGTGAGGCTCTTGTATCAGATCATGTCATGACATCAAAGGCTGGCGATTTGACTCAAGTTATTCACCCATGATTGATGTCTGAGCACCTCTGAGCAGCACAAGCCCTGCACAACACATTCATTTTACGAGTATCAGGTATAGGGGAACGCTGAGCACGAACGTCTCGAGCACAAAGGTGCTGAAAGTGATGCATTGCGCCACAGGGCCGCTTGGGGGAGTGGCTGCACGACGTTGCTGGCGTCGACACCGCGACGCTGCTGCCGTCAGTGCGGTGCGGTGTCGAGGCCGCGCTGCTGTCGGCGCTTGGCGCCGCCGCCGGCATGTTCCTCGCCGAGGTGCTCGGCGCGAAACATGAAACCGAATTTCCCGCCTCTGACGGCCCCGCGGCACTCGGCGGCAGCCCGGTTTCAGGTGGCGGTAGAGAGAGGGCAGACGGCGGGAGCCTGGCAACAGAAGTTCATGGTACGCAGCTTGTGGGCCGATTGGGCGCGGGCGTGGGCGGCAGCGTCGGCGTCAGCGGTCTCGTAGACAGCTGCGAGTCGGCGGCGGCGACGGCGGCGGCGGCCGTCGCGCTGGTGCGGCAGGGCTACACCACGCTCAAGCTGAAGGTGTGTCCTTTGCCATTTGCTACATCCACGATGCTGGCAGGCTTGGCTCGGTTTTGTTTGATTCATCGGACCAGCAACAGCTGATGATACCCAGATTCTTCCTGTCTGCACTGGAAAGTGCATTGCAGCCGGAGGGCCCTGAAGTCGCATCTGATGATGGCATCAAATTTCACCAGGTGGGGCGGCGCGCGCTGGCGGATGCACTGGCTGTCCTTGCCACATATGCCATGCGCAAGTTCTAGGGTACACAGTCTCAATCTGCAACTAATGCAGTTCCACAACAGGTGGGCAGGCACAGCGACCCACTGGCGGATGCGGAGGCGGTCCTCGCAGTCCGCGCCGCCGTCGGCCCCGATGTGGAGCTGCGCTGTGACGCCAACCACGCCTGGGACCTGGAATCCGCAACTGCGTTTGGGATTGCAGCAGCGCCCGCCCAGCTGCAGTTTGTGGAGGAGCCGGTAGCGGATGCGGCGATGGACCTGGCGGCGTTTCATGCCGCCACCGGAATCGCCACCGCCCTGGACGAGAGCGTCGACGCAGGTGCGAAATATAGTTGAACCAAAACATGCCGGTGCGTCAGATGATAATGCTGTATCATCTGACGCACCGGCATGTTTTGGATGAATGAAAGCATCTCTTTTTTGCTGCTTTGATCTCTTGGCGATCAAACCTAAGGTTCAGAAAATGACGTGTGATATTGAAGATATTGCAAGGCATGAAATGTATCAATGATCAGGGCAGGGGACATTCAGCGAATTTCTGTCATGCAAGCCTGCTGTGTTTGGCAGGCTTGGTAGGGCCAGTGGCGAGGCGCTGCTGCAGGGTGGGTCCGGCGTGGCGGCGCTGATGACGCCCGCTGTGGTCGGCGGCTTTAAGGCGTCAGTAACACTTAGGCTTACGCGGCACATGCAACAACAGACCCTCTTGTGTCGGCAGGCCTGGTGGGGCCAGACGCCCTCAATGACAATCTATTGCAAGGGACGGGCGTGGCGGCGCTGGTGGTCAAGCCTGCGGTCGTGGGCGGCTTTGAGGCCGCGCTGCGCATTGTTCGCTGGGCCCACGCCCGGCAGCTGCAGGCGCGTCGGTTTGCACAAGCCTCAATGCGTGAAGGCTCATGAATATTGGGCTACATTCAAATCGTGTTTGCCGCCGCCCTTGCGCCCTTGAGCATGCGCGGCGCTGGGCCCGCGGCCTGGCAGTTGCAAAGACGCCTTCACAAGTCATGACGTGCTTCGCACACAGCAGATGGCTGCCCTTGAGCATGCGAGGTTGCAGTGCTGCTTTCTGCTGTACGTGCGCCGCCGATGAAAGGCATCTGAGAGTGCAGCAGTTGGAACTCCACTCAGAATACGCGTCTGGGACACGCCACTCACAGGGTTCTTAGTCCCATGGTCAGCGTCTGCATTGGATCAATCACACGAGCCGACAAAATCTGGCTGAGATGGCCAGCACCCCTCTCTGCAGGCGGTCATCAGCTCGTCGTTCGAGAGCGGCCTGGGCTTGTCGCAGCTGGCGCAGCTGGCCGCGGCGGTCGACGCCTCCTGGGCCACCAGCCGTCCGGCAGCTGCCGCAGCAACCTCTCTGCCGCTGGCGCACGGCCTCGGCACCGCGCACTGGCTGGCTGCAGACCTCAGCGCCGCGCCGCTCGTTTCTGTGCCAACTGGCGGGGCCGGCGGCGGCGCCGGCAGCGGCGGTGTCGCCAGCATTTCCGTGCAGACAGCGCGGCGTATTGCGGAAGGTCTCGACGTCGAGGCAGCGCAGCGGCGGGGCGTGCTGGGCGCCGCCTTTGCGCCGGCGCCGGCGCGGCCGCACGTGACCGTCGTCACGACGTCCGCCGGCCGCTACGAGTTCTCCTGGACCTCCATAGAAGCACCGCAGTCTGCGGCGCAGCCGGCAGCGCCGACGGCTGGCGGAAGCGCAGTGGCGGGCGCAGCAGTGCAGACCGCTAATGGCGCGACAGCGGCAGGCACACACGCAGCAGCCGCGCCGGCAGCGGGAGCTGCAGCGGAAGCAGCGCTGGAAGGAATGAGCAGCGGTGGCGCGGCGCCGGCGCCGCTGACAGTGCTGCTGCATGGCTTCCTGGGCGCGCCGGAGGACTGGGCACCGATAGCGCAGGCGGTAGCGGCCGGCGGATCTCGCTGCGTCGCGGTCGGGCTGCCCGGCTACAGCGGCACCATGGTCATTCCCTCAGGCACAGGTGCGGGTCTCTACATGGCGCAAGCTCCTGCTGTTTCGGCCAGCGGCCCATGCAGTCGTGATGCAGGTGCCTGCGGTGTTGAACAGCTGCCACAGTCGACTCTATGCATGCAGCGGGTGCCATTGCACCTAGCACCATGCTTTCACGTGACCAACGAGCCCCCTAACACACGTACTGCTGAGTGAGCCGGTAAGCTGCTGGTGCCCCCAGAGGCGGAGGCATACAGCCTGGAGGCGGTGGCGGAAGCCATTGCTGTGCTGCTCCTCGCCATTGCCGAACAGCAGCCGCAGCAGCTGCAGCAGGAGGCACCTGCAGTGCATCTAGTGGGCTACTCGCTCGGCGGCCGTGTGGCGCTCGCGCTTGCAGCGCGGCACCCGCTGCTGGTGGCGCGAGTCGCAATCATTTCCGGCAGCCCGGGCCTGGCCGGTGCGTATGCTTGGAGTATCGGCAGAATTGAAGCCGAGTGTGCGGGCCGACACTCTTTTTGAGTTCTAAGGCTCTAAGGCTACTGGAGGCGCTGCATACGGCAGAGGCACCACATGAGCACAGCAGCAATGAGCGATTCCCGTCGTGCGGCAGCTTGGAGTCCGGCCTTGAGGTCCATGGGCTTGCAGTGCAATTTAGTAACCCCGAACGTCAACGGCAAACATATCTTCTCCTGTGCAGGCGAGGCGGAGCGGACCGCCAGGGCGGCGCACGACGACCGGCTGGCGGCGTCGCTGCTGCAGGGTGGCCTGCCGGCCTTTGTGGACGGCTGGTACCGGGCGCCGATGTGGGCGGGGCTGCGGACGCGCCCGGGCTTCGACCGCATCGTGCGGCTGCGCGCCAGCACAGGTGCCGCACGCTGAAGTCTTCACTGGCTGAAAGCCCGGCCTGATTCGATTGCGATTGCGGCTGGTTCCCGGCTGCCCTGATACATGAATGCAAGAACATGGGGCCTGTGTTCGCAGGGCTGTCCACCCCAAGTCTGGCGCGTCTGGCTCGCAAAGCACACTGAACGCTGTTTTGTCCCTCCGCCTTGCCGCAGGCGAGCCCGCGGCGCTGGCGGCGGCGCTGGCGGGTATGAGCTCGGGGCGGCAGGCGCTGCTGTGGGACGTTTTGCCGCATCTGCAACCGCGACTGCTGTTCGTTGGCGGCGCCAATGACGGCAAGTTTGTCGCGCTGGGCCGCCGCATGGCGGCCGCCGTCAACGGCGATAGCAGTGGCGGCATGGAGGCAGCGGGTGCAGCGAACGGTGTGGGAGGCAATGCTGCCACGGCAACGAACGGTGCCGTGCCGGCGGCGTCTGCGGCAGCTCTCGGCGGCGGCGGCGGCGGCGGCGGCGGCGACGCTGAGTTGGTCAATTTTGCAGAGGTGCCGGGCAGCGGCCATGCGGTGCACCTTGAGCGGCCCGAGGCCCTGGCACTGCTGTTGCAGCAGTTCTTCAGGGGCTGATGCGATTATCATATAAGCCTGTGTAAAGACCAAATTCTGACATCGCCTTGGTATTGTGTTGCAGCGTATGGCCTTTGGACTGTTTCAAACTAGGTTGGTTTGTCGGCCGCTTGTGATTGTTGTCGCACCCGACCCGCCGCCGCCGCCGGCGGCGGCGATGGAATTAGAAGACGAATAGTCATAATGGCTCCCAGCAGGAGCCGCTTTCCAACATCAACCGAAGGCTTCTGTGGCTTGATGACACCTTGGCAGCTTCCGGCAGCTGCCTCTCTTGAACCGCCACAGCACGACAGAGCTCCGCTATGGCGCTATGTCGCAGCTTGCATATCGAGTAACGACACCGAGATTTGGTGCTTTTGTGTGTGTTGTAGATTATTGAAATCCACTAGCGCTCACACACTCGTTCACGATGCAACAGCATCTGGCATTCGAACATGTGAGGTGCAATGCCTCCGCCTCAGCACAGAGCAGAGCACTCAACTTGAGATGCCTACAACCGCCTCCTGCTGAGCTATTGAGACGGCCGTGGGCTGCTGCACGGCTACACCCAGCTGGCAGGAAACAGCACACAGCAGCGCCAGCCTTTTTCAAGTCGCTAATCCAGCGCGGCCGTGAGGAGGAGCCAGCGCAGGCGGAGGCGGCGGCATCTTTCGAAGCGTCACTGCTTGATAAGCCTCCAGCGGCATCGCCGCCACAGACAGCGCCACCAGCTCCTTTGCTCAGCGGCTCCGGCGGTGCGCACGTGTGCGTGCGTATGCACCAAAGCCTTCATCCCGTTCCACACCACGCCATGGCATCTGTATTTCAAGCATTTGATCATTTAAGGGAAGTGTCGTGCGTCTGCAGGGGGAATTTTCTACTTCTGGCAGCTGGTGAGTCATCGCCTGCCAGGCGTCCTGGCCACAGCTGCGCTCAAGATGAACCCTGTCATGGCATTCGCGGGCAGCAAGCCTCGAAGCATTCTGAATTCATGTGCACTCCTCTCCTTCAGGGTGTCATCAAGTATCTGGCGGAGAAGTATGACCTGACGGATCCGCGGCTGGCGTTTCTGGGCGCGTCCGCCGGCAGCCTGGTGGTGACGCTCGCCGCATGCGGCGTGCCAGCAGGTCAGTGGCTTTTTCAGCGCGTTGCGTTGAGGCCCGGGCTGCTGGAAATCTCAGACTGGCCAGGGCAGTTGCAGCAGGCGCAGCCTGGTCCTGCACCCTGATGACGCAGCTCGAGTTGCCTCTTGGACCGACACGTTCTAGAGTCCTTGACAACAAACATACACTCACGCCCGTGCCCCCTTCAGATGGGGCATTGGCGGCGGCGCACACGCTTGCGCTGGAGCATGGCATCTTCGAGCGCTTTGATGGTTTTGATCATCCTGTGCTTATGGACTTTATGAACAACAGATGACGTGCTGGTGGCGGCGCACAGGCTGGCGCTGGAGCACGGCATCTTCGAGCGGGCCGCTTTGGATCAGATCTTGATTTTCATCTGTTGAATTTCCCTTCTTCTCCGTGAATTTCAGACGACGCGCTGGCGGCGGCGCACAGGCTGGCGCTGGAGCACGGCATCTTCGAGCGGCCGCTGGGCGTCGCCGGCGTGTGGGGCGGCCTCATCCGCCAGTGGCTTGATGCCCTGCTGCCGCAGAATGCCCTACAGCTGTGCCGCGGCCGCGTGAAGTTGGTCGTCACCGAGGTGCAGTACACCTTGCAGAGTTCCTCAAAGCAGAGGTTATCTGTGGCAAATCAACAAAGTTACTATTGTTTACAAAGGCAGGGCCTCTGCCGCGGCCGCATCAAGCTGGTTGTCACTGAGGTGCATGATGCTCTGGGAACGCGCCAGGCTGTTGTGTGTCGAAGCTTGCTGACGGCGCTCTCTGTGGCCCCACAACGAGAGTTCAATGTGTGTAAGACCACGCGTGTGCTGGAGAGCTGATGAGAACGTTGGGGCTGCACCCAAACAGGTGCCCTCCTTCAGGCAGCTGTACCTGGAGGATTTCGTGACGCGGGAGGATCTGCTGGACGCCGCGCTCGCTTCGGCGCACATACCCTTCCTGCTGGACTGGCGGCCGACTGCAACGGCGCGCGGCAAGTGGTTCGTGGGTGAGCCTGGAACCTGGTTGGGTCATCATCGCTTTTGCGCGCACCGCAATTGCTATGTACCACGATTGCCAAGTGCAAACTCGGGCGTGCTGAGCGGGCTTGGACCTGGTCTGCGCAGATGGCAGCCTCCGCGACTTCATAGGTGAGTGTCTCCTCACGCCTGTAGCTGTACCCAAGGACACAGTGACTCCTCTGTCTAGATGCATATTGAATCCAGAGCTGGAGTGTGGGTCCGTGTGTGGACCATGACCGGCTTTCAGCTCTGTGACAGAGTGGAAGAACAGCGACCTGCTGACCTGCAATGGCGCGGCCTTCGTGGTCGACTACAGCCAGGTCGGTGTCGCCAGTCACTGGTGCTGCATGAACGTTTGCAACGACGGAGGTCTGTGCGATTGACGTATATATCGTTGATGTGCAAGCTGCCCGCCCGATGCCACCTTCCACAAAGGCCACCGCTGCTGATGTGCAGGATGAGAAGCTCAAGACGGCGCGGCTGGACTTTGTCAAGCTCAAGCGCTACGAAGAGGTGTGTCGACAGCTAGTTTTTCACTTCGGGTGCTCCAAGTTGCCACACCCAGCCGAGCTTTGGCGTTGCCCGTCGCAGCACTGGAGCTCAGCAGGACCTGCTGACGCACACGCTGCCAGGCTCATGCCGGCATCGCAATCATCAGAGAATCAAACAACCAGGTTTATCTATGCCCACCACACTTCAACAGGTGGTGGAGTTGATGGACATGGGGTACGACTACGCCGAGCGAGAGGACGCACGCGGCCGGCTGGACCCACATTTTAGCATCGCGGCACGTCCGGACTTTGTACCGCGGCAGCCCATGCCGGCGGCGGCGGCCTCCGCCTGAATCATACAGACCAGACGGTCACGGCCCGCTAGACCAGCACTTCGGCAATGCGGCGCGCTTGGCCTTTGCGCTGCGGCACGCCGTGCCGGCGGCGGGACTCCGCCTAGAGCATGTGAAGCCCAAATGGGCGCAGCTGGTATGGCTGATAATTGGCGCAGCAGCTCAGCCTCGGCCTTCTGGCGAGGAAGTTCAGGACTGCGCATTGCTGGAGTTGTGCCAGTCACTTGTTCTTGCAGCACAGTTTCTGCAGCAAACTTGTGACGATGCCGTTAGGAGGCAGACATTTAGGAAATAGGAGATTGTTTTTGCACAGCAACATTGGCATCTGGTTTGCAAACTCACAATTGAACTGCGACAGCTACGTGGTCTACGTTTCCTAGGGCACTGCGTCCTACGGGACTGTCCTCACACAAGACATCGTAATTAATTCGAGGCTCACTGCACTGTGAACGACACACCTACTACCCAGCAGCGCGTCCCATGCGTGCAGCTAAATGCAATATGGTCAAGTACATGTACGCTGGCAGCTCTGCGTGTTCAGTCAATTTTTCCCAATCAATGCGTCTCTGCACTAACCCCCTGGAACCGTGCCGCAGCCATCGCCGTAAGCGGCGCCAAAAACGTCGTGCGCAACGGACTTGACCGGCTTGATCACGCCCCCCAATGCATCCCACTCCTTCACCGCTGGCCTGCTACCCCGCCACAGAACTCCACACTACCCCCACGCCGCTGGTCTGCTCTGCTCGGCGGATCAGTCTCTCCTTCACTTCTGCAGCTGGTGCGTCCAGGCCACCAGCGCCTCTACCACCGCCTTGAGCCGCTGCCGCACGGTGTCGTCCAACAGCTCCCCCGTCTCCTCATCGAAGAACGGGCCTGCAGTAGGGAAACCGGGGGCGCGGTGTGAGCTTTGTTGTGAACAACGACATTAGCGACAGTGGTAACATCCAGGCATGCCAGAGAATGCTGAACAACGCTGCTCCTTACAGTAGTGCAGAAGTACAGCGATGAGTACAACGGCAAGTGAGCAACAATTTGGAGAGCAAAAGGCACGCCGTCTTTCAAGCTCAGCCACAGGCCTGGCTTCTGAATGAAGTGCAGGTCCAGGAAGACACCTGCGCGCAGTCATCAGCCGTGTGCACGCAGCTCGCCATACCACACATGCCCAGATTGCCGCCGCGTTGTTATGCTGTTGGTGCGGTGGCCGCCACAGTCCTTTGTTCATGCAGATTTGACCTTCAACTGCTGGAGAGGCAGCCTGGTTCATGCGGAAATGCACCGCTCTGTCGCAGCGCCGACTGCCCGAGGATGCCGCTGAAGCCGCCGGCGACGCTCAGGATCGCCGCCGGCTTGCCGCCCCGCTCGTTCTTGGGCATCGGCCGCGACGCCCAGTCGATTGCATTCTTTAGAGGCGCGCTGACGCTGTAATTGTACTCCGGGTTGCCGAACAGGATCGCGTCCGCATCCCTGACCTGCTTCCGCAATCGCTCCACTGGCGCCGGGAACCTGATCACAAAATATTCTTAGTCAGAATCTCCTTTCGACCGCACTTCTGTGTCCAGATTCATTCCCAGCTGTATTCAGCTGCAATCACTTGGACGCATGCATCTGCATCATATGCACCAGGAGTGTTCAATATCATAAGACTCACCTTGCGCCGCCCTCGACGCGCTCCTCCAGGTCGGTGTTGAGCAGCGGCAGGTCGTCGATCTGGGCAATCTCCAGTGTCACGCCCTCCGACAGGACCTGCGATATCACATTGGACACGCCCACTCGCAGCGGTGTTGTGATGATCACTGGGGCTGTCGGGCCCCAGTCGGGCGCATGACCTGCCAACTCAGCGCCACGCCCTAATGAACATGTTTCAATGAACACATCCACTAGCAGGCACTCGTTCGCATGATACGAAGGAAGTCGCATGCAATGTTATCGTGTCTATGTGGCGCACAACCGCACGGCCTACAGGAGCAGAAATTGATAATGCCCGATGCCATGCGTCGCCAATCACCTTCTTTGCGGCCTCCAGCAGTTTTGTGTTGTTGGAGCCTTTGCGAATAGAGCCAGAGACTCCTAGGATCCGCATGGGTGCCGCGCTGCAGGTGGTAAGCTGCCTGCCGGCACGCGCGAGGTGTGCTGGACGCAGCGGCCGCGCCGTTTGCAGCAGCTGGGCGCTCATGGGGCTGGCGAGAGTGGGCACATGAGCTGCGATCGCTGTGGAAGCTTGAAACGCGCGGAGTGCGATGCGGGCTGCTTGAGACGACGCGTATGCAGTTGCTGCACTTGTGACGAGCTCCAGCTGAGACGGTATCGTCAAGGAATTTCGCTTACGTACGTATCCCTTGCCATATCGTAATCTGCCGAGGAATCATGTCGGACTCTCAGCGCCGTAGGGCTCGCTGCGCTGTTCTGGGATGTACCAGGCTCTGGTTCCAGGCATGCCCATGAACAAGATCATGCCAAATCTCATGACTTTTTGTCGTCATTCGGTAGACGTCAGGCCGGGGGCCGTTTCGAGGCACCTTCACATGGACCCCTGCGCGCGCATTTAACTTGGCCAGCACAGCGTCAGCGCACCCCAATTGCTGTTTTCAATAGATCGCACTGACTTGCGCCGTTGATCTCATTGCCGCTCGGTCTCCAAGTCTAGTTGCGGATCGTGCTCGTCAGCGGCCCCATCGCTCGTTGCAGTGCCGGCTCTTTGCTTTCGAAGCAGCGCTCGAGCATTGCGGAACCAGTCTCAGGGCAGTTTCCAATCGCACAGCGGCTCGTTGCAGTTGTAGTTTGGCCAAAGCGTTGCACGGCAAAGCGCTACCTCAGGGCAAAGCGCTGACCAACAGCTAGCCATCACCTCATTCCGGCCAGCAGCGATGCAGTTTGAGACCGCGCCAGCGCTTGCGAGCGGCTTCAACACGATCGGAGGACCATACTGCAACGATCAGCACACCAGGTTGGCGCTGCAAAACCGCTCCACCTTACAAATATCTGGCGGCTGTGCCATTCGATGGCTTTGGGATGGGGTGGGAGCGCCCTACAGCGGCTGCGGGCGGCGCATGCTGCAGGATTCGCACAGGGTTCGGAAGGGCAGTGTCAGAGCATTGTAGCCGCCGGGCCAGGCAGCTGGCCGCCCAGGTGGGAGGATCAGTCAACCATGACGAAGGCACTACAAGGCGTCAGCAGAACGACGTTTGCAGCTGGTGCACAGCTTGCTGTGGCCCTGCTGCAGCCTGCTGAATGCGCAACCCTCTCTGCATCGGTCTCTGCAGCTGCCCGACAGATCGGCTGAGCCGCCGCCAGTCGGACGGACACCTTGTCGTGTCAGCACCTTGTCGGCGGCGTGTCTGGCGCAGCCGGCAGCACTGCAGGCAGCCCTGCGTGTTCGCAGCATTCAGCGATGGTCGGATTCAATGTCGCTGACCCGGTCAGTGCGTGACTAATCATGATGACTCGTGAATATTCCTGACATTCAGTCATTGTAGCCCGGACCAAAGCTTACGTAAATTCAAAAAAGTCCTCCACCGTCGAAGACTGTACCGCCGATTTCCCACCGAAGTGTAAGCGCCTTACATACAGAACAAAAAATGAACACTAGTGTCCGGTTAGTAAATGACTGACAACAAATTTCAGTCATAATAACCGGACTGACCGGTCAGTAATGACTGTTAGTCCTAATGGCCCCGTGAGGGTCGCGACTGCTGGCTCGCGCCGCCCCCCCGTTTAGTGCTGGGAACCGGTCGTCCGAGAGCAGCAGCAGCAGCGTGATCAGGGCTCCTCCGGCTGCTCTTCCTGCTGAATGTGCGCTGAATGTGCTGAACTGACAGTGATTCTCCATGCTGCTCTGAAAAGGTGGCAGGACGACGGTTGGGTCAACATGCAGCGTCACGGATCCAGCGGCAGCAGCGGTGACAGCGCCGCCTCCAGCGACGACAACTTTGCGTTCTGCGGCGGCCGCGCCGACCTGCTGCTGCCCAGCAGAGGCATCAACAGCGGCAGCACAACTGCCAGCGGCAGCGGCAGCGCCTTCCAGCCCGTCGCCTCCAAGCCACAGCAGCAGGCCTTTGGTGGAGACTTCGCGCTCAACAGCATCGTCGCGACCTTCAGCGGCGGCGGTGGCGGCGGCAAGCCCTGCAGCAGCATTCTGAGCAGCGCGCCCAGCAACCTGAGCGAGGTGGCGTCGTCGCTGAGCGACATCAGCCCGCCGCGCAGCGGCTGCTCCAGCCCCCGCCAGGTACTGCCTTTCTTGTACTGCTGTCTGATGACCATTACACGTCGAAGTTATGATTTGACATCAGGTCTGAGCAGGGTGAGCTTCCCTGTACCTGCTGCTGCACGCTGTGAAAGGGAGGAGTTCCGACGATGGTCAGCATGCGTTCTGACAACGCTGTGCATACCGCCCACTGCCACAGGTGCTGCCGCGCGCGCCACCGCCGGTGGCACTGCCGGCGCCATCGGGCAAGGGCGCCATTCTGGTCGACGCCGTCTCCGGCCGCCTGGATTGGGTGCAGCCCAGCGGTGCGTTCCTGTTGTCGTTATTCTGACGTGTGCCGCTCAGTAATGCCGCTGCGGCGTTGTCTGCTGCGCGGGGTCTCAAGGTCAACAGTGCTTTTGCATTCCGGTTTCCGGCAACGTCAGCTGCATATAACTCCGGTCACGACCTGCCGGCTCCATTTGCATAGAGTTCCTGAGTGACAGTACTGAGGATTGCGGGCTTTCAACAAACCACAGGCCCGCGCAAGATGGGCGAGGGCACCGAGTCCGAAAAGCAGGGCATCATCAACTTCGCCATGCTGCCTCAGGGGTGCGCTCATTCATGCACTGATGAAAATTCCTGTCGCAGCGCAGGGTTTTCTGTCTTTTGCAGACTCTCGAATGCTGCGTTTCTGTGCGTGGCCGCATCGGTCCGAGGCACTGCTTTGCAGTTTGCACATCTACGGCCAGGTCCTCTGCTCTGTATCGTGCACTGATGCTGTGCTGCACAGCAGGCTAGTGAACGGCTCTGCAGGACACTGATAGACATCTTGTTAATCTTCCATCAACGATCACCATCTGAAAACATGTCTTCTGGGCTGCAGGGGCGCCAGCATGTGCATCACGCTGCTGGCCAGCGGCTTCGTCATCGGTGCGCTTCCTGCTTCTCTATTCTATTCTGATCAAATGCACAAACAGAAACAACCTGCAGCAGCATCCACCATGCCGAAGGACATGCTTGTGCCGTCATGCCGCACCGTCACTTTTGCTCAAGTGCCTGAGCGCACCTGCTGCGCCTTCTGTGCTCGGAACCATGTGTCTTTTCTGCTTCGAGCCAGGCCTGAGCCACAGACCTGCGCCGTGCCAGCCCTGAGCGCAACCCTGGTTCACACTTCCTCATATCTTCGTGTTAACCGTTTCTCGACCCAACACAGGCCCGGCAGGGTCGTCGGTGCGCGAGCTGGCGCGTGTGACGGGCGCCGACGTCAAGAGCTGGTCCGATTCCCAGGCCGCCGCCGGCGGCCGCATGCGTCCCGCCCGCACCTTCCTCATCCAGGTGTGTCCCTGCCTTGCGATATCCCCGCCAGCAGTTTCTTGCTGCAGCTGCTGTCCTGTGCTGCTGTGTGGTGTGACGCGATGGCTGTGCACCAGATGACAAGTCAAGCTGTGCAGCGCTGACTGAGCACCTCTTCAAGTCGAGCCGGGTTGAAAATGTGAAACTTGAGTCGAAATCTGACGCATTGCCCTGATTATTCAACATCGCCTTGTGCTGGACCCCAGGGCAGCCAGGCGGCAGTGCTGGCGGCTGCGGAGGTGATGGCGGCTGCTGTGTCGAAATACAAGTACTTGTGCGAGGGCGCCTGTGTCGGTGCGATTCTGCCTCTACCCCCTCTACCTAGAACCCTAGACCCCAGCTCGCCTCCTCGTCCACGTTGCCACGATGAGTGAAGCGACCGTGCCAGCCCGAAAGCCTGTCCGCATGATTTTGCGCCTCGTCATTACGGTCACATCCTGCCAGAAGGCCCGTCCATGAATGAATCTCGTCTACTGTGTGATCAAACTCGCGTCAAGGTTGCGCCAACACCCTGTGACCTCTTCTGTCTCTAATGCGATGCAGGCCAGCAGGTGTCCAGGACGCAGATCGTGCGCGGCGTGATGTTCTCATATCAGCCACCCCCGCGCAGGCGTGTCCCGTTTGCGGCATCCATCATCTCGGCACCGCCGTCCAGGTACGCAGTCCAGCACCTCCATTCACAGCGCTTTGCTACCCTGCTGAGTTGTCAACCGCACCCTTTCGCTGCCAGGACCGAATAAGGTGAGATGAGTGCATTGCTTTGACTCTTCCTTTTCGGCCAACTCGTTTTTCGATTCTATTTTCTGTGCCTGACTGTTGTCCTTGGTGCCGCCACAGGTCGGTGACCTCCGTCAGCAACATGCCGCAGCACCAGCAACAGTACATGCGCCTCAATCCGGCGGCGCAGCCGTGGTCCGCCACCGGCGCGCCGTCGCGCATCTTCACCCGCAACAGTGTGCCCTTCGCAGCCAACAGCGGCGGCGCCGCAGGCCAGCTGCCGCCGCAGCCACTCTACGCTCCGCAGAGCATATGGGCGGCGCAGGCGGGCTGCGGATCTGCCACTTGGTGACGCGCCAGCGCCGCAGTGTGCACTTGTGCGAATGCAGACAGCGTCAATCAGACAAGGAATGCCGAGCTGAAGTCAGAACTCCGGAATTGCTCGCGCACAGCCGCTGACAAACACATGATGCGGCTGGGCTGCTGATATGCAAACTCCTCCTAGAACAAAAGCTAGGAAACTGCTGAGCAGCTAGGACCAAGGTAGCTAGGACCCATTGCGTTTTATCCCCGGGCGAGGCGTTTAACTTTCCGCGCATTGCATGAATGGTTTCTGTCTCTGCCGTTTTCTAGGACACCCCGCAGCCTTTGGACGGCGAGCGAGTGCCGCAAAGCAACTGCGGCCTACTGCCATGACCTGCGCTACCATTCGGATTAGGGCGCGTGAATGTTTCGGACATGAAAGCTGCAACATTTCAGGGTAAAAATGCCAGATAGTTTAGGGTGGCTCTTCATCCAAGTAAGCTCGAGCTTATGAGTTCAACGACGCGTTAACACTTCCACCCTCCCCTCTTTTATTCCACTTTCGTCTTCCACCTGTCCTCATTCACGTTCCTCTCCCCTTCCGCCTCCCTCCTTCTCTCCTCCCCCCACCCCTCTCCTCCTATTCCGACCACCGCCGCCCCGAGCCGCCGCTCCACTTCTCCTCCTTCCTTCTTCCCTTCCCTTCTTCTCGCCTTCTTCCTCTTCTCTTCTGCCTCTTCCCTTATTTTCTTCGTCCATCGCCGCCGCCCTCCCTTCCCCTTCTCTTCGCTTCTCGCCCCCGAATCCCCGCCTCTCTCTGCTGAGCCCCGAGGAGCAAATCTGGCGTTCCTCAAGACCCATAAGCCTGACTTGGCCAGCGGTCCGCCGAGCGGCAAAGCAACCAAGATCATGCATTTAACAGGAAGCGACTCAACCTCGCTCGACTCGCACTCCGCGCCGCCGGAAGTGCACGAGGCGGTCTGCACTGGCAGCAAACCGGCACATTCCGCCTCCGGCGTCCAACGATGCAGTAACCGCCGCCGATGCGGGACAGCCTTCCTTCGATCTGTAACATTAGCTTCCATGGCGCCCGGCCGCAAGGCGCCCAGCCATTCAGGGCCGCACTAGCAACCGCCGCGGCCGCCGCTGTCATCGCAGCAGCGGGCCGCTAGGCATGCCGGCAGCGGCGGCGCTGTCCATGGCCCTCGGTATCCATTATGCCGCCAGATCTTCCAGCATGTCAAGCGTTGGATAATGCTGCAAAGTGCAATTTGAAAGCCACCAGCCAAGTCGGAACTGTTGGACTCTTCTGTGAGTCTGGGGTGGTGCAACCCGCAACCCGCCAATAGTGTCCTTCATCCCCCTCTGCCCGGACTCGGGCACCCTGGCACCCTGGCACCGATGCTCGCCCGACACAATCGTGATTGCACTAACGGTTTCACAGGATCGTAGGCTCTACCTCCTACTGCTGCAAGCCGTGCGCGATACAGCGCAAGTGGCAGCCGTCGCAGCATCTGCCGGCGAGAGGACGCGTCTGCAGTACAAAGCAGGCTGAAGGTGCAGACTTGATCATACCTCGGATGAGACCACCATGGAAAGCCGGCGAGGCGCGCACGGATGATTTGCCAGGCTGCACTCCGCCGAGGCATCCCCCCAGGCTTGCCTCATAGGTCTGCTTCGAGGTCATTGAGCGCACAGTTCCGAGCCCTCAACCGTGAAAGGCTGCGTTGAATTGATGTCTTCTTATAGTGTGCCTCCACTGCTGCTGCAGGCTGCGGGAGGCAGCATCTGCTTTCGTTCGTCGCTCCGTGCGGCGCCGGCGAACAAGCGGATCGGCCGCGGACAGCTGCTGCTGATCACCCTCTGGCATCGCGCCGTCGCACCAGCCGCAGCAGTACCACCGCGTCAGCAGCAGCCTGATTGCAGCCAGGCACAGTGCTGCACAGCCTGTCTTTGCGGCGGGCGGGCGTGGCCGCGGCGGTGGGGGTGGCGATAAGGGGCGCGCTGGGTGCCGTTGGCAGCAGACTGTGCGGCGGCATGGCCGACGGCGGCAACGCGCCGCCGCAGCCCGACGGCGCGGTGGACACGCCAGTCGACAGGTGGCGCTGTGAACTTGCATACATCATCTGCAGATTGCCATGTGCATGACTGTGAGTTTCAAGCGCCACGTCTGCATGGGCATGGATATGGTGCAAGGCAAGGCAGCTCAAGAGCAGCAACACCCGCCGCAAACATCCGGCCAGCATGGATGACTTACCATCCCATTTCAGCCGTGGTGATACCCTGCTGTCCAGTGCGCAGTGTGGCGCACATGGGTCGATGTATGCGGCAGCTGCTGCTGAAACAACATGCAACCTCGCTGCGTCCGCAGGGCGGTGCCAGAGGGGTACACGGTGCTGCGGGAGGGAAAAGCCGCCATTTTGCAGAAAGGGAACGATGTCTTCTACAATCCAGCCCAGGTCGGTCATCTTTTCCTGCATGGTGCCGCCTTGCTGCGCAGCCAGGCTCTGTCTGGTGCAGCTGTCAAATTTCCCATGGCTTCACCAGGAAAATTCACACAACACACACACACAATCTATAACGTGTGCAGCTAATCACCTGCGCTGGTCTGGCCGCCGCCCAGCAAGGCGCGCATCTGACGGTCTTTCCACACAGCCAACGCATTCCGTGGCAGCTGGTGACCTGGGACCTGTCGACGGCGGTGCTGCGGCATTTTGTCGACTGCAAGTAATCATGAGATGAGAGTTTCCACGGACAGATTCCTCTCACTGTCAGGTGGTGAATCGGGTTCTGTCGATGGCAGTGCTGCGGCTATTTCATCGGCTAGTGCGGCTTGTTTCTGAACTCACGCCCCATTCCAGCCTGTATTCCATCCTTGTCATTGCACCAGGTGGTGAACCGGGACCTGTCGACGGCGGTGCTGCGGCACTTCATTGGCGTGCGGGAGGCGGAGCTGGCGGCCGGCACGCTCAAGAAGCGTGCCCGAGCGCGGGGAGCGCCGGCGCCCCCTGTGCAGGAGCCCGAGGCCGACCAGCCGGTGAGCTCAACGAAGCTTGAAGATGTCAGATGGAGTGCTTCCATCGCGCTCAAGAAGCGTGCCCGGGCTCGGGGGGCGCAGGCGCCGCCGGTGCAGGAGCCTGATGCAGATCAGCCTGTGAATTTCGAGTGAAACGAGCCTCGACTTCAAGTGAAATGTTAGTCAATCCATAATCTTCGTCAATCCACAATCTTAGCGGCCCTGTTCATGACGGATGCCACCGCCGCAGGCACCTGCGGCCGACCAGCTGGTAGTGCCATGAAGTCTGGAACTGCCAATTGTTGACACATGAAGGGTTGAGACGGGTCTCGACCGTGTTTCCAATCCCACCTATGAGCATGCGGGCTGCGGCCGACGCTTGCGCCGCAGGAGGGCAGGGCAGACCAGCCGGTGAGCGCTGTGAAACAAGCCGGTGAGCGCTGTGAAACAAGCCACGCTGTGAAACAAGTGAGCACAGAATCCAACTGGTGGTGCGTCATCCTAAGGCAGTGCCGCTCCGGCGAAGCCCGCGCCAAAATCTGATGGGTGCGCGCGTGCTGGAGGGGCTGGTGGCGCCGGGCTTGCGCGCGATTCGCTACGCAGCCGCAAACGAGAATGTCTGACCTCCTGGAGTTGCTCGCTAGATTCTTCAGTTCCGCTTCAACAGAAGGGTGCACAGGTGCTGGAGGAGCTGGCCGCCTCCGGCCTGCGCGCGATCCACACGTGATGGGGATCGAGGGCTCCACCCTTCACACTGCAGCTCATTTGTAGTCCTACTGCGGTGTTCACAGCAGGGCGTGCATGTGCAGGATGGGCTCATAACATCGGGCCTGCTCGCGGTCCGCTACGCGACGGAGATCGCATCTGACGCCAGCATTCCTACTGATTCTGCTCTGTTTACGTGCGGCAGGAAGGAGCGCGGGTGCTGGAGGGGCTTGCGGCGTCGGGCCTGCGCGCGATCCGCTACGCTGCGGAAATCGAGGGCGTCGGCCGTGTGGACGCGAACGACCTGGATGCCAGTGTCGTAGAGGCCATGAAGCGGAATGTGGAGTTCAATGGCGGCGCGGCGGCGGCGAAAGTGCGGCCGCAGCAGGGCGACGCCCGTATTGTCATGATGCAGAACGCCGGGGTGAGATGAGGTTTCCTGCAAGCTTCTGGAATATGTGCGTCCGGAGGAGCTCCCGGGGCGTGCGGGTGGCCTCAAACACTTTGCCTGAGGCGCACTGTCGGGGAGAATGGTGCGGCGCCGAGGCGGCTCAAGCCACGATTCTGGCAAAAGACGGTGCACTCGCTCCGCACGCCGGCGGCTGGCCAAACCCTGCTCATCATCACGTCATCGCACAATCCTTCTTGTCACTCATCTTTCTCTTGACAGGCGTACGACGCGGTGGACCTGGATCCGTACGGCACGCCGGCGCAGCTGCTAGACAGCGCGGTGCAGGCCGTCAGCGAGGGCGGCCTCCTGCTCATCACCGCCACCGACATGGCCGGTGCGGCAACTTTCAAACAGCTGACACGGCATCTACTCGTGACTCGAGGAGCGGGCGCCGTCGGGGCGGCCTGCTCCACCGACATGGCTGGTGCATCGTCTAGGCTGTCCTCAGGGACAGGCTCATGCACTGATTCAATCTTCTGCGCAGAACAGAGCAGCGTCGCCAAGGATTGCTGCTAGTGCCTGCCGCGCATGCTGTCTGGCGACGCCGACGCAGCCAGAGCGTGCCCTGCTAGCTGGCCGGTGTGCACTGGCTCTCGTTGACAATGCTGCCCTTTTGCTAACTGATTCAGTGCTTGCAAATTGTGGCAAGCGATCTCCTTCGAAGGAAAGGTCGCTGCATGCGTGAATTGATTTGTCAGGGCATGATCCTCCGATCACCAACAGTGCATTAGGAGGAGTGCATCAAGAGCCAGTTGTAAAGAAGTATGAGATTAAACAGCCCTCGTGTCACAAAATGCAGTGCTGTGCGGCAACAAAGAGGAGGCGTGCTGGGCCCCGTACGGCGCATACCCGCTGCGCCGGCCCTCCTGCCACAACATAGCGCCACAACCGTCTATGGTCTCTCTGAGCAGCTGTGCCCTACAACGCAGTGCTGTGCGGCAACAACGGGGAGGCGTGCTGGGCCAAGTACGGGGCCTACCCGCTGCACCGGCCCTTCTGCCACGAGATGGCGCTGCGCATCCTGCTGGCCTCCATCGAGTCGCACGCCAACCGCTACAAGCGACACATCGTGCCGGTGCTCAGCCTCAGCATCGACTTCTACATCCGGGTTTGGCCTCCGCAGATGCCCCCCCTTTCGAGCATCTCAGGCGTTGCCTTGTTGCCATTGTCCCTGCTGCGTTGAAGATGAATTGCGCATTTGATCCAGTGCTGCTGCGGACCGCTGACAGCCGGCTTCCAGGTGGTGCTGCTGCGCAACAGCGTGCTGGTCCGTTTGACAGACACCTTCTGGTTTTCGAGTGGTTTTGACTCTGGCGGCGCAGGTGTTTGTGCGGGTGTACACCTCAACGGCGGCTGTGGAGGACATCTGTACAACCCCACCAGAAGGTCCACAAACGGCAGAATGGCACTGAAACAAACCATACACACCTTCGCAGGTGTTTGTGCGGGTGTACACGTCGGCGGCGGCGGTGAAGGACTCCCCCTCCAAGCTGGCCTACGTCTTCCAGTCTCAGGGCTGCGACTCCTTCTACTTCCAGCGCGTGGGCCGTAAGGTGCGCTACATTCTGCATGCTGGATTTCGCTCTTGAGAAGCGCATAAAATAATGCAAAAGCCAGCCGCCCGCTGCCAGGCCATACTCGAATACTGTCTGCCTGCTGTCAATGATCAGCGGCAACAAGTGAACCAGCGCGAGCTTGCTGTTGGTCGATTGTTTGCTCGCTGGTCCTTGATGTACACTCTGGTGCCGTTTGCTCTCGAGATGAGAAAGCGTTGTGCCGTGTCACTGGCTTTTTTCTGGTCAAGCACATGGCAGTGAGCAAGTGGCAATGACCTGCATGGCGCCGGACATAGACTCGGCACACGGCAGACTTCACGACATTGCAGCTGCACGCTGCGCTCTTTACTACGCAGCATGCAGGGCAGGGGCCATCAATGCCGCAGCGCTGGCCGATTACTTGACCTGTCACTTGAGGGCCCAAGATGCCATCTGTCTGGTTTCACTGTCTCGCAGCAAGCCAAGAGGGAACCGCGTGAAGTGTCTCGCAGCAAGCCAAGAGGCAACCGCGTGAAGTCAGGCGGGCAACCTGAACCGTCAACGCTACAGCGCTGCCCGCATACCATCTTTTCCCAGCTGCTTGGTGCTCGCGTCAATCTACTCATCTTTTATCGACCCCTCATGCACAGCAAGCCAAGGGAAACAGCGTCAAGTTCACGCCGGGCACGGGGCCTTCGGTGCCGCAGCGCTGCCCGCACACGGACGCGGGCTTCCTCATGGGCGGCCCCTTCTGGCTGGAATCGCTGCACGACACGACCTGGGTCAAGTCCATCCTGGCCTCCATGCAGGTGAGCTTGAGGAAAGGACCCCCAGGGTCTCACGGCAAACACATTCCATTCTGCAAGTGGCAATCCCCTTTCAGGCAAGCCGCCTGGAGCGTGCATGACCCCACCTGTGGGTTACCGCCATCCTCACCTCTTCCAGGTGAGCGCTTCTGACAACTGCATTTATGAAACAGCACTTGCAGTGTCAGACGACAGGCGATTTTGGATGATTTGACCTGCCTGGATGACGGCTGCCATGCTGGTCGCGAAGCAGGAGCATGTCGCTGCAGGCGACGAATGAGCAGTGTCCTGTGAGGTCTGTTGGGGAGAGGCCGTGTGCTCGCTGGTCTCTATAAGGGCCACCGTCGGTTCTCGCTGCTGTGCCGCCGTGCCTCAGAGTACGAATTGCGTGCGGCCTCCAGGCCGCTTGAGATTGATGCCGAGAATCGCTGCGGTGCTGCACACAAGCTACATGCTCACTTGTAGGTGTGAGACTCTCTCCCGGCGCAACGCGGCGGAGGAGCTGCCAGATCTGCAGAAACATATTCGTTGGCCTTCGTCATGACCTTCAAGGTCCTTTCTTAACCAGCAGGAGAGTCAACATGCAGGAGAGAGAACCAGACTACTGTGCCTTTCAGCCGGTGCGGGTCCTGCTGCAGAGTGTGGCGAAAGAGCTGCCGCACTGCCGGTTCTTGTAATTTCGCTTGAATCTCATCTCGTTGTGGTCAGTCTTGCCGCAGGAGCGCAAGGCGGACTATGGCACATTTCAGCGGGTGCGGGGGCTGCTGCGGCATGCCGCAGAGGAGCTGCGCATACCAAAGCGCATTCCTTGATATCGCTTTTGTGACACACAGGAGCGCAAGTCGGACTACGGCGCCTTCGAGCGGGTGCGGGGGCTGCTGCAGAATGCGGCGGAGGAGCTGCCTGACTGCCCGCTGTACCTGGACCTGCACTCGGTGTCGGCGACGCTCAAGGCGACACCGCCGCGGCACGACACCTTCCGCTCCGCGCTCGTCAACGCAGGTGAGCGATGTTGAAAAGCCCAGGGTTTCTACACTGCCCAACTTGTGCGTGGGCATTCAGCACAGGTGGATGAGGCTCTCTGCGTGTCAATGCCAATGGCTGCGCGCGGGATGGCAGGGAAGCAAGACAGTGCCGCAGCGGGCCGCCGCTCCTGCGCCTTCGGTTGCTCACGTTCAGCTGAGATTCACAGTCACATCCGCAGGCTACCGGGTGAGCGGCACGCACGCCAACCCGCTAGGCATCAAGACGGACGCGCCGTGGGACGTCATCTGGGATGTCATGCGCGCCTGGGTCGCCGACCACCCCGTCAAGGCGCAGGTGCGGGCGCTGCTTCGACAACGTATCATGTGTCTCACTTTGTCGCCACCTGGGCATGATGAGGCAGTGTCACGCATGCCTGCGTGGCGGGCCACCACATCAAGGCACAGGCTCGGAGGTTGGTGCATCCCAAATGCTGTGATGTCTTAGCCCAGCTGGTCCCGATTACTGGCGGAGATGCCTGCCTGCTGACTGGAGGATCAGTCCAGGTGCGTGAGAGCAGGACGCGCTGCCCACGAGGGTGCAGCGCGCCCCCACCCACATGCAGGGAAGCTCATGTGTGTAATGCAATCTTGCGCAGGACCCGGCGTCGTACGCCGCCAAGATCCTGGCGGTGGAGCCGACGCTCAAGGTCAACTTTGCGCGCGCGGTGTCTGCCCTGCACCGGGCGCCCAACGACAAGGTGAATAGTGAATGCAAGAGCGTTTCAACTGGCAAGAAACAGTTAGTTGCGGTGAACGCCTGCCATGATGTCATATCGCGGCGCGAGGAGGTCCAGCCCGTCTGTGACACTGGCTGTGAATTCAATGCACGCAATACGCTTTGAGGCGAAAAGCCTGATGGGAGGTGTTTTGCCGTTGTCTCCGCCCTTGCATGGCGCGCTCCCGTGGTTTCATTCTTCTCAATTGCCACGCTGCCGCTGCAGGTCGCGCGGTACCTGCCCAACCCCGAGAAGAACTGGGGCCCGAAGCCCAAGCATGGGCGCACTACAAAGGTGCCGCGCTGCTGATCTGTGCCGAGCACACACCGTATTCCCGTCTGCAAACCTGTCATCAGCAACCAGAATTGGAAGGTGTCCCCACCAGCATGCAGCAGCTGGCCTTCCCCAGTTGCACGTGCCAAGCATTGCGTCAACCTGTGCCCTCCCCGGTGGCATTCGCTTGTGACTTTCCGCTGGTCGAATCCACGTTCCCTTCTCTTGTATAAATCTCATATCCGACGCTCTCATCGATCCCCTTGCAGGAGTCCACACCAGGCAGTGCAGAGCCCGCTAAGCGCGCAGCGGCCGACGGTGCAGCGGCAGCAGGAGGCACGGTAGAAGCCACAGGCACGTCTGCAGGTCCAGCGGAGGCCGCGGCGGCGGCGGCGGCGCTGCAGCCAGCGGCGTGACTGTCATGACGCACTTGGCGCCGCAGCTCTGCAGACGGCTGTTAAATTTCAGAAAATAGGACAGATAAGCAGGAATTGGCGTGAATCGTGACCGTGAGACGGGCTATCAGAAGGGCTTTGGTTTGTGGACGATTGCCTGACGCCGCATCGCGGCGCATTATTGGCATGCTCCCTGCTGGCGGCGGCTATAAGGACACACCTGGTTGAAGTGCTAGATGTCAGGATCCACAGAACTTGCATTACAGTTGCTGCTTCACCACTCGCCTGGCTGTGGTTTCTGGTTGGACCGACATGGTGCATTGGCGGCGAGCTTTTGTTCTCGGTTCATGGCTGCCGCCGCCCAGTTCATGGTGTGGCTGCCGGGTCGTTGCGCCTGCTCACTCTTGCCACGACACCTCGAAATGAAAATCTTAATGAAGGTCGAGCATTCACTTTTCAGAGCCATGTTCATGCAGCCTGATGCACGACATTCTGGTGGGAAGCCTGACCCTTGGGAGGAAAGGTGAGCGGTCTTGGTGGACTTCTTACTGCTTGCTGCACCTGGCGCTGTGTCGGTGATCCCGTGTCAGTCATGCTCGTGACACCGCGAGATGCTGCCATGTGTGATCACCGCACAGCGTGCAATCAGCAATGGCGTGCAGGGCTGCTGATATCTTTGCAAAAGTTGTTGCATTCACCGCACCTGAAACACAACTTTCCGCCGTTGGAATATTCCTGGTCAAGATGAGCGCACCCACGAGCCCTTCTAGGCGCAGACGGCGTCAAACTTTCAACTTTCAACTGGAGGGCCACCCGTGGGCCACAGTGTGACACGCGCTTGCAAGGCAGCTGCGAACCTGATAGCTCGTACTGCGCTGTGATATGATCAGCTTGTTGGCCCCCTTGCAGGTGGACAAGAAGCTCTTTAAGGAGGACCAGAAGCTGAAGGGCGCAGGACAGACAGCGCCCACGGCTGCGCAGAGTATCAAGCGAGAGCGGGCAAAGTATCGCGCCAGCAGGGAGCCCACCATTACGCAGGGCACGCTGGTCACCTTGCAGGATTTCATGCTGCAGAAGGCTATCTAGAAGCAGGAGGCCAAGAAGGGGCCAAAACAGAAGGCATCCTGCTTCTGGATAGCCTTCTGCAGCATGACATCCTGCAAGGTGACCAGCGTGCCCTGCGTGATGGTGGGCTCCCTGCTGGCGCGATACTTTGCCCGCTCTCGCTTGATACTCTGCACAGCCGTGGGCGCTGTCTGTCCTGCGCCCTTCAGCTTCTGGTCCGCCGCCCGGCGCGCCCTGCCCTGTGGCATGGCATTCAGAGCAAAATTTGGGAGAATACCATGCATTGATCTTCACTCATGGCATTCGTCGCATATCTTTATCGCACAACAGGCGCCTGCACGTCGAGACTGAATGTGTCTTGTAATGATGGAAATCTGGATCCGCATCAAAGTATGCCGATGGGGAAAGAGTGCTTATGCGCCTGAATGAGGCCCGCGGCTCGGATGGTGGCTCTAAGGCTTGGTTAATTCCAAGAGAGAGAGAGAGAGATTACACTGTTCCAGCCTCACTCAGGCTGATCAGCATCTTACACCGTTCTCTGGTTAGTTACCAGATGTTTCCTCGTCATCACCCTTCTCTCCCTCCAGGCAGTGTAAAGAACCTCAAGCTCGAGCTCAAAGAAGGAAGACCTGATGTTGCACTGTCTGTCAGCAGGTCAATCAGCGGCAAGCTTGCACTGTGATGATGCAGCTGCGAACCTGATAGCTCGTACTGCGGTGTGATATGGTCAGCTTGTTAGCCCCCTTGCAGGTGGACAAGAAGCTCTTCAAAGAGGATCTTTGAAGAGTGCCGGTGCCAGCACTGTGCCCTTGAAGGGGCAGGGCACATCCGGCGTCACCTCCGCAGCTGCTAATCAGTTGCCCCTGAAGGGCAGCCGTCCTCGCCGTCACCGCCGCCTCCGCCGCCGCCGCCATCCACTCCTGGAAATCCGCCAACCGGCGACCAGCCGGTGCGTGTGACGCTAGCTCTCAGCAAGTGCGATTCCACATGGTCACCACCGGTACCTGATTCCTGATGCAGGATTCCTGAAGCCTGGCCATTCGCATTCAACGCATCTGACTCCGCATCGCTCTCGCCTGAGCACGCTCATCGAGCAGCCAGCAGGTATGATCTATGACGGGAAGTCGTTACCCTTGATTTGTGCTTCACTGGAAATGCAGTTCCAGAACCCCTGCCTTTCCATCAGCCAGTGCCTGTACGGCAACGACGAGTCTGTCGGAGTCGGTGCGGCAAAATCTTTCTTTGCTAAAATGTGAAACATTTCCTGTAGTATTTCTATCAGCATTGCTAATACACCTCTGCATCTTGACACCTGTCTGCACCTTGAAATCCATCGGCCTGCGTTTGACCGGCGCTGGTCCTTCACATGCAGACTGCGCTTGCAACCACCAGGTATAACCACATATGTTGCTGTCAGCGGTATCTTCTCGTGCGTCCATGCATGACCCTGGTAGAGCGTCATCACCACCGCCTAGTATCCTATGATTGACGCCCAGCTAGACCACCTGTGCACGTGAGCACCCAGTCAGCACCATGGCGCACTGCGTGTAGTGACCACCACTGCTGCATGGTTTGTGCAACACTCTGTGTCTTGCGGCATGCAGGACCCTGCCGCTTGCAGCGGCAGCGTCTGCTGCGTCACAGGCGCGCACCACGCCACACTGTTGATGCTGTGCTGTCACCTTGTCTCATTTAGTATGGTCCCAGACTTATGCTGCATCATGGCCAATCTGGCGGTCATACATCTCCACTGTCCGGGCCTCATCATTGGAGCTTACGCGGCGCATCACATATACTATAATGACAGCGAACCCCCGCATTGTCAGCGGAATTATTGTTCCGTGTTGCTTTTGCAGACGCTGCCAGTGGGCCCCGCTGCACACAATCACTAGATTGCTGCGGCAGCAAGATCTGCAACACAGACACGGGAGCCTGCTACACGCAGCTTTGAGAAGCCCCCATCGAAAGTAAGAAGTCACGCATGCGCCGTCCGACTAGCATTGAGGCCGTCACCAGATCACGTAGCGTCAGACGGCAGCAGCATCCAGGCAGCTGAGATTTGCCGACGTTGTTGAACCATGCCATCCATTCCAGCCTTTCAGAATTTTCAGGTATATGTGAAGGAGTATCATCACACTTATACAGTCTGGTGAGGTTCAAGGCGGCATATTCAGATTGAACCTTGTGTTCTGGTAGCGTTGTGTCGCAACATGATATATACTAGTGATACTTACATCCATATTCATACGAAATAGACAACAGCATGCTGCTAGCTTGATACCGTCTGACTCAGCAGGCACAGCACTCATCACCTATGGAAAGAAACAACCAGTGCGACGTCTCAGATGCGACACCTCAAGTGCGACGCATTTGCAGTGGTGTCGATGTGTCCGCCGCCCACAATATAGGCGGTTTCCCCGCATCCTCTACCGTGAGGAGTAATGCAGCTATGAAATACCGGTGCAGCCAGCCCATGCACCATACCGGAATCCAATGGTCTCTACCAATGCTCATCCGCCCTGAGCGGCGCTGTTTGCCACCGCTGGCGCGGGCGGCGTGTAGCCATTGACGATGCCCTGCAGCGGCGCGCCGCATTCCGCCACATTGGCGATGGGGACGTCGTACACTGTGCGGCTGGCCAGCTGGTTGAAGTAGTTCCAGGGGCGGATCATGAAGGAGGAGCCAAAGTTCTCCACTGCAGCGTGATAAGAACAAATTGTGTTGAGTTTTGTGTTTCAGCAGCCTCTGCAGGGCAGACGCAGCGGTTTACAGCTGCAGGGTGTCCAGACAGGGCTGCCAGCCAACAGCCTGGGAGCCGAATTGCAACATGGTGACCTTGTGCAGTCCACAGAAAAGATTGTATGCTTTGACGACAAGGCGCGCTTCAGACATAAGTGTCTGCAATGGCGTCGCGAACTCTTCTGTTAAGGCAACATTGATGCAGACTAGCGCACCGATGGGGATGTCCTCGGCGCGGGGCACATGCTGCACCCCAACTTGCACCCATCCGACCAGGTCCTGGTTGCTCAGGGGCTCGCCTGCGTTTCGGCGCACTCAGCTTGCTCGACGGCAACATCGTCCACATTCGAGGGTGAAGTGCATGCTGCATGTCTGGATGATCAGCAGCATCCTGCCACACCCTGCCACATCGCACCGTTGATGTAGTTGTCGAGGGAGACGACGGGCCGCTGCGGCAGGTACACGTCGTAGCGGGAGGCGCTGTTGTCGGACTCGTTGTCGTGGTGCACTGTGACCGCCAGATCGTACTGCAAACAAACGAATGACGCATGGTGCATTGTGACCAGAATGCTGGCGCGATGTCCGTGTGCACTGTCCCCGCCAGGTCATACTGCGCGGATCAGTCTGCGGCTTTCAGCAACCTGACAGTTCCCCTAATCGAGTCGGTAAAACGGATGCTAATGGCTAGAGGACTATGCTGTCTGGCAGATTATACTGTCTGGCAGATCTGCCAGAAAGCAGCATCGGAGTGCTGTCGGCTCTTTCTAAAGCCGTCAAAAGCGGTTGCCCACGCATGCGCTATAACAGAGACTGTACCTTGGTCCACGCCGCTGCGCCAAGCAGAGGGTGATTGTCCGGCAGCAGCTGCCTCGCTGGGTAGCCTGCACAGAACCACATGGCAGGCTCATGCATGCTCAGCGCTGGAGACGATGCATCAACCATGCCAAGGCTGCGAGACGCAGGATCCCTGGAAGAGGAATCTGGTGCAGTGACAGGCTGTCATTCTCCTCAAATGACGGCACCGGGAGGCTGCAGACAATCTCCTCAGGCCGGGAGCAGAGAATTGCACCCAAATCTGCAGCAGGGCAGGCGGCGCAGGCAGGGTAAGCAGGTAGCACACGCTGGGTGCCGATGGCGCAGCATCATCAGGGTGTGTCGGGTATCACAGGCAAGGCAGAACCAGTTACGTTTGAAAGAAAATTGAGTTACGTTCTGATTCCAAAGGTAAAGTTTGTCACACGAGAGCGCACCTTGGGGCCCGATGGCATAGCCGCGGAGCTGGCCCCAGGAGTTGCGCTCGCCGGACAGGAACTGCCACACGCTAGGCGTGCTCAGGTTCAGCTGCAGGCCCACCTCCGCCGGCGGCTGCTCCGTTTCCAGGTACTTTATGATGTCAGGGGCGCCTGCTCGAAAGGACGAACATGTGTGAAGCAAAGTCTCGACACTAAAGACACCAGAATGTACACGTGCAATGACCTCGATTATGTATCAGGCAATTTCTGTCCGGCGGCTGCTCCCTGTCCAAATAACTTGATGATGTCCCGGCTCCTGGCTCAGTCAAGACGCACCTCATTCGCAGCTCCAATGCGAATCACGTTGAGACTTAGTTCCGGCAAGGAAACTGAGTTTTGCGGCCGCGAACGAAGCTTGCACCCTGCTTAAACGCACAGGCGACCAACTGCTACGAGGAAAATCCACCCAACCAGCCAGGGCCTCTCCGCTGCTTACATCAATCTTGTCATTCCGGCAGGGGAGGATTACCTGTGAGCCATCCGGGCTGCCGCGGCGCCACATTGGCCACCTGGCCAGGGCGGGCGACGCTCTGTCTGCCGCTGCTGATCGCGTCGGCGTACGAGCCCGACCTGACGGTCTGCGCATGGCGAATGTTGCATTTTGAGTCAAGACGGAGACGCAGTGCATGTGTGCATTTGAAATGCTGACCTGCAATGGGGCCGCAGTGTTCTTGTGCGGCTTTGGATTCTTTTAATTCTTTCCCCAACACCGCTTGCGTGCATGATGGGTGTGCGTGCATATACACGACGTGCTGGCAGAAAGGGAAAGGACGGCACACCTCCTTGATGAATGTGTTGTTGGTGCCTAGCACGTCAATGTCCACCTTCCAGCCTGCAGCAGCGTCGCCACCGCATGTTCAGCCGGTGCTTCCTGCAGTTTGTTCCTCCTGGGATTCCCCATGGGAGTTCAACTGAGTGCAATTGTGATGCTCTGACGGACATACTCGTGTACTGCACTTGCCTGACAGGTGGTCGTGCAAGTTGGCGAGGACATTGCGCTGCACCACCGTGCCAAAGGGCAGGTCGCCCTGTGTCTCCGGATACTCCCAGTACTGCAGGACAAAGGACGTATTGTTGATCAGCTAACGGTGGCGTTTGACTGCCTGACTGTACTTAAGCTGCACCACCATGCCCAGCGGCAGGTTGCCCTGCGCCTCTGCCGGGTACTCCCAGCACTGCAGGTGGGCGGTGCAGTGCCTTGTTGCTTGCATCCTATTGCGACTGTCTGCGTTTCAGTTGTTGAACCGTGGCACCAAAAGCAAGGCGTCCATGCTTCTGCAGACAGATGATGGCCCTATGGTGCAATCCTCCCAAGGAATCATTCCGACAATCCCAAGCATTTCCGCTGGGGGAGATGCCGCCACGAAGCGCACCTGTGTCTCCATGTAACCCCCTGCGACGACGCCAGCGCCGATGCTGCCATCCAGGCGGAAGCTGCGCCGGGACAGCAGCTCCAGTGTAAGTAGAACCTCATTGTCGCATGAATGAATTGCCAGGCTTCTGAGGCGACTGCCAAAAGATGTGCAAGCAGGGTATACGGTCCCCAGTGCAGAGCTCGTCTGCCAAACGTGTTCCTGGCAGTCCTTCCTTGAGATAGCATGGGGCTGCATTGCCAAAAACACTCAGATGAGCTCACCGGATGTCAAATTGGTAGTCGTAGTTGCTTACAGTTGCGATGGCCCGCACAACCAGCTCAACCCCGCGCGCCGAGTTCGTGCCTAGGCCCCCGCCTGCACAACGACATGCAACGTAGCGCCGAGGCTCAGGTCTCGCATTCAAACACAGGCAGTTAGCATCACCGCACTTGATCCCATGGTCACTCATCAAATGGTTCCATTAATCTCGTGGATTCGAGAACTCCCTGATGACATGAAGATTGCAGCTGCAGCAGTGCATGATGTGCACCAGTGCTGCGGTGGTGCCAGGCGGTCTCAAATAATTCGTCCTCGAAGACGATGCACAGACGAACAGAGTTCCGTCTTTGAAGTCCTGTCAAGAGAGGAGAATTGGCGCACCAGTGTTCCGCTGGCACCAGGCGGTCCCCGACAGGTCGTGCTCGAAAATGCACAGACGAACAGACTTCTGTCTTTAAAGATTCGTCAAGAGAGGGAAATTGGCGCACCAGTGCTGCGGTGGCGCCAGGCGGTCTCCGACAGGTCGTCCTCGAAGATGCACAGGGAGGCAGGGATGGTTCCGGTGCTGGAGACGTCCAGCGCCGCCGCCACGTCCACAAACACGGCGTGGTTTGGGCAGTCCTGAGAGGACAGCAGCAGCGGCTGAATCACTGGTGGAGGAGTGATGGCGTGTGCGTGCGGGCTGAAGTGCAGTTGGTACAAGCGGCATGCTTGCAATGCGATTGCGCTTTCTGAGGCTGGAAGGTGTCGAATCTATTGTAAACTTACTAAAGCCGCCAACGTCCAGAGCCTTCTCAGCGCTCACCTGGCCGACTTTCAGCGTCCCGAAATTGATGCCGATGCCGTACGCACTGTCGAAAAAGTAGGTCTGTCCCGTACCTGAGCATCCATGGTACCACAGCTTGATGTGGTGCTGAGCATTGCACTCTGCTGTGTGCTGTTGGACAGCGTTCAGTTGGACAGCGTTCATCAGAAAAAGCTGCTTGCACTTTGGGCCGCATGGGTGCATGGCCACATCAGAAGGCATCAGAAGTGACGAAGTGGCAAGCCACTATCATAAAGCGACTGACAATCTGCAGGGCAGGCTACAATAAGGAGGTGGCGCACCGCCCCAAGCGTTGTAGCTGACGTACATCTCCTGGGTGGCCAGCTCATACAGAATGCGCTGGCCGCGGAAGCGGATGTCGTGCAGCGACAGGCCGCGCACTGCGTCCACTGCCACGTGGCCCGACCACTCCAGCCAGCTGAACTGCGAGCCGGTGCCTGCACGTAACAACATCGAATCTTGACGCAGGAGGCCAAAATGGCACGTCCATCATTCCTTGCTTGGTACGGCTTCCCAATATTCACGACAAACAAGAGGATAAAAGTCTGACCCCGTCTGCGGCGGGCGCCACTGAAGCCTGATGCTCAGGGCTAATTTGTTTGCTCTCTTTGAGCTGGACACCCGAATGCAACAGTGGAAGACACGCACTGGTGGTCGAGGGGGTGACGCTGACGCGGGAGCCCTGCGGCATGTAGGAGCGGCAGGACGCCCTGGTGTTGAGCCCTCCCGACACAGTGCCCACATCCTGCGGACCGACGAAGCCGTCCAGATCAGGTCTCCATCGTTTCGCCGACCTGCTCCAGCCTCCAGGCATGTCAAATGTATCAGCGATGCTGCATTGTGCCGTAGAGGACAGGCGTGCTGCTGGCTGGTGGAGCAGGTGACAGCACAGCCGGCAACCACCTGAGCCTGCAGGCCGCTGTTCGGGATGGCGTTGCCATTGGCGGCCGCGGCGACGGCGTCGGAGGAGTTTCCGGGTGGTGTGAACGGGACGGTCAGCGACCAGGAGATGTCGTTGCTGGGCCCCACGGGCTGCGGTAGGACGCAGTAGCTCAGGCCGCCGCCCGCAAAGGCGGCCGCCAGCTCGGCGGCGGTGTCGTAGGGGCCCTGCAGAAGTGGCGGGCAACAGCAAGACGACATCACGAGGCGCCCAATTGATCATCAACCGCGATGGGTACGTGTTTGCACAGGCAGCTGCCAGATGACCATCACGTTGGCGTGATCTGTTGGTGCGATATTTTTGCATGCAGGTAGCACCGCGCGGACCTGGTTGCAGTAGACGAAGTTGAAGACACGCCACCGCCTGATGTTCAGCGACGACTCGTCCACTTGGAAGGTGATCGGCACGTTGAAAAGGTTGGACTCCTGCATGCCGATGACATATGATTTGCCCAACACAACGTTTTGCACAGCGGACGTGGGTCTGGTGTCGTACAAATTGTGAGCCGCAGCTTCAATGCTTGCCGGGGCTCAGCTTCGACAGTACGATACGCTTGGCACAGCTGCCTGACAACAAATATCGGGAATGCCAGTCGCTGGAATGGCTGCTTTGCGCAGCCACCGATTCCCGATGAAACATGCAGGCTGAACACGAAGAAGTGTACGTCGCCGCCAAGGGCCGTCAGGAAGAAGCGGATCGACGTCAGGCGCTGGGTGGCGTTGTTTGTCAGCGCAGGTGATGGCAGGAAGTAGAAACCGCTGCTGGAGCACTCGGTGCTGGCGGGGTTGTTTGCTGCGCCGCCACATCGAAAACCAGATACATCACGTTGCCAGAAGCTTGTCAAAGGACTGTCAGGACAATGTCACAGTTGCACCCGAGGCATCGCGCACTTCCGCAGGCAGAGACCGGTGGCAGTGGGAAGGCGTGGCATCGAGTCTTAGCAATCCGAAATGCTCAGGCGGCACCAGGTGGCGCAGCGGCATGTCAGCTGGCGCTCCGCTGTGGGCCTACCTGGGTAGCCGTAGCACATGCGGGAGCCGGTGAAGTTGCGGAAAATCCCCCGCAGGGTGAATGCCGCCTGCGTCACATTTGTGGGAATTTTCAAGGTCGACATCCGCCCAATCAGTGCTTTCATCTTCGATGAAACAGGCCACTGTCAGTGTTGCGCCATGCATCGTGGCTGCGTTCACCGCAGATGTGCATGGAATCACGCTTGAGCACTGTATTATGTCATGATCCGGGGCATGCAGTGTGAACATTTTCAGCCTCTGTGGGTCGTGCTGGACTGGGTGAGTTGTCTCACCGGCGCAACGACGGTCTGCAGCCAGTTGGAGGATTGGGGATGCTTCACCCAGGGCACCTGCCCGGGTTGCGTCAGCGGTGCTGCAAATGCGCTGACGTTCGATTGACCCAGCAGCGTCTCGACCGGCCCCACCTGTGCACCAGGAAACACACGCCACAGCATTATGTAACTGCCGTACTGCTGTCACCCATGCTGATTTTGGAATGTCACTGGACAGAAGTAGTGCCATCTGCGAATACACAATTCAACGCGGCCAACGTCGCTCCGCAACAGCACATGAGAGAACACCACAACAAAGAAACTCTGGTTCAGGGTTATTATACTAGCGCAAATCCCTGACCTGATGCAATTCGCAATTCAACCTGATGGTTCCTACCTGGTAGTCCATGCAGTCGGGCGGGTTTGCACTGCCGCGCACGACAGTCACGCGGCCGTAGCGCAGCGGCTTGGGGCCGCTGCCATCCAGGTACCTTCACGAAACAGTCAAAGCTTGCTTGTTCTGGTGGTCAGCACAGCACCATTCCAAACATGCCAATTGCCGTCCAGGCACCTCTATGCAACATGCTGATGCTTGCTCGTGTTGATGCGCAGCAATTCTTGCTGCGTTCCGAATGCAACGTTTTCACAAGAGCCGTCGCCATCAAGGTACCTCAGGGCTTCCGCCTTTGGCGGCTGCAGGAAGTCGACCACTGCCAGCCAGTCATCGGTGGGCTGCGAGGTCAGCGGAATGGAGATAATATGAGATCGGCAAGTGGAGAAGACCTCAGGGAACGAGGAGGCGACGGCGACAGTGAGCTTCATGACGGTTGAAGAATGCAGCAGGATGCCAGAAGGGCTGTTGGGGGAATTGCACAGCAGCATGACAGTGCAGATGTCCCAGCAGGCGCACCAAAGGGTAGCCTGACCCCTGAAACAGACCGAGCGCGGTGGTCTGCACGCACAGCGCTGCAGAAGTTCAGACTGATGCTGCACATGCGCATCTCAATGGCAGCAGTCACAGGCCAGGAAATGCCAGCACATCATTCAAATGGCCAGACGGGTGCCATAAGGTGAAGTAAGATGAGGGTGGTTTAGGGTTTGTTGGGCGTACCGCGCGCCCCTGGATGGCGGTGACCTCAGCAGTGTTCAGCCTGCCGACAAGATTATGCGAAAGAGTCATTCGAAATGCTCAGGTGCTCATATGTTACATGTTGCGCCCCCGAAACTGCAATCTGCTGACGCAAAGTGCTGTTGGCGCCCATCAGATGGCGATGATGTTGATGCATAGCTGACGACAAGCCCTGGGTCGAGAAGGCCGTATCGTCAAGAAAACACAGATTGTGCAGAGCAGGACTTACTGGTTGAAGATGAAAGTCTTTGGTGGGTTGGCTGTGCTGGCGTTTAGTACAGGGTCTGGCGTGGAGCACTGCTGGAAGCGGCCATTGGCGGCCGCGGGCGCAGCAGCGCCTGCTGTCCCCGGCGGACCAAACTGATTAGCGGTCGCCGGCGCCGCCATCGTTTTTGCCGGCGCGGCCTGCTGCAGCCACCGGCTGGCCTTGCGGGCTCCGGCGCCGGACGTCATGAGGTGCTGCAGGCGGTCTCGGCGCGACAGCGCCCGGTCAGCACTGCCGGCGCCATGCTGTCGCCACCTGCCTGCAAGAAGTTGTCGAGAATTTCCAATTGGAAAACTAAGTGGAATACACATTGCTATTGCTCAGTGAGCAATAGCAAGCAGCAGAAGACTATGCAAAAGGGGCATCGCCTTGGATAGCGATGTGAGTTCAGGGGTGCAAACTGCCGTACGTTCTCCGTCTGCAGCCGCCGCTTTCAACGCAAACCTGCATCGACGGCACCCATCATGCATGAGTTCGCATAGCGATTTCGATAGCAGGCTGGCAGTCTTGGCGACATTGCTGAAGCAGCAGTCACAATGCTCAGGCGGTCGACACGTACCCAAAGAGTCCGAACAGCAGGACGAAAGATGCGGCCCTCATCGCCTGTGGCAGCATCCTGGCCTGCACGCAAGATTTGCCAGCACGGCACAACTGATCGTCTCTTTGCGACGAGCTCTGGCAGCCTCCAGGTGATCAGCGGATCCTTCTGGGACATGGACACTATAGATTCGATCTATAGTCCTGGCAAGCGTGCAGGCCGCAGCACGTGGCGGTCTGACCAGTAGACACCTCGAATCGCACCCGATCTGCAGAGATACCGCCGCCGATTAATGCATGCGACTAGCAGCCTACCTGGCGCATCAAGGCATCAGGGAAGAAAGTGCTGCAGGAAGCCGTGCGTCTCGAACGGGATGGGGCCCTACAGCTTTTCTGCCAAACAGATGAACTTGCGTCACTCGCCAGCGGCCAGATTTACAGGCTGAAGATTGCCAGATGATACAGCTGTGCTCAAACACGACAGCATGACTCATATCCATCGGATGGATATGATATCTAGAACGCCGCCGTCATCAAGCACCGCCGTCCTCGGCTGCATCTTCCGCCTCCATCTGCGCGATCGAGCGCGCCCGCTCGGCTGCTCGCCGCAGCTCTACCTGCGCTGGTGTCTCAACAGCGCCAGGCTGCATCGACGGCTTTGCGCCTGCGGGCGCCGCGCCGCCTGCTGCAAATGCCGTCGTTGGCTGCAGTGGCTCAGCACCGCCCCGAGCTGCCACCGATGCAAGAGCTGCTGCCGCGGTGGCGCCGGGCAGCGACTTCCTGCTTTGCGGCTGCGCAGGCGCCGCGCTGCCGTTTACTGACGGGCCGCAGGACGGCGCCGCCCTTCCAAAGTTGCTAAAGGAGAAGCCGCGGGGGGAGGGCGGAAACTGGAAGCGGTCGGCAGCGGTGCGCGGCCCTGCTGCGCCGGCGGCGCCGCTGACATGGCCTCGCGGCCTGCCGCATAGCTAGGGAAAAGCTGCTCGTGATGTCGAGCCGCCGGCCAGCCGTTCTGGCCGCCAGGCGTGGCCGCTGTGGTGTCGACTGGGAACAGCGGCGCCGGTGGCGCCGGCACCGATGCGGGGGCACCATGTGCGCTGCCGCCACTGCCAGCGGCTGACCCTGGCACCGGCGCCGCCGCGTCTGTATGGTGGAACCCATTGGTGGACACCTCTATTGCCGCAGGCGGGTGCTATCTCTGGTGCATCAAGTCCAGTGGTACACGGATACAGGCCTCCTTGCAGCCGCCACACCAATGTACGTTTTCAGGTCCGCTTCAGATCGAGGGTTTTTAGGTCTCGAAGCCCCCACCTTGATGCTCCATTACACTTTCAGCGACCGCAGCGTGTCCTCTGGAGACGCGGCGGCGCGTCCGCCGCGGGCGCAGCGACACGAGCGGCTGCTGCTACTGCAGCCGGCCGCACTGGCGCGCCGGTGCCCCGCTTCGAGCCGCTGCTGATGCGAGTGCCGCCACCGCCGCAGTGACGCCTGGCAGTGACCCGCGCTGTGCGGCTGTGCACTCGCCGTGCTGCTGTTCGTTGCTGGACCGCCGGGCGCGCCGCCGCCCTGCTGAAGCCGCCAAAAGAGAGGCCACCGCGGAGTGGGCAGAAGCTGGAAGTGGTAGGCAGCGGCGCTGATCCCGCTGCGCCGGCGGCGCCGCTGAGGCCTTCCGCGCCAGCTGCCGCGTAGCAGGGAAACAGCTCTTCTTGCGGCTGGGCCATTGGCCAGCCGTTCTGTGCCAGGTGGCCGAGCGCAAAGGTGGCCATCTCCTCCAGCTGCACATCGCCCCGCCTCAGCATGGTCATCAGCAGCGGCCCGACCTCCTCTGCAAGCAGCAGGGGGCCGTGTCAGGCGCCACATGCAAGTGCGAGGCCTGCAAGGTCTGATGGATGCAACATGTGCCGCTTCTCTCCATGCCAGCTGGAGCACATGATATGGGGCTCTGTGTGGCATTGCTCTGCAGTTCTGAGCAGGCACTGAAGCGCTGAAGAGATACGTGGAAGCACATACGCCATGTGGTTCATGTGCTTGCTGCAGCCTGCTGTGGCATTTGTTTCAAATTCTTCGAGCAGCCAGGCGCCTGTGCATCTCGGCACGCAGGCTGAGCATGCGGACAAGACCGCGTGTTCGGCATGCGACAGCACAGGCTGCAGCTACATAACGTGCACTTCTTGTGTATGTGAAGAATTCTCGATGTTTCTCGCGCCTGCACGATCTTGGCATTGTAGCCGTCGGTCTGGTCACCTGACTTGAAGGCGATGGCATCGCGCAGCTTGGTGGGCTTCGTCGGCTGGAGTTTGATTAGCAGCGACACGACGACCGAGATGCAACCCTCTTGCCACGGGAGCATATCTTGTCCTCTTCCGCAGTCTTCCTGCATGTATAATTGATGACTCTTGTCCTCTTCCGCAGTCTTCCTGCACGCACAATTCGTGACAGCGCCGTTCAGAGGCAATCCTGCCTTGCTCATGACATCAGCTCAAGCATATCTTCAGAATACAGCGTCCGGCGAGTGTGCCTCGTATGTGTGCGAAGCGTTTGTGAGCTGCGCCCGCTTGCTGCGGCGCCGCCCGGCCACCCGCCTGCTGGCTGCGTATCGCCAATGCACGTCTGGCTGGCGGCTCGAGCTCCAGCTGGACAAGCAGTACGCTGTCTCGTGGCAGGTCGTGGTGGACTGTGCGCGAACAACCGCCGAGCTATTGCGGGAAGCCAGCCGAACGTGCGACGTGAGGCATCGTACGGAGGTGCCAAGCGCCACCGCAGCCTACTGGAATGGGTGCTGCATCAGAGCAGCCAAAGCCTGAAACCTACGCATGACAGACGATGAATGATCTGGTGGACACTCGCGAACAACAGAGAAGCATTATGCATCAGTACAGTACAGCAGGCCTAATTTGATCTACAGTGACGATACCCACGGCTCCGTCGCAAAACCAGTTTGCTTGCGCTCGCCAGGTGTGTTCAGCCTCAGCCCAGCGGCGGCCTCAGAGCAGGCTCCAGTCCACTTCTGGGTCAATCTGTCGTAGTTCCCGCACACTCGCACAGTTGAGCAGCTTCCAGCCTCAAGGGTAACACAGTGAGCCATTTGGTTGAAGTGTGCTAGCTGATTCTTGGGCTCTCTCTTGCAGCTGACACTGCGGGCTCGCAGCGGACAGTGGGGCGGTTCAAATCGCTTGGTGATGTGATTACCATCAAACCACGCAGGCACGATGCGGAAATACTCTCTCCTCGAGCCTGGGCCACTCAGCGCTCAGCTGGCCCAGGAGGTGGCGGATGGGAAGCTGACCATGCGGGACGCCTGCATGCTCGCGGAAGGAGCGGCATTGCAGCAGCACCAAGCGCAGGCAGTAGCAGAGCTGGAGGCGTGCGAATGCATGGCTGGCATGGAAGTGGCGGGTGGGCTGGCGACAAAGCCGTCACCTCAGAATCCGCTGCCACCGACAGTGCCGTCACGCGCCAGGCTTCGGGCAACAGCGGCGGCGTACACGAAGCGGCAGGCAGATTTGCGGACACAACGAAGCGAGAAGGCATCGGAAAAGCTGCGCCTGAACACCGAGCTGCAAGCCGCCGCAGCTAAGCCCGCCGACCGGCGGCAGCACGGCGACCGCACCAGTGTCGACGAGCTGCTGCAAGAGGTGATACCTGGCTCCCTGCTAGCAAGCCTCCCATTTCTGTCGTGTCGCCGAAAAATCTCTGGCTGCACTCTTGTTGGCATGGCAGCCATAACCGATTGCATGTTGCGCCAAGCATTGGAGCCGGAGGCACTAGCATCCTTGCCATACTTGGTGTCTGCATTGTTGCGCAATTCACCAATGCAGTGCTCACCTGCTGCAGTACCAACGCATTATCCGGGCGGAGCTGAGCCTGCACGACGCCCACCAAGCTGTCTTGCATGCGCAGCTGGACGTAGTTCAGGTGATCACGTTATGCTGCCCAAAGGCCTGGCTGCACTTGTATATGGACACAGCCGTGATTACACCTGATATGCCTAAGGCCGCCGCTGGGCAGCATGGAAAGTGAGCTGTGCGACAACTCGCGGCAGGTTCGTGACCGGCCGTTGTGTTGTGCAGATGTTCTGCCACAGCCCGACGCACCGGAAGCCGCACGTAGGCCGTGTAAAGAACGCGCGGGATGGCAGCCGCAGGACACAGCACGGTTCGGGCACGGCGTCTGGCAGGGTGCAGAAAAGGGAGCAAAAGTGCGGCGCGACTCTTGCGGCCGGCATCCAGCAGACCCTGTGTGGATCCGCTGTGCTACCGAGAAAGGCGACGTGAATCTGTGCAACACTATTGCGGGTCTGGTTGCTTGCAGCAACCGCATCGCGCTCCTTTCCTCCAGCTGCTGAGCTAGTTCGCACGAGTCTTGCAGGTTGACCAATTGACAGATGGATCGATCATAGAAGGCTTAGCCATCAACGCACAAGAGGTGAGCTTGATGCTGTCAACATTCTGCCGTGCTATACCTGAGCGGGCCAGCTCAGCGTGATGAAATTTGCTGGAACCACTGCGCATAATGCTTGCACACAACTCTACTTGAAATGTGTGACACTTTCGCGGTCGTTACCATTCGAAATCGTTCTCTAGAGCAAACGGTGCAAGGGCGACAGCCTGCAAAGTGCTAAAATCGCCCGACTGTCGCAGAGCAACTCCGACAAGCTGGACCGCGACTCCTTCCGGCAATCCCTACTCCGGCAGCATCCTTTCCCGGCCACTACGAGCAGCAGAGTGCCGCCGGCGGCGGCGGCCCCGAAGGCTCGCTGAAGCGTGGGCGGCAGCAGTGACGGCGCAGTGGGCAGCGGCAGCGACGCTGGCGCCGACGACCAGCCCGGCGACGGCGGCGATGGCGACGCTGCGATGGAGGGCCTGCAGGCTGAACTAGCCGGAGCGGCGGCTGCGGCGCAGGAGACGGTGAAGAAGGTGCATGAGTCTGCACTGGCTGCCCTGAACCGAGATCCGGATGCATGGTGCATGCATGTTGTCGCCACTTGACTTGCGGCCTTTTCTCACTGCAGATTACCAACCTGGTGGACCACACTGTGGCGCTGCGCACCAAGTGGCTGGAGGCCCAGGCGTCTGTGCCGGCGGAGGACCTGGAGGAGGTCTCCCTGAAGGTAAACGCGGTCATCTCCAAGCTCCAAATGATGCAGGAGCACGCAGAGCAGCGCGCCAGCGACCTTGCGCAGGTGCCAGAATATTGTGCACGTTGTGAATTCTCACACATGGGCTCCAAAGGCGGCAGCTCAGAAACTGTTGGCGGCTGCCGCCAACAGATGCCACGAGATGTTGCGCCAACAGATGCCACGAGATGTTGCGCCATGCTGGAATCTGTGATATCGCTCCCGTATTCACGTTTTCCATGCTGCACATAATAGACTGTGATGAGGGCATCCGCTGCAGGCAGCGCCTGGAGCGAGTGCGGCTGCGGCAGACGCGCCGCCGGGCGCCGCTGGCAACTGACGTCCCAGACCTGATTTCGGATCAATCATCACGTCACGGTGAGCTCCGAACAAAGCATCTAGCCAGCCTAGTCTGTCGGAGAATGAGTTGCATGATGATAGTCGACACGAAGCTTGGTGGAGCCTCATGCAGCAATTCTCCGGCGTCCTAACAAGTCGAGTTGACGACCCAAATCATCATCGAAAGCTGTAAAACTCTGTCAGCACAGAACGTTCGTACACGTATATGCACATGTTCGTTCTTGCAGGGACCGGAAGAGAGGCGTGCTGGTGGACTCCCTCGTCGGTACAACCAATGGACCCGGTGGGCGAGCGCCGCTTGCGACGTTCAACTGATTGAGGCGGGGAAGTATTCTTGTGGACGTGAATCACGCTGTGGATACATGTGAACGTCATCAGATGCGGCGGTGGGCACGGTCGAAGCAATGAGACTCGCCCCACCCAGAGTCTGGCACGCCTTGTGGCGTCCGCATGCCTGAGGTACAGCAGCCACGCGAATTTTGCTTTTGACAGCATACGGAAGCAACAGGGAAGATGGTCAAGTCCGGTGCAGTGTGTTCTCGAGCCGGAAGTCCATTTGCCAAATAACAACCTGCACATGCGCTCTCAATGCTCAGACGAGTGGCTATCGAAACAAGCCCGGGCCGTCAGGCCTCTGCTTTGTCCTCAGTCAGCCCATACACGAGCACTGTCCCCACTAAGCACCGTCGTCCTCGGCTGCGTCTTCCGCCTCCATCTGCGCGATCAGGCGCGCCCGCTCGGTTTGCCGCAGCTGCGCCTGCGCCTGTGTCTCAAGAGCACCAGGCTGCGTCGATGGATGCGCGCCTGCAGGCGCTGCGCTGCCTGCTGCAGCTGCAGCCGCCGCCACGGCCGACTGCAAAGGCGCGGGGGCGCTCCTGCTCTGAGACGCTGCCGATGCAGGCGCCGCTGCTGCTGCAGCGCCGGGCAGCAACTCACTGCTCTGCGGCTGCGCGCCTGCCGCGCTGCCGCTTACTGACGGGCTGCCGGACGGCGGCGGCGCCACCCTGCTGAAGCTGCCAAATGAGAATCCGCCAGCGGGAGGACGGAAGCTGGAAGCCGTCGGCAGCGGCGCGTGACTCTGCTGAGCCGGAGGTGCCGCTGACGCGGCCTCGCCACTTGCTGCGTAGCTGGGGACCAGCGGCTCATGCTGCCGAGCCGCCGGCCAGCCGTTGTGGCCGCCGGGCGCGGCTGATATGGTGTCTACTGGGAACAGCGGCGCCGCTGGCGCCGGCGCCGGCGCTGGTGCGGCATATGCGCCGCCGCCGCTGCCGACGGACGACCCAGGCACCGATGTGGCGATCGCATGTCGGAAGCCGTTGGTGGCTGCCTCTGGCGCTGCAGTCGGCTGCGCTGCGGATTGCTCTGCCGGCTCGGCTGCAGCTGCTGGGCTGTCCACCCCGGGGACCACTGGCACCTGCGCAAGACCCGAACGCATCGTCAGCACAAGTCAACTGAGTTGTGCCAGTATGTGCGAGAATTTTAGGCCGTGTGCAGCCTTCGAAGGCTCCAGGCTTCTCATTTGCACGGTGCAGCTGCTGCAGCAGTCGAGAGCGCACTGCCTGACAGATCCATAAGCAAGATGTCCTGTTCATACCCAGAAAGTCATCTGCCTTGTACCACACCTTCAGAAAAGGCTCGACTGCAGCGAGTTGCCAGCAGCAGGTTGGCAGGTTTGCCGTGCAGCGTAACCTATCAAAACATTCATGATTGAACCTGAAGCTTTTTCTTTTCTGTCCCCAGCCTCTTGAGCCCGACAAATGCGCACCTTGAGGAAAGGCACCACAAGCAGTGGGTTGGCTGGGTCGCCGTGCGCCGCGGCGGCGGCGGCGGCGGCGCCTGCGCGCGTGGCCATGACTACCAGCGCAGAGCCTTTCGACTTCTTCTTGGCCGTGCGCAGAATGACGTCCTCCACGCAACCGTGCGCGGCAAAGGCGTCCCGCAGCTGCTGCGACGTGTAGACGCCCACCTGAGCGCAACATCAAAAACGTCGACAGGGCCGCGCGCCACGAACGCAGTTCTCAGCCGCTGTGAGGTGGAGATGCAGCACAAAGTGTGCATGCCCTACTCGTAGTCTTCGTGTGAAAAGTTAGCGCTGTCGCTTCAGATGTTGTGCACGGCCACAAGCAGCTGACGTGCGCAAGCGAGTATGATAACAGGTACTCTCAGCGATGCACCGAATGCAAGCTGCGCCCGACACGCAGGTGCCTTGCCCTCCACATCCTCACCATGAGGTCAACCCACTGAGCTACGAGTAGCTCCAGCACGTGTGGCGCATGCCCATCCTGCATGGCGCCTTGCGCAACACGAGGTCCGTAACCAGGACGGCCTCGTGATCTTGACGCTCCAAGACACCATCAGTGTCCGCAGCATGTCTTCTGTGATGCGCGGCGGCGCATCCAAGACGGCATCTTGTGTCTGTCGGACTCTCAACGATCAGTACATCTCACCTTGACGCTCCAGGACACCTTCAGCGTCCGCAGCATGTCCTCCGTGATGCGCGGCGGCGCGTCTGCAGTGGGCACGGCCGCACGTGGGGCGGCCATCGCCGCCGCCGGCTGAGCTGCCTGCTGCGCCGCCTGCTGCTGCGCCGCCGCCGCCGCGCGCCGCGCTGCTGCCTCCCGCTTCAGCCTCGCCAGCTCGCCCTGTGGCCAAGCAATCAGCAATCGTGTGATAAACCACACATTTCCGTGATGTCTGGGTGGAAACTGCAGACCAGGCACTGTCGCCTGCCTGCCCTTCCGGCAGCATCGGCCATTGCACTCTGCACTCCCTTAATGGTGGCAAAATCCAGCATTCATTCCAACCGCAACTGCAAGATAGCCCCGCAGCGCGTACCTGCAGCCGGCTGCAAAGCATACAGCTACACACACACCTGCAGCCGGCTGCGGGCCTCCGCCTCCTCATTGCGCCCACTGAAGACGGCCGCCTCCTCCCGCTCCAGCTTCTCCCGCATCTTCCGCCGCTTGGCGTCCTGGTTCGCAAACTTCGCCTCCCGCGCATGACGCGCCCTGCATTTGAACACACATGCGATCGTGAGCGCTCTGCAGGCATGCCGCTGCATAGCGTCTGCTGGACCCTCAACGCTGCGGCAACGCTTCTGCAGGCGCAGCATGTCGGCAGCTTACTGCAGACGTAGCGTCTGGCTGCGAACCCGCGCTGCTAGCTGCTGCTGCCTAAAGAAGTGCACCGGGATGCTGGCCCCTCAGCGGCCAGACCCACGCTGGCTCGCACGACCACCACACACCGCCTGTCGTATGCTGTTGCAGGCTGCAATGTGCTGCTCACATTGCACCAGGGGCGCTGGCCAACAGTACGATACAATACCCAGATCTCAGCGACGGCCACAAGTGAGGAGCTGGAGCTCACTGCAGCAGCGAGTCTAGCGCGGCGCGTGCTTTAGCGTCCTGCAGCAGGTCCCGCGCGTCCTTGGCCAGCTGGAACGCTTTTTTGGCGCCCTCAGGGTCGCCTTTGTTTTTGTCCGGATGATGCTGCAGCGCCGCCGACCGATAGGCCTGCAGCACACAAGTGGCACATCATAGAGGCAATCAGGAGAAACGTTGATGATTTCCTCGATGCTGATGATGTGGGGCATACGTAAGATGCTGAGTAGGAGGAACTGCCGTGGCCGCGGTGACGGCGAGCCTGGCGGCGGCGGCGCACCTTGCCGATCTCGGCGTCCGTGGCCTTGGGGCCCTGGGATAGCCCCAGGACCTCGTAGGCATTGAGCGCCTCGTTCCACTCTGTCATGCTGCCGCAGGCACGGCTTCCGCGGGGCGGGCGAGCGCCTGTGTGCGGCCCCGCAGATGGGTCTGGGCCTCGGCAGGCGGCCTTGTCGTGCTGTGAATGGGTATCGCTGCCGTCAAGTCTACTCTCAGAGCCCCGACGTCTTATACCCGTCTTATGATTGTCAAGGACTGTCTGCGAACAAGCTTGGGATTAGCTGTTGTAGAGGCGTGGATGGTGCATTTCACAGGGTGCTGACTGTCGGTCCTGTTAGAGAACAGCCTGCGGAACAGCGCTGCAAAACCAGAAGGAAATAAACACATTGTGGTGACTTCGTTTGGCCTGCTGCAGTTTCACTCATTTGCTCAAATCTGCGCGCGCCACAATCCTTCTTGCCGGCCTCGCTGGGTGCGCACTCAGCCGGCGAGCGATGCTTTGTCGCAGTGAAGCAGTGCTGCGACAGCTGCAGCGCCTCTGCCACGGCAGGCTTGCGAGGCTCGCATCGCATCCGCGACCTACCTCCGACATCCCGGCGTTGCAACGCAACTGCCTGGCCGGCTCGGCGAGCAAACAGCGGCTGCAGTTGCACGGCAGAGGTGTGTCCATTCGGCCGGCCAGCAGCCGCAGCAAGCAGCAGGCGACGCTCAGCCGGCCAGCGACGGAAGTGCCGCTGTCGCAGCAGGCCTCGCCGCCGGCGGTGCACGACCTAGAGGAGCGGCTCGGCCCCTTCAGCACCTCGCCGACGCTCAGCCCGCCGCCGCCGCTGGTGATCATCATCTCGGGTCCCTCGGGCGTCGGTAAGGACGCCGTCATCAACCAGCTGCGCGCCCGCCGCCCGGACATCCATTTCGTCGTCACCGCCACCTCCAGGTGTGACCTTGATCCAACGTTCACCCCCATCACGCCCCTGCTGAGAAAGCTGGGTGTGTCCTCAACCGGAAAATTGCGGCGCCCTTGCAGCGCTGCCGCCGGCGTGTTGCCGCCGCCGCCTGCCGAAAACCAAATGCTCTTTTCAACCCGTCGCCAAGACGTCCTCCCACCCAACCGCAGGCCCAAGCGGACGGGAGGTGCACAATACGGCGCCAGGCCTTCTCCCATAGAATGACTCCAGCAAATTGCAGGCCCAAGCGGGCTCTCAACACGGTGCCAAGACACTTCTTAAGACATGACATTTCGTGAGACATTTGCCAAGTCATCTCCTCGCCTTGAACAAAACGCAGGCCCAAGCGGGAGGGGGAGGTGCACGGCGTGGACTACTTCTTCGTGAGCAAGGCGCAATTCGAGGAGTGGCTGGAAGGCAACGCGCTGCTGGAGCACGCGATCGTGTATGGCGACTACAAGGGCATCCCGCGTCAGCAAGTAATGCAAACTTTGTCGCCTTCGTTCAGTTTGTAGACGAGTAGAACAACGAAGACTATTGTCAACTTCAAGAAGAAAGGAGACAGAGGAATCACTGCTGCTGGAGCATGCAATAGTGTACGCCTACCACAAGGGTCGCCCGCGTGAGCAGGTGATTTGCATGCTGCATGCCACTCCATCACTTGGGACGAAGGGTGCATGTCCATGCTTCAGAAGCACGCCTTTGCACGCGGCCGCTTGAAGGTGCACCCCGCGCCAGTGGCGCCCTGCAGGCCTCCGTTTCATTAAGGAGATGGACACCTCGTGGAGGTGTGCGCCAAAGCGCAAGCCCTGTCCTGGCGGAAGCCCTGTGCGGCGGTCGGCAGGGCATCCTGCTTGGATGGTCCACAACAGGATGCTGTTTCTCCGCACTGCCGTCAACTGACACCCATATGCAATCTTTTTGCAAGATCTCAAAGGGGCTGCTGCTGCTCACGGCAGGTGGTGGAGGCGGTGGCCAACAGCACGGATGTGGTGCTGCGCATCGATGTGCAGGGCGCCGCGACGGTGCGCGCCATGATGCCCGACGCGGTCTCCGTCTTCCTGGTGCGCCTTCGTACTGCAGATCACCATTTTTTGGCATCAACAGACATTGCTCAAGTGTGCATCCTATCCCACACCCTGTACTCAAGAGCCGCAACAGCGCCCGGCATGACGCCCGACGCGGTCTCCATCTTCCTGGTGCGCGTCCCCTGCAGCTCCCCAGCTTGTTTGTAATTATAAAACCCTCCAAAGTCGACTTCGATTACGCTGTGCAAAAAGCCACACCCGTGTGCGCCACGATGTCACAGACACGGTGTCCACCTTTCTGGCGCGCCGCTCAGCAATTGTCGTTGAGGCAGTGCGATGCACAAGTGTCGGTGCAGTCGCAAAGCTGCGCCGCCAGATGCTGTTGTTGTCAAAGGTGGATGCAGGCAGGCACATCGCATGACATTCGTCTACCTGCTCAACCCTGCAGGTCGCGGAGAGCGAGGCGAAGCTTGTGCAGCGGCTGGTGGCGCGCAAGACAGAAAATATGGTGCGTCCAAGCCCTACAACTACCGCTCACCCTGTCAGTCCCTCCGTCCCGGCTCTGAGCTTTGCCTGGAAGCCCAGCGCCAAAATGCACAATCCAATGCACTACGGAACTGGGTGTGAGTCTGCAGAGTGCTGCCGCCGCAGGACACGATGCTGGCCAGAGTGAAGACTGCGCGGGATGAGGCGGCGCGCATGTCCGAGTTTGACTATGGTAAGTTCTCCATCGCTCCCAGCTGCACCAGGATCTGGTTCCCATCAATGCCACCCTCTGCCTGCAACTGCATGGCCACGCATTCCCGCTGCCCCACTGCAGCCGCTGCTGGTGCCAAGACAGGCCGTGCAGGAAAGTCAACAACAGACCAAGGACCCAGGTGCCAAAGAACTGACGGCGATCCCTGCTGTCCGCCGCAATTGTCGTGATTTAGGACCGGCGGCTGGACGAGACTGTGCATGATACATCCGCAAACTTCGATGCTGACAGATCCATGTGTAAATCCTGAACGTTGCTGTTTTCGCTGCAGTCGTCGTCAACCAGGACGGGCGGCTGGAGGAGACGGTGCAGGAGATTGAGGCCATCCTGACGGCGGAGAAGCGCCGCATCTCCCGTCGCGCGCTGCTGTGAGCCGGAGATTCACAAGGAACTCGATCACTGCGATGTGCGGTGGAGCGGCCAGCATCTCGCGCGCCGGATTTTTTGCCGCGCACTGCTGCGACCGCCCAGGAGCTCCTTTGGAGTTAGCGCACGGCGGTCGGTCGGGTGGTGTGAGCCCGCCCGCCGCCTGCGGATGGGGAGTTCAGCGGCGGCGGGCGCCGGATCCATGCCCTCTTCTGTACAGATGCAGGCCCCCAACTTGTTGCAGCGAAAGGCCGCACGGTTCCGGCCGCCCGCTGCCACGGCGAGCGGAGGAGAGTCAGAGTCATACTAATGCTATGGACGAAGAGCGGACGCTGTGTGGGAAGGGGCGAGAGTGGGAGCCCGGTGATCGTGCGATGAGTTGACTTCATGTCCAGCATGGTATGGGATGTAAAATATGTGATGGCGCCTTCAATCGAGCAACGCACCATGTGGGGCGGAGGCAGCCAGGACTGGCGCCAGGTTTTGCCTACAACCGGGGGCTCTGGCAAATCATTCAGATGGATGGGCGTCACTTAGGGGGCGCGCATGGATGTGCGACAGCGCCTTCCCGCCCGGCCTACCACCCAGCAGCGCAAGCACAGGTCACAAGCTGTCATATGGGCGTGGCAGCGCATGTTGCGGTGCCCTGTGCTGGCCGCTATTGGCGAACTTGAACTCGCGAGGTCAGAAAGGCACATGCAAGACCCTAAAAACTGCCTATCCTGGAGTGCCTTTTATTGCCCCCAGGACACTTAAACGGAAGCGAAAAAAGCCCGAACCGAGAGTCTCCCAGTACTTAGCCAGTACTTAAGCCTATAGTTCATGCGCGGTCCCCGTATATGC
>JAABUM010000673.1_pt1 | contig 57446 bp, 55 predicted proteins | sample 5559161 | NCBI WGS metagenome assembly JAABUM01 (sample SAMN10711868, study PRJNA513369) | rock metagenome | isolation source: Antarctica rocks | place: Antarctica: Victoria Land, Siegfried Peak nord
CGAGCGCACGGTAGCCGGCGTCGCCGAGGGCGGTGAGCTGCGCCCGCCACTCGAAGGACGTCTGGGGGAAGCCGTGCAGCAGCAGGACAGGACGGCCGTCTGCGGGACCGGCAGCCCGGATGGGGAATGTCAGGTCGCCGACATCGACAAGAGGCACGCCCGGCACACTATGACCGCTCGGCGGCGGGCGCGAAGGGGGCGGGCTGCTGGCCGGCAGGTGCGTCCTCAGGCGTCCGGCAGGATCGCCCGCATGCACAGCGTCGAGTTGCTGCCGGACGCGGTTCTTGATGCCCGAGTCCGGTCACTGTGGCAGCGCTTGTCCGATGCCGGGCTGCCCAGCCTCGCCCGGCATCAGCATCCGACGAACCGGCCGCACGTGACCCTGGCCGTGGTCGAGGACCTAGAGCCGGCGCGTCCGGCGCTCGCTCGGCTGCTCGCCTCGCTGCTGCCTGTGGCCGTCGGCCCCGCGCATCCAGTGGTATTCCCTGGGCGGCGCCGCACACTCGTGCTCGAGCTGCCGCGGACCCCGGAGCTCATCGACCTGCAGGCGCGCGTGAGTGAGCTGCTCGCCGATGTGCTGTCACCGGCCACCGAGCACTTGGCGCCGGACGTCTGGCGTCCGCACCTGAGCGTGGCGCTGAGGCTGCGCCCCGAGCAGGCCGAGACCGGGCTCGCCCTGCTGGCCGGCGCCCGGACCGCGAGCGGCCGGCTCGCCACCGGACGCAGCTACGACATCGCGGCCCGGGAGGTCAGGGGGCTCTCGGTCGGCGAGTGACGCCCTGGGCGCCCGGCTCGGGGTGTCACACGTCACCGCCCGCCGTCGGGGTTCAGCTTGCTGGCGGCCAAGGCCGCCAACTGATCGGGTGTCGACACGCCGGCCATCTCGTGCTCGGGCAGCTCGATGCCCAGCTCGTCCTCGAGGGCCAGCACGAACTCGACGAAGTCGAGGGAGTCGACGCCCAGCTCCCCGAGGAAGGAAGCATCGGCGGGCAGTGCGGTGGGGTCGCGGCCGGTCAGCTGCGCCGCCCGAAGCCGAGAGCTGCCACCTCGGCCCGCGTCACGCCGCCCATCATCTCAGCCACGCTGCCCATCTCTCCGGCAACGACAGGGCGCTACCGTCATCGGGGTGAGCGCGCCCTCGTCCTCCGAGCGTGACGACTGTCCGTTCTGCCGGATCGTCGACGGACGCGCGCCGGGCCACATGGTCGCGGCCGACGACGACACGGTGACGCTGCTGACCGACCGGCCCGCGAGCCCGGGCCACCTGCTCGTCGTCCCGCGCCGGCACGTGCCGGACCTGTGGTCGGCGCGCGACGATGAAGCCGCTGCCATCGGGCGGGCGACCGCGGTGATGGCGAGGCTGCTGCGCGACCGGCTCGCGCCCGACGGCGTCACGGTGCGCCAGAACAACGGCGCGGCCAGCGGACAGCGCGTGCAACACCTGCATGTCCATGTGGTGCCGCGCTGGCATGGCGACGGCACCATCGGCTGGCCCGTCCCGCCCTCGGTCGCACCCGACCCAGCGGAGATTCTGGCGCGCCTGTCAGCGCGGTGACGCCTGCACGCTGCTCAGCAGAGGGACGCCCGCGGCTGGCTGCTCGGTCTTGCGTCGACGTGCTGCGGCAGACTGGGCGGGTGGCTCGTTCTCCTGCTCAACTGGCCCGTCGCATCGCGGTGACAGCAGCCGGTGTCGCGATCCTCGCCGTCGGGGTGGTGTTGCTCATCGCGCCCGGGCCCGGGGTGCTTGTCATCGCGCTGGGCTTCTTCGTGCTCGGGCTGGAATACGAGTGGGCCAACCACTACTTCGAGCGGGCCCGGCGCGCCGGTGTCGAGCTGGCCGAGCGCGCCGTCGCCCGGCCGGCATCGACAGTGCTCAGCGTGCTCGGCTGCATCGCCATCGTGGCGGCGGGGATCGTCTGGGCGCTCATCGACTCCTTGCCCGGCTCGTCCTGGTGGACGGGCGGGAGCGTCATCGCAGGTGGCGTGATTGCCCTGGCCACGATCGTGGTCAGCGTGGTGCACGCCCGCTCGCGGCCGGTCACCGGCAGCGGTACGGAGAGCGACACGGTCAGCTCGAGCCGGACTCCTCGTTGATCCCCGTGATGCCCGGCCTGCCGTTGAGGCAGCGGTAGAGCGCGCTCTTGTCCTGAGCAGAGGCCCGGGTGATGTCGTAGCGCAGCGGGTAGCGGCGCGAGCTGGCCAGGTTGTTGCGGTCGGGGGGCTCCTGCACCACCTGACCGGACGAGGGGCAGGCATCGCGGGCGGCTTGCTGCTGCTGCGTGGTGGCGGTCGAGGTGAAGGTGACGACGGCCTCGACCCGGTCCGGCTTGATGCCGCACCCGCCCGTCAGCCCGGCTAGGAGAAGGGCCGCGCCTAGAGCCATCCCGGCCGCCGCTGGCCGCTGTGCGGCGGATTCTCGCGGCCGCTGCGCGGCGGATTCTTGCGTCCGCTGCGCGGCGCATGCCGCCGACGCTCCCATGCGTCCCAGGGTAGGCGCGGGTGCACGGGGCATCTCCGGGTTCGACCGGCTCAGCTCGTGCTGGTCGGCATCCGTACGACACGGGGAGCGGGCACCACGGCCGTGCGCCACCGGCTCGCCCACGAGGCGAAGGCCGCGGCGGGCAGCGGCCGGCTGAGCAGGTAGCCCTGGGCGACGTCGCAGTCCATCCGCAGCAGCTCGAGGCGGGCAGCTTCGTCCTCGACTCCCTCCGCCACGACGCGCAGCCCGAGGTGGTGAGCCAGGCCCACGATGGCGCGCACGATGGCAGCGCAGGGGGCGTCGTCCTGCATCGGCAGGATGAACGACTTGTCGATCTTCACCTCGTGTACCGGCAGCACACGCAGGAACGACAGCGAGGAGTAGCCGGTCCCGAAGTCGTCGAGGGAGAGCTGCACGCCCATTGACGCCAGCTGCTCGAGCACGGCCGTCGCGGCGTCGGAGTCGGCCATGACAGCGGACTCGGTGACCTCCAGCACCAGCCGCTCGGGTGCCAGCCCGGTCTCGTCGAGCAGCTCGGCCACGGTCGCGAGCAGGCCGGGGTCGAGCAGTGAGCGGGGGCTGAGGTTGACCGCGACTGTGACCGGGTGACCGCGCTGCTCCCAGGTGGCGCAGTGCCGGACGGCGTCGCCCAGCACCAGGCGGGTCAGCTCGCCGATCGAGCCCGTCTGCTCGGCGACAGCGATGAACTCGTCCGGGCCGAGCAGGCCGCGCTCCGGGTGCTGCCAGCGCACCAGGGCCTCGACGCCTACGAGCCGTGAGGTGGAGAGCTCGACCTGTGGCTGGTAGTGCACGACGAGCTGCCCGCTGCGCAGGCCGGTGCGCAGCTCGCTCGCAAGGGTCAGCCGGTCTCGGCGCCCCGACAGGGACCCGATCTCATGCACCCGGACCCCTCCACCCGCGCGCTTGGCCGCGTACATCGCCGCGTCGGCGCGCTGCAGCAGCGGCAGCGGCAGGCTCCCGTGGTCGGGCACCAAGGCGATGCCGATCGAGACGTCGACCTCGAGGCCGAGCCCGTCGACGTGGAAGGTCTTGCCGACTGTCCGGCGGACCGCGTTGGCGTAGTCGATCGCCGACTCCCGTCCCGCGCCGGGCAGCAGCACTGCGAACTCGTCGCCCCCGAGCCGCGCCACCGTGGCACCGGCGGGTGCCATCTCGTCGACGCGCTCGGCGATCTCGCGCAGCAGCAGGTCGCCGGTGTGGTGGCCAAGCGTGTCGTTGACGTCCTTGAAGCCGTCGAGGTCGAGCAGCAGCACCGCCGCGCACGTGGCGGCAGGCAGATGCTCGATGCCGTCGAACAGCAGGCTCCGGTTGGCCAGCCCGGTCAGTCCGTCGTGGGTGGCATCGTGGCGCAGCCGGTCCAGCAGCCGGCCGTTGGCCAGCGCCACCGAGGCGTGCGCACCGAGGCTCAGCAGGGCCTGAACGTCCTCGTCGGTGAAGGTGCGCATGTCCCCGCGACGGTCGGCAACCTCGAGGACGGCGTCCTCGGAGCCGTTCTCGACATCCCACTGCAGCGGAACGAGTAGCGCGTCTCGCTGCCCCTTCGCCCGCAGCCGCTCGCGCTGGGCGAGATCGGTGCCCCGGCGCGGCAGCAGCATCGGTCGTCCAGTGGCCCGGACCTGCTCGACCAGCGGGTCGATGCCGCGGTCTCGCGTGACGTGCAGCTCGGCGTGTGCGCAGTTGACGAGCTCCGCCGCGGCCGCCACGACCTCGGTGGAGATTTCGGCGAAGGTGCCCTGCTGCTCGGCCGAGCGGGTGAAGGAGTAGAGCCGCGACAGGCTGCGGTGGCGCTCGACGAGCGTGCTGTAGAGCCGGTATGCCGTTCCGACACCGATGGCGAGGACCGCGAGCAGGATGATGCCGAGGGACTGGCTTCGGACCACCAGCAGGGCAACCAGGGCGAGCGTGACGTTGAGCAGCCCGCCGAGCCCGGCCGACAGCAGCATGCACTGCGCGTCGGTCCTCGTGGGACGGCCCCCGAGGGCGCGGATGCCGAACAGGACCGCGGCGCCGCCGGCCGCCTCGACGCTGAGGACGATGGCGTAGCAGACGACCCAGGCCGCGGGCCCGAGCCCGGCCGGCAGCAGGACGTGCCCGAGCGCTGCGACAGTCGCCGCCTCTGCGGCGAACTTGCCCACGTTGAAGACGGCTTTGTGCCCGCTGGTGCGCTGCCAGAGCATGACTGCGGCGACGCCCACCGTCTGTGCGAGCACGAGCCCGGGCGTCGTTGCGAGATAGAGACCGAGGACCAGCGGGATCTCCGAGGCAGACGCAGAAAACGTGAGGCTCCGAACCTCGATGAGCACCTGAGCCCGCTGGGCGACTCCGAACAGCAGCGTCAGCGTGGCCAACAGCCACAGCTCCCCCAGCCCGTGCGGAGGCACCAGCAAAGCCATGAGCAGCGCGTACGCGGCGAACGCTAGCCCGAGGCCGATCAGCCGCCGCTGACCCGCGGGCGGTGGTGCGTCAGCCGGTTGTCCGGTCGGCTGCCCCCCCAAGTGGGGGGCCCGTGGCAGCCGCGCCACCAGGCGCCTGGACGCACGCACACCCGGCGCGGCGAGGCCGGCCGGGTGTGCGTGGGTGCGCGGGCGTCGGGGCACGGCTCACGCCCCGCCCGGCGCCGCGCGCCAGGGTGCTCTCATCAGAGGATGGCGGTCCCGTTCGTGTGGACCCGCAGGATCGCGGTACCCGCTGTGATGTGCGTGACGTGCGTGCTCTGGCGAAGGATGGCGGTGCCCGCGAAGGTCTCGGTGGCACCGGCGGTGACGATCGGTAGCGCAATGCCCGCAGCGGCAATGGCCAGCACAAGGCGGGTGGTACGACGGGTAGCAGGGTTCTGACGACTCATATCTATGTCCTCCTCGGCACGAACCCGCTGGGGTGCAGGCTCCATCTGCTTCGGCTACCTGGCGTAACGAATACTCACCCGCACGGGTGATCCATGGACCACACAGTGCGACCGAGCAGTGCCCGGGCGACGCAGTGCTGAGGACGGCTCAGGAGGGCTCAGGCTGCCCCAATGGCTGTCCGGCTCAGGGTGCCGCGGACCCGCGGGCGCGTTCCTGCTCGAGCAGGGCGTCGAGGTCCTTAAGCCGCAGTCGGCCGTCGAGGGCTCGCCGCATCCGAGGGTTGCCGGCCAGCCGATCAGCCTGCCGGTCCAGGAAGGACCAGTAGCCGGCGGTGTAGGGGCAGGCGTCCTCGCCGACCCTGACCCTGGGGTTGTAGGCGCATCCGCCGCAGTAGTCGCTCATCCGGTCGATGTAGGCCCCGCCGGCTGCGTACGGCTTGGTGGCGAGCACTCCTCCGTCGGCGTGCTGGCTCATCCCGACCACGTTGCTGACCATGACCCAGGCGTAGCCGTCGACGAAGCTCTCGTGGAACCAGCGCGCCAGCGCGGCTGGGTCCCAGCCGCGCTGCAGGCCGTAGTTGCCGAGCACCATCAGCCGCGGGATGTGGTGCGCCCAGCCGCGGTCGCGGACGCCGGCGAGTACGTCTGACAGGCACCTGGCTTGCACGGCGTCGGCGTCGAGGCCGGTGAACCAGTCCGGCAGCGGCAGGTGGGCCTCGAGGGCGTTGCGGCGCGGGAAGTCGCGGCCCTCATACCAGTAGAGGTGCCAGACATACTCACGCCAGCCGAGGACCTGGCGGATGAACCCCTCAACCGAGTTCAGCGGCGCATCGCCCTTGAGGTGGGCAGCCTCGGCCTCGCGCACAACTTCCATGGGAGCGAGCAGGCCGAGGTTGAGCGGCGCCGACAGCAGGCTGTGCGACATCGTCCAGTCGCCGGCGAGCATCGCGTCCTCGTGCGCGCCGAAGGTGGGCAAGCGCACGCGGACGAAGTGCTCCAGCGCCGCCAGCGCCTCGGCCCGGGTCGCGGCGAACAGCCGCGGCCCGTCGACGCCGACAAAGCTTGTCTCGCCGCTGGCCTGCATCGCGTCGAGGTCGCGCCGGACCTCGGCGTCAATCTCGTCCTCGACCGGCAACCACGGGTCCTGCACCCCGAGCACCGCCCGCTTGGGCGGCGGCTCGCGGTTGTCGTGGTCGAGGTTCCACTTCCCGCCGCGGGGGTCGCTGCCGTCCATGAGGACGTCGAAGCGGCGCCGCTGGGTGCGGTAGAAGTCGTCCATGAGCAGCCGGCGGGCTCCCCGGCTCTTTGCCCAGGCGACGAACTCCTCGTGCGGGCAGGCGAACCCCGCGGTCGGGACCACGCTGACCTCCGGCCGCCGCTCGACGAGGTCGACGGCCTCCCACGACGTCGGCTCAGGAACCTCAAGCGGCTCGCCACCGAGCGAGTCGAGCGCGTCGGCGTAGCGACCGACGCGCACGTACTGCGCCTGCTCGCCGAGCTCGGCTGCCCGGTGCCGCAGCGCTGACAACACCAGATGCGCCTTCTGCCGGTGGAACCGGCGACGCCCGAGCACGCGGGTGGACTCGATCAGCAGCACCTGCTGCTGCGGGTCGTCGAGAAAGTGCGGTCCCAGCTGGTCGGCGAACAGCCAGCGGCGCACGTGCCCTCCTCGCATCACCCCGGTACCGCCAGCCTTGGCGGCTCGGCGGCTCCCCCGTCAGGTGGGCGAGGGCTTCACCGGTGTGCCCGCGGCGGCATCGCTCTCACGCCGTGAAGCAGCCGGATCGGGTACGAGCGTCTCGGGTTCGCTGGGCGTGGCGGCCTGGTGTTCGGTCGACGTGACCGGCTCGGTGGGCGTGACCGCCTGGGGCTCCGCGGGCGTGACGGCATGGGGCTCCGCGGGCGTGACCACGCGCTCCTCGACGGGTGTTCCGGCATCGGGGGGACTCGCCGGTCCGGGGCCGCGGCGCTCGCGGTGGTGCAGGATCGCCCCGGTCAGGATGGCCAGGCCGCCGAGAAGCGTGAGCCACACCCCCGACCCGGTGCTCACGTGCGTGGTGCAGACCACTCGGCGCGGTGCGCAGATGGCCTGCACCTGCCGGTTGAGGTCGCCCTTGTCGGAGGAGGCAATGGCGTCGAGCACGGCCAGCAGCGCCGTCAGCGCCCCGGCGGCGGCCAGAGCGATCCAACCCCAACGGCGCAGCGCGGGCCGGGCCAGCAGCGCGACGAGTGCCATGGCCAGCAACGACAGCACCAGTGTCGCTGTCCCGAGGTGCCCGCCCTGCAGCCCGGACCGCCTGATGGTGCCCCCGCCAACTATCGACCCGACCGTGCTGCGCGCGTCCGACGTCGCCCACGTCAGGAACGCGGCAAGGAAGGTCAGCACCGCGCCGGCGAGCGCGAGGAGCTGTCCCGGTCCGAAGCCGGACATGGCGCTGGCGGCGCGGGCGCGGTGTGAGCGGATGGCCGCGCCCGCCGTCGGGGTGAGCCGGGGGGCCGGCGGCTCTGATGCGGGCTGGACCGACTGCTCGGCCCGCTTCACCAGGCTGACGGGCTCCACCGCACTCGCGGTCGCGGTCGGGCCCGGCGACACCTGGCCACCCGTGTCACCCGTGTCACCCGTGCGATCCGTGCCGCCCGTGACGGCCGTGGCCTGCGGCGGCGTGCTCTGGTGCTCGTGCGCGCCCGCGGGCGGCTCGGGCTGGCTGGTCATCAACGTCCTCCCTGCTGCGGACCGCCAGCCTAGAACGATCTAGCCGATCTGGCGCTCGCGCCCCTCCCAGTACGACTCTCGCAGCTTGAACTTCTGGATCTTCCCGGTCGCGGTGCGGGGGATGGCCTCACGCACCTCGATCGACGTCGGCGCCTTGTAGCGCGCCAGGCGCTCCTTGCACCAGGCGATCAGGTCGGCCTCGCTCGCCTGCTCGCCCGGCGCGAGGACGACCAGTCCCTTGATCGTCTCGCCCCACCGGTCGTCCGGCACGCCGATGACTGCGGCCTCGGCCACAGCGGGGTGGCTGAACAGCGCGTCCTCGACCTCGATCGAGGAGACGTTCTCGCCGCCAGTGATGATCACGTCCTTCTTGCGGTCGGAGATGACCAGGTAGTTGTCCTCGTCGATCACGCCGCCGTCGCCGGTGTGGAACCAGGCGTTCTCCAGCGCATCGGCAGTGACCTCGGGCTGCTGCCAGTAGCCGGCCAAGACGGTGTTGCTGCGCACCAGCACCTCGCCGGACTCGCTGATCGACATCCGGCAGCCGAGCGCCGGGACGCCGGCGCGGGTGAGCCGGCTGGCCTGCTCGTCGGCGGGCAGCTCCTCCCATTCCCACCGCATGCGGTTGACGGTCAGCAGCGGCGAGGTCTCGGTCAGGCCGTAGATCTGGTTGAACGTCCAGCCGATCTCACTCTGCAGCCGCACCACGGTGCGGGTGGGCGGCGGCGCGCCGGCGACGATGACGCGCATCCGCCCCCGCCCGGGTACCTCACCGTCCCAGTCGGCCGCGGCGTCGAGCACCATGTTCCAGACCGCGGGGGCGCCGCAGGCGTACGTGATGTCGTGCTGCTGCACCCGGCGCAGGATCTCTGCGCCGTCGACCTTGCGCAGCACGATCTGCTTGACGCCCATCCCCGCGGCTGCGTAGAGCATCCCCCAGCCGTTGCAGTGGAACATCGGCAGCGTGTGCAGGTAGACGTCGCTCTCGTTCACGCCCATGTGCCAGCCGAACGTCGTCGCGTTGGTCCAGATGTTGCGGTGCGTGATCTGTACGCCCTTGGGCCGGGCCGTCGTGCCCGAGGTGTAGTTGATCGTGGCAGTGGCGTTCTCGTCCGGCTCGGCCCAAGGAGCCGGCTCGACGTCATGGACCAGCAGGGCCGTGTCGTAGTCCTCGCCCAGCACGAACCGGTGCTTGGCCGACAGGTGCGCGAGCCGCTCGTCGTGCTCGGGGTCGACCAGCAGCACGGATGCGCCGCAGTGCTCGACGATGTACTCGATCTCGGCCGCCTGCAGCCGGAAGTTGATCGGGACGCACACGCGCCCGTACGCCGTCACTCCGAGCAGCAGCTCCAGCAGCCGTGCGGAGTTCTCGCTGACGACAGCGACCCGCTCGCCCTCGCCGACCCCGAGCGCGTCGAGCCCGGCAGCGATGGCCCGGGCACGGACGGCGACCTCACCGTAGGTCAGCTCGCCCAGCGACCCCGCCGGCTGGTTCGGCTCGTCGACGACCCCGATGCGGTCGGGGTAGACCTGCTCGGCCCGGTATAGGAAGTCAGCGGTCGTCAGCGGTACCTGCATGTCAGGCAAACTAGCCGCCGGGCCGGTGCCGGTCGACGCCGGGCCCGGCTCCCGGACCACCCGCAGCGGTTCCCGCCTGACGCGTCGGGAACACCTGTGGCATGGGAGAGCTCACGCTCCAAGCCTCCGGCCCGCGTCCCGCCGACGAGGTCTGGGAGCGCTACGCCGACCCCCAGCGCTGGTCCTCGTGGTCGCCCCAGATCCGCCGGGTGGATGCGGTTGGCCGCATCCGGCCTGGCCTGACCGGACGAGTCGCCTCGTGGGTGCCAGGCGTCGGGGCAGGGTTCCGGGTACTCGACGTCGATGCCCGGCACCGCACATGGTCCTGGTCAGTGCGCACCGGCCCCCTCGATTTCGTGCTCGAGCACGGGGTGGCCGGCTCGACAACGGGCCGCAGCTCGACCTGGCTGCGGCTGCGCGGGCCCAGCCTGGTGCTGTTCGCCTACGCGCCGCTCGCGCGCCTCGCACTCCGGCGGCTCGTGCACTGACTCACCCGGCCGAGCCAGCGCAAGCGGGCTGGCAGAACCGGCTCCACGATCAGACGTCGCCGATGCGGTGCACGCGCATCGCGTTGGTCGAGCCCGCCGTCCTCGGCGGGCTGCCCGCGACGACAGTGATGAGGTCGCCCGGCCGGCAGCGGCCGAGGCCCTGCAGCGCGGCATCGACCTGGCGGACCATCTCATCGGTCGTGTCGACCTCGGGGACGAGGAATGTCTCGACCCCCCACACCAGGGTCAGCTGGCTGCGCACCGCCTGCACCGGGGTGAATGCCAGCAGCGGGACCGGGCTGCGGTGGCGCGCGAGCCGGCGAGCCGTGTCGCCGCTCTGGGTGAAGGCGACGAGGAAACGGGCCCCGACCGCCGGGCCGACCTGCGCCGCCGCCCGGGCGATGATGCCGCCCTTGGTGACCGGCGGCGTGACCAGCGCCGGCAAGCGCTCGAGCTCCTGCTCGGCGTTCTCGATGATGCGGCCCATCGTGGCGATCGACTCCGCCGGGTAGGCCCCGACGCTCGTCTCGGCTGACAGCATCAGCGCGTCGGCGCCGTCGAGCACCGCGTTCGCGCAGTCCGATGCCTCGGCCCGGGTGGGCCGAGGCGCGGAGATCATCGACTCGAGCATCTGGGTAGCCACGACGACAGGCTTGGACTTCTCCCGCGCGGCAGTCACGGCCCGCTTCTGCACCAGCGGGACCTGCTCCAGCGGCAGCTCCACGCCGAGGTCACCGCGAGCCACCATGAGCCCGTCGAAGGCGTCGACAATAGCATCCAGGTGCAGCACCGCCTGCGGCTTCTCGATCTTGGCGATGACGGGGATGCGGACACCCATCTCGTCCATGATCGCGCGCACCGGGAGGACGTCGTCAGCGGACCGCACGAACGACAGGGCGATGACGTCGGCCTGCAGCCGCAGCGCCCAACGCAGGTCCTCGGCGTCCTTCTCCGACAGTGCGCTCACGCCGAGCGCCGCGCCGGGCACGTTGAGCCCCTTGTGGTCGCTGACCGGGCCGCCGACCAGCACCTCGGTCCGGACCTCGTGACCGGTCACTCCCTTGACGTCGAGGGCGAGGCGCCCGTCGTCGATGAGAATGCGGTCGCCAGTCATCACGTCGGTGGGCAGCCCCTGATAGCTCACCGACGCCCGGTGCGAGTCGCCCATCAGCTCGTCGGTCACCAGCGTGAAGGGGTCGCCGGTCCGCAGCACGGCATGGCCCTCGGTGAACGATCCGAGCCTGATCTTGGGGCCCTGCAGGTCGACCAGCACGCCGACGCTGCGACCGGTGATGTCGCCCGCGCGGCGCACCAGCTCGTAGATGCGCTCGTGCTCGGCGTGCGAGCCGTGGGACAGGTTGAGCCGGGCGACATCGAGCCCCGCCTCGACGATGCTCACGATCGAGGCCGCATCGCTGGTCGCCGGCCCGAGCGTTGCGACGATCTTGGCGCGGCGGCTCACGCGTCCACGCTACGGTGCCTTCGTGGACCTGTCGTTGACCGGATGCACCTACGTCGTGACGGGGGCGAGCCGTGGGCTCGGCCTGGCCGTCGCCCGTCAGCTGCACGGCGAGGGCGCATCTGTCGTGCTCGCCGCGCGCGACGGCGGCCCGCTGCGCGCAGCGGCGGAGCAGCTCGGTGACGCGCGCGCGTTCCCGGTGCCGGTCGACCTCGCCGACCCGGCGGCGGCTGACCTGCTCGCCGACGCGGCTTTCGAGCGCACCGGCCGGCTCGACGGCGCCCTGGCCAACGTCGGCGGGCCCGCGCCCGGCAGCGTGCTCGAGCTCGATGACGACGTGTGGCGCGGCGCGTTCGACAGCGCCTTCCTCGGCCCACTACGCCTCGCCCGGGTGCTCGCGGCACGGCTGGAGGCGGGCGGCGCGCTCGCGTTCGTGCTCTCGACCTCGGTCAAGACCCCGCTCGGCGGCCTCGACAGCAGCAACGGGCTGCGGCCCGGGCTCGCGATGCTGACCAAGAGCATGGCCGACCAGCTGGGGCCGCGCGGCATCCGGGTCAACGCGCTGCTGCCCGGCCGGTTCGCGACGGAGCGCTCGCTGCAGCTGGATGCCCGTTCTGCCGACCCTGCTGCGGCCCGGGCGCGCAGCGAGGCGGGCATCCCACTGCGGCGCTACGGCGACCCCGAGGAGTTCGGACGGGTCGCGGCCTTTTTGCTCTCGCCCGCCGCGTCCTACGTCACCGGCACGATGGTCGCCGTCGACGGCGGGAGCACCCGCGCGCTCTGAAGAAGAGGCCGCCCGAGTACTTTCAGCGTCATGACCAACCCGGCGATCCGCTCGCAGCCCAACGGCGACGTCGACATCGCCGTGCCCCATGACGAGGTGGAGGCATCAGTCGACGAGGCAGCCCCCGAGCCGACTGTCGATCCCGACAACCTCGACCATCCCGAGGAGCTGATGGGCGAGTAGCGCCAGCATCGGATGGCCGTAAGAGCAAGCGGTCAGACCCCGGCCGCTACCTGCCGCTCGAACTGGGTCCGGTACAGCTCGGCGTACAGGCCGCCTCGCTCCAGCAGGGCGTCGTGGCGGCCCCGCTCGATGATCCGGCCGTCCTCGACCACCAGGATGAGGTCGGCGTCGCGCACCGTCGACAGGCGGTGGGCGATGACTAGAGACGTCCGCCCCTCGAGCGCGCGGCTCAAGGCCCGCTGCACAGCGGCCTCGGACTCGCTGTCGAGGTGGGCCGTGGCCTCGTCGAGCAGGACCACGCTCGGCGCCTTGAGCAGCAGCCGGGCGATCGCGAGCCGCTGCTTCTCGCCGCCCGAGAGCCGGTAGCCTCGGTCGCCGACGACTGTGTCGAGGCCGTCCGGCAGCTCGCGCACCAGGTCACCGATCTGCGCGTCGTTCAGCGCCGCCCAGAGCTCGTCGTCGCTCGCCTCGGGCCGTGCGTAGCGCAGGTTGGCGGCGATGCTGTCGTGGAACATGTGCGCGTCCTGGGTGACGACCCCGACTGTCTCGCGCAGCGAAGCGAGGCTGACGTCGCGCACGTCGTGGCCGCCGACGAGCACGGCGCCCTGCGGCACGTCGTACATCCGGGTCACCAGCTGCGTGATGGTCGTCTTGCCCGCGCCGGACGGCCCGACCACCGCGACGAGCTGCCCAGGCTCGACGCGGAAGGAGACGTCGTGCAGCACCTGAGACGGGATGCTGTTGTCTAGTACCGCCACTGACTCCAGCGAGGCGAGGCTGACCTCCTCGGCGCTGGGGTAGCGGAAGCCGACGCCGCGCAGCTCGACTGCGGCCGGAGCCCCCGCCGGGAGCGTGACGGCATCCTCGCGGTCGACGATCATCGGAGGCAGGTCGAGCACCTCAAAGACCCGCTCGAACGACACGAGCGCCGTCATGATGTCGACGCGGACGTTCGACAGTGCTGTCAAGGGGCCGTAGAGCCGGCTGAGGTAAGCGGTCAGCGCGACCAGCGTGCCCACCTCGAGCGAGCGCTCGGCCGCGAGCCGGCCCCCGATGCCGTAGGTGATGGCGGTCGCGAGGGACGCTACGAGCGTCAGGGCGACGAAGAAGATCCGCGAGTACATGGCCGACTGGATACCGATGTCGCGGACTCGCCCGGCGCGCTCGTCGAACGCCCGGGCCTCGGCCTCGGGACGGCCGAACAGCTTGACCAGCAGCGCGCCGGAGACGTTGAACCGCTCCGTCATCGCCGTGTTCATCTCGGCGTTCAGGCCATAGCCCTCGCGAGTAATGGTCTGCAGCCGGCTGCCGAGCAGCCGTGCCGGGATGACGAACACCGGCAGCAGCACCAGCGACACCAGGGTGATCTGCCAGGACAGGCTGAGCATCGCAGCCACGACGAGGACCACCCCGACGATGTTGCTGACCACCGACGACAGCGTCCCGGTGAAGGCCTGCTGGGCGCCCAGCACGTCGTTGTTGAGCCGGCTGATGAGTGCGCCGGTCTGGGTGCGGGTGAAGAAGGCGATGGGCATCCGCTGGATGTGCTCGTAGACCCGGGAGCGCATGTCGTAGATCAGGCCCTCGCCGATCCGCACGGAGTACCACCGCTGCACCAGGGACAAGCCCGCGTCGACCACGGCGATCAGCGCCACGAGCAGCGCGAGCTGCAGCACCAGCCCCGGGTTGCCGTGCGCCTTGCCGGGCGCCACGCCGTCGTCGATGATCTTCTTGAGGATCAGCGGGTTCGCCACTGTCAGGACCGCGTCAGCCAGGATGATCGCGAGGAACACCATGAGCTGGCGGCGGTAGGGCGAGGCGAACCGCACGATGCGCCGTGCCGTGCCTGGTGCCAGCTTCTGCTTGCCTACTGCTGCGTCGCGCCGGAAGCTCGCCATCATCGGGTAGCCCGGACCCATCATCTCCTACCTCCTGCAAGCGTGTAATCACGCGGCGACCGGACGCATTCCCTGTCGCGCGAGCAGAAGGGACGGAGCAGGGCAGCGTCCCAACTGCAGTCATCCTCTGCGCGGCGGTTCGGCCCACCTGCGCGTCCGGACCCAACGGCGGGCCTCGGACCCCAGGATGACTGCAGTTCGGATCGGTCACCGCCCGGCCGCGGAGGTCAGAAGGCAGACACGCCGGTCAAATGACGCCCGATGATCAGCTTCTGGATCTGGCTGGTCCCCTCGTACAGGGTGGTCACGCGGGCGTCGCGCATCAGCTTGCCGGGCGGGTACTCGTCGATGTAGCCGTAACCGCCGTGCGCCTGCAGGCAGTTGTTGGCAGCCCGCACGCTCATCTCGCTCGCGTAGTACTTGGCCTTGCTGGCCGCCAGGGTGTACTTCTCCCCGCGGGCCTTGAGGTCGGCGGCGCGCCAGGTCAGCAGCCGCCCGCAGTCGAGCTCGACGGCGGTGTCGGCGATCAGCTCCTGCACCAGCTGGTGGCTCGCGATCGGCTTGCCGAACTGGCTGCGCTCACCGGTGTAGCGCACCATCACCTCCAGCGCGTTCTGGGCCAGCCCCACGCACGACGCGGCGAGCGAGATTCGCCCGTCGTCGAGCGCCGAGAGCGCCACCTTGATGCCGGTGCCCTCCTCTACACCGAGCAGGGCGTCCTCGGGCACGACGACGTCGTCGAGCGCGAGCTCGGCGGTGTCGCAGGAGCGCAGCCCGAGCTTGCCGTGGATCTTGGTCGCCTTGAACCCCGGTGTGTCGGTCGGGACGAGGAACGCGCTGACCCCGCGAGCTCCCGGACCGCCGGTGCGGGCCATCACCAGGGCGAGCCCCGCGATCGTCCCGTTGGTGATGAAGATCTTGCGAGCGTTGATCCGCCAGCCGTCGGCCGTCCGCTCGGCGGTCGCGCGCAGGCTGGCCGGGTCGGAGCCGGCATCGGGCTCGGTCAGTGCAAAGCAGCCGAGCACCTCGCCGGAGGCCATGCGGGGCAGCCACTGCTCCTTCTGCGCGTCGGTCCCCCACCGCGCCACCGAGCCGCCGACCAGCCCGAGGTGCACCGAGACGATGGAGCGGACGTTGGAGTCACCGCGGGCCAGCTCCTCGACGGCAAGGACGTAGGACATGGGGTCGGCCTCGCCGCCGCCGTACTGCTCGGGCAGCGTGAGCCCGAGCAGGCCGAGGTCACGAAGACCGTCGAGCGCCTCGTCGGGGAACCGCTCCAGGCGTCGTTCTCCAGTGCCTTGGGTGCGACGACGTCGTCGACCCAGCGGCGCACGGTGTCGCGCAGCGCCTGCTGCTCGGGGCTGAGGCTCATGTCCATGGCGGCACTATGCCCGCAGGGAGCCCCCCTCACCGCCACGCGGAGTGCGCTGTTACGCCGCGATCAGCAGAGTCACTGCCGCTCGGTCAGGACAGTTCCAGGCCCAGGGAGCGGATGCGCTCGGCCGTCGCAGTTGCGCGCTGCAGCCGTCCGGCGGCGGCCTGCTCCCCATCGAGTGCTGGCGGCGGCCGGTGGCCGAGGACGATGGCCTTCGCCTCTGCCAGCGGGTCGCGCGGGCAGCTGAGGACACGAGCAGTCAGGCGCCGCAGTTCGGCGTGGAGCGTGTCACCGGGCACCACGGCAGTGGCGAGTCCGGCGTGCCGCGCCTCAGCAGCAGTGAGAGTGCAGGCGCCGACGAGCAGCGCCATGGTCCGAGGCCGGCCCACCGCGGTGGCCAGGGCGTCGAGCAGGCCGGCTGCCGGTAGGCCCCCTTGGGCCGGCTCCGGCACCGACAGCGTCGCCTGCTCCGACCACACGGCCAGGTCGCATCCGAGCGCGAGAACAGCAGCGGGCCCGGCGACCCCGCCGCTCAGCCCGGCGATGCTGACCACGGACGGGTCGGCCAGCAGCGCCAGCGCCGCGCCGAGCTCGCCGGACCGCTGACGGGCCGGCGTACTGCCGCCGACCTTGAAGGTCAGCACCCGGCAGTCACCGGTCAGCTGCCTGCCGACTGAGCCAAGCAGGCCGAGCGGATCGGCCGACACGTCGCCGAGGTGCAGCACGTGCGACCCGGCTGAGGCCGGGTCGCCGGTGTACTCGCCCGGATCGCTCAGGCGCTCGCCTTGCGCGGCCCGCGCGTCGCGCCGCCGCGACCCCGCAGGCTTGCCCCGGACTCGGACAGGATGCGGTGCACGAAGCCGTACGAGCGTCCCGACTCCTGCGCGAGCAGGCGGATGCTCTGCCCCGACTCGTACTTCTTGCGCAGATCGCCGGCGAGCTTGTCGCGCTCGGCGCCGGTGATCCGGCTGCCCTTCTTGAGCTCTGCCACCTGTACTCCTTCAACGGTGTACTCGACCAGCCGGAGCGGTCGTCGCCGATCGCTCCCGGACGAGAATCAGTCGATCATCACGGGCTGACACCTCCGTACCCCCGCGGACGAGCCTCACCCGGTCCCGTCCGCACATAAAGATCAGGCCCGTAGATCACACCTGGTTACGGTGACCGGTGTGCCCGAGGGAGATGCGTCGCCAGCCCTCACGCCAGCCGCCGACCTGCGCCGCCAGGTCAGCGAGGCCGCCCTTTGGTGCGCCCTTGTCGTCGCGGGCCTCGCACTCACCGCGTTGGCGGTGCATCTGCACGCCCGGGTCGGCTCCGCCGCAGCGCCCTTCACGGGGGCGTACCGCAGCAAGGTGCGCCTCGGCAGCCTGCTCGCGCCCGCTGTGGCGGTGACAGCCGTGCTCGCCGTCCGTAGCCGGGTGGCCGAGCGCCTCAGCTGGCGCCAGCTGCTGCTGTTGACGTACCTGGCTGCCCTGTGGTGGGCGCTGGCGCTCGCCCTCGTCGACGGCGGCAACGGGCTCGCCTCCCCCGTCACGGCCTCCAGCGAGTACCTCGCCGACGTCGCCTCCGTCCACGGCGACCCGGCGGCCTTCTTGCGCGGCTTCGTCCAGCGGGCCGGGCCGGGCGGTCCGCTGTCGGTCGCCACACGGACCCATCCCCCGGCGCCGGTCCTGCTCCTGTGGGCGCTCACCCGCCTGGGCATCACCTCCCCGGAGGCACTGGGCCTGCTCCTCACCGCAGTTGGATGCCTGCACGTGCCGCTGGTGGCGGTGTCGGTGCGTTCGCTGTGCCACGAGCCCGCGGCTCGCCGGCTGCTGCCGCTGCTGGTGCTCGCCCCGTACGCGGTCTGGCTCGCCGTGTCGATGGATGCCGTGACGCTGACCCTGGGCGCCGGGCTCGTGGCACTCGGCGTACTCGGCAGCGAGCCCGGGCGCAGCCGCTGGTGGTCGGTGGCTGCCGGGTTCGTGCTCGGTCTGGCGGCCCTGTTCAACTACGCCGCCGCCTGGCTCGGCATCACCGTGCTGGCCGTGAACTTCGTGCGCCGCCGCCCACTGCTCAACCTGCTCGCCGGCGCCGGCGCGCTGGTGCCGCTGGCGCTCGCCGGACTGGCCGGCTTCTCGTGGACGGCCGGCCTGGCGGCGGCGCGTGCCGAATTCGCCGTCCGGGTGGGGCCGCATCGGTCGTGGCTGCTCTGGGCGGCGCTCGACATCCTGTTGCTGCTCATCGCCTGCGGGCCGGCCGTCGTGCGGGCGGCCGCCCGGCTGCGCACCACTCCCGGCTGGCCGTTCCTGGTCGGAGCCGGGCTGGCCGTCGTCTTCGCTCTGGCCAGCGGCCTGTCGCGCGGGGAGGTCGAGCGCTCGTGGCTGGCGTTCTACCCGTGGCTGCTGGTACCCGTCGTCGCACCGCTGCGCCGCCCGGCTGCGCCCGGCGACCCCGCGTCCGCGCCGCCGCCGGTGCTGCTGCTCGGGCTCGGCGCCGCTGCCGCCATCGCCGTAGAGGCCGTGCTGCGCACCACCTGGTGACGCCAGGACCGATCGGGGTCAGGCCTGGGCCGGCGTCCGGTAGACGTCTGGCTCGAGGTACATCACACGCGCCTCGGGGACCGCCCGGCGCACCCGCTCCTCGGCGGCGTCGATGGTGGCGGCGAGGCCGGCCACGTCGGGCGCGTCGATCTCGACCTTGGCCGCGACCAGCAGCTCCTCGGGCCCGAGGTGCAGGGTCCGCAGGTGGATCACGTGCAGCACCCCGGGCGTGGAGCTCAGCGCCTCGCGCACCGCCCGCACCCGCGCCGGCGAGGCGGCTTCGCCGACCAGCAGCCCCTTGGCCTCAATGCCCACCACGACGGCGACGGCGACGAGCAGCAGGCCGATGCCGACCGTGGCAACGCCGTCCCAGACAGCCGAGCCGGTGACCAGCGCGAGCAGCAGCCCGACGAGGGCGAGCACGAGGCCGATGAGCGCCGCGATGTCCTCGAGCAGCACGACGGGCAATTCAGGGATCTTGGTGTGCCGGACGAACGCGTACCAGGACTCGTCGCCCTTCGTGTGCTTGGCCTCCTGCACGGCCGTGCGCAGGGAGAACGACTCCAGCCCGATGGCGACGACGAGCACTCCCAGGGCGACAGCCGGCGACTCGACGGCGTGCGGGTGCAGCACCTTCAGGGCGCCCTCGTACAACGCGAACAGCCCGCCGACGCTGAACAGCACGATGGCGACCAGAAAGGCGTAGACGAACCGCTCGCGCCCGTAGCCGAAGGGGTGCTCCTCGTCGGCATCGCGCCGCGACCGCCGGCCGCCGACCAGTAGCAGGACCTGGTTGCCCGAGTCAGCGGCCGAGTGGATGGCCTCGGCCAGCATCGACGATGAGCCGGTGATGACGAAGGCGACGAGCTTGGCGACGGCGATGCCCAGGTTGGCACCCAGCGCGGCTAGCACCGCCTTGGTGCTGCCCTCCGAGCTCACGCGAGGGCCACCAGACTCATGCGAGAGCCACGAGGTCGGCGAGCTCGTCGGACCAGGTGTCCTCGGTCCCGTCGGGCAGTAGCAGCACCTTGTCCGGCGACAGCGCGGTCACGGCGCCCTCGTCGTGGGTGACCAGGACTACGGCGCCCCGGTAGCCGGCCAGGGCGCGCAGCACCTCGTCTCGGGAGGCGGGGTCGAGGTTGTTGGTCGGCTCGTCGAGCAGCAGGACGTTGGCCGCGCTGCACACGAGTGCGGCGAGGGCAAGCCGCGTCTTCTCCCCGCCGGACAGGGTGCCGGCGTTCTGGTCGACGACGTCGCCGGAGAACAGGAAGGCACCCAGGGTGCGGCGCAGCTCGGGCAGCTCGGTGTCGGGCGCGGCCGAGCGCAGGTTCTCCAGCACCGAGCGCGAGGGGTCGAGGGTCTCGTGCTCCTGCGCGTAGTACCCGAGGCGTAGCCCGTGGCCGGGCTGCACCTCTCCGGTGTCGGGGCGCTCGACCCCCGCCAGCACGCGCAGCAGCGTCGTCTTGCCGGCCCCGTTGAGCCCGAGGATGACTACCCGCGCCCCGCGGTCGATGGCGAGGTCGACGTCGGTGAACACCTCGAGGCTGCCGTAGGACTTCGACAGCCCCTCGGCCGACAGGGGCAGCCGCCCGCAGGGCGCCGGGTCCGGGAAGCGCAGCTTGGCGACCTTGTCGGCAACCCGCGTGTCCTCGAGCCCGGTGGCCAGGCGGTCGGCCCGCTTGAGCATGGACTGGGCGGCGCGGGCCTTGGTGGCCTTGGCCCGCATCCGGTCGGCCTGCGCGGTCAGGGTCGCGATCTTCTTCTCCGCGTTGGAGCGCTCGCGCCGACGCCTGCGCTCGTCGACCTCGCGCTGGGCGAGGTAGGCCTTCCAGCCCACGTTGTAGGCATCGAGCGTGGTGCGGGTGGCGTCGAGGTGGAACACCTTCGTGACGACGTGCTCGAGCAGCTCGACGTCGTGGCTGATCAGCACCAGTCCGCCGCTGTGCGAACGCAGGAAGTCGCGCAGCCAGGTGATGGAGTCGGCGTCGAGGTGGTTGGTCGGCTCGTCGAGCAGCAGCGTGTCGGCGCCGGAGAACAGGATGCGGGCCAGCTCGACCCGCCGGCGCTGGCCGCCGGACAGCGTGCCGAGCGGCTGGCCGAGCACGCGGTCGGGCAGCCCCAGCGAGGAGCAGATGCGCGCCGCCTCGGCCTCGGCGGCGTAGCCCCCGAGCCCACTGAACTCGTCCTCCAGCCGGCCGTAGCGCCGCACCCGGGCATCGTCGCCGGGGTGCTCGGCCAGCTCCACCGCGAGCGTGCCCATCTCGACAAGCAGCCGGTCGAGCCCCCGGGCCGACAGCACGCGGTCGCCGGCGGTCTGCTCGAGGTCACCGGTACGCGGGTCCTGCGGCAGGTAGCCGATCTCGCCCGAGGCGACGACGGTGCCGCCGTGCGGCTGGGTCTCGCCGGCGAGCACGCGCAGCGTCGTCGTCTTGCCCGCGCCGTTGCGCCCGACCAGGCCGACGCGGTCGCCCGAGCCGATCCGGAACGACGCGCTCTCCAGCAGCAGCCGGGCGCCGGCGCGCAGCTCCAGGCCGGATGCGGTGATCACAGGTGGTCCTTCGAGGGTCGACGTGCTCGTGCAGCCGCAGGTGCTGGGACGAGCATGGCCACATGCAGCGGGAGCGGCAGCACTGGCGGGGTTGATCCCATGGTACGGGCGCCGTGCCTGGCGTAACGTTGGATCACGTGACGCTGACCGCCGCCCCTTCCGCGGCGGCTCCCCCGGCGCCCGCTGCAGCAGGTGGCCTGCTCTCACCGCGCTACCGGTGGGCGAGCATCGGCGTCGTCCTCGTGATCACCCTCGCCGCCCTCGAGGGCATGTCGGTTGCCACCGTGATGCCGACGGCGGCGCGCGAGCTCGACGGCATGGGGCTCTACGCCTGGGGGTTCACCGCCTTCCTCGTCGCCTCGCTCGTCGGCACGGTCGACGCGGGCGCGCGCTGCGACCGGGGACGCGTGGTGCGCGCTTTCCTGCTCGGCCTCGGCGCCTTTGCCGCAGGCTGCGTCGTGGCGGGTACGGCGCGGGCGATGCCCGTATTCATCCTCGGCCGGGCGATCCAGGGGTACGGCGCGGGCGCCCTGATCGTCGTCGTCTACGTGCTGACCGCGCGCCGGTTCCGCGCGGACCAGCGCCCGGCGGTACTCGGACTGCTGGCAGCCGCGTGGGTCATCCCGGCGCTGGTCGGACCGACAGTGGCGGGCGCGGTAACGCAGACCGTGGGCTGGCGCTGGGTGTTCATCGGCCTGCTGCCCTTTGTCCTGCTGGTGCTGGTGCTCCTGGTGCCGACGCTGCGCTCCCTGCCCGGCCTGGACGCCGCTCCCGGTCGTGGGGGGGCCCAGCTGGGCAACGCCGTGCTGCTCGCCGTAGGTGTCGGCGTCGTGCAGGCCGGGGCCACGTCGTCATCGTGGTACGGCGTCGCTGGCATGATCGCCGGGCTGGTCATGATGGCCCTTCCGCTGCGGCGGCTGCTGCCTCCGGGCGCGCTGCGGCTCTCCGCCGGGCTCGGCGCGACAATCTCCGCACGCGGCCTGCTCGCCGGCTCGTTCCTCGGCGCCGAGGCGTACCTCCCGCTGACGCTGACCGTCGTCCACCACCAGTCACCGGCGCGTTCCGGACTGCCGCTGACGTTCGCCGCCCTCACCTGGGCCAGCGCGTCGTGGCTGCAAGGACGCCGGTGGCAGTCGGTCACCCGGGGCCGGCTGACCGCCATCGGTTTCACGATCGTCTCCGCCGGCCTCGGCATCCTTGCGCTTGTCGCGGTGGCGGCAGTACCGGTGTGGGTCGCCGTCCTCGCCTGGCTGGTGGCCGGCGCGGGGATGGGCCTTGCGATGCCGTCGATCTCCGTGGCGACGATGGCCGCATCGAGCGAGGGCGAGCAGGGTGAGAACTCCGCCGCGCTGCAGGTGTCGGACTCGGCCGGCAGCGTCGTCACCATCGCCCTCGGCGGTGCGCTCGTCGCGGCGGCGACCAACGCCGGGCACGGCATCGGACCGGCCGTGCTCACGGTCGACGCGTCGATGGCCGTCCTGGCACTGGTCGGGTTGCTGGCCGCAAGGCAGATGCGGGCGTGACCCAGCGCGTTTCCCCTCGGCCTTAGACCTGCGCCAGCAGGTGGTCCCGGCGGCGCTGCAGGATCTCGACCGTGGCCGTCGGCGATCCCGGCCCGGGCACGGCGGCCTGCAGCCGGGCGTGTACCGCAGCGTGCGGCGTCCCGCTGCGCGCCGCGACCCGCCCCACCAGGGCGTTGATCTCCCGGCGCAACGAGGCGGCTCGCCACGCGGCTCCCTCGGCGACGCCCTCGTCCGCGTCCGGCGACTCGGACTCTCGTCGGAGATGCGCCGGCGCCCCGTCCGCGGCGCGGCGGCGAATGTCCCCGTCGGCGCGGGCGAGCAGCGTGGCCGTCTGCTCGGGCGAGAGCAGCCCCGGCAGCCCGAGCAGGCCGAGCTCCTCCTCGTTGCTGCCAGCTGCGTCTGGGTGGGCCGTGCCCTCCTGCGCGAGGACGGCGCGGCCAGCGTGCAGCACGTGCGCGAACTCAGCCTGCGCCTCGAGCGCCTCCCACTGGCTCACCCCGGCGGCGTCGGGCTGCTCGCGGGGCAGCGTGTCGAGCTCACCCTCGTCCGCGCCGCTGCGAACGCGGACGACGTGGTTGCGCTCCTGCTCGAGCTCGGCGGCCAGGGCCAGCAGCGGGCGGACCGCCGGCAGGAAGACGGTGGCCGACTCCCCCGGCCGCCGGGCTCGCACCACCCGTCCGACGGCCTGGGCGAAGAACAGCGGGGTGCGGTAGGCGGTCAGCCAGGCGAGGCACGCCGCCCGAGGAATATCGACGCCCTCGGAGATCATGCGGACGCAGACGGCGATCCGCTCCTCGCTGTCACCGAAGCGCCGTAGCCGTTGGCTGGCACGCGGGTCGCCCGACAGGATGAGCGCCGGCCGTCGCCCGGTCACCCGTGTGACGATCGAGGCGTAGGCCCGCGCGGCCTCCTGGTCCGAGGCCAGCACCAGCCCAGCTGCGTCAGGCATCCCGCTCTCGCGCAGCTGGGTCAGCCTGTCGTCCATCGCCGCGATCACGTGCGGCACCCACTGGCCGCCGGGGTCGAGCGCGGTGCGCCACGCCTGCGCCTCCGCGTCGCGGGTGAGCGGCTCGGTGAGGGAGGCCGCGACGGTCTCGCCCGCGTTGTTGCGCCAGCGTGAGACGCCGGTGTAGGCGGCGAACACGACCGGGCGGACGACGCCGTCGGCGAGCGCCTCCCGGTAGCCGTAGCCGTGGTCGGCGATGCTGGCGAGCCCGGCGTCGGGTCCGCTGCCGACCGGCTCGTAGCGGACGAATGGGATGCGCTCGTCGGCGCGGGTGCGAAAGGGTGTTCCGGTCAGGCACAGCCGCCGGCGCGCTGGCTCGAACGCCTCCTCGACAGCTTCGCCCCAGGACAGCCCGTCGCCGGCGTGGTGGACCTCGTCGAGCACGACGAGCGAGCGACGGGCGGACGTGCGGGCCCGGTGCAGCATGGGGCGGCCGGCGACCTGGGCGTAGGTCGTGACGTAGCCGGCGAGCCCCGGGCGGACAGGGCCGACGCTGTTGGGCAGCGCAGGGTCGAGGTCGATGCCGAATGCCGCAGCGGCGAGCGCCCACTGGGTGCGCAGGTGGTCAGTGGGGCACACGACGGCGACGCGGTCGATCTCGCGGGTGGCCAGCAGGTGGCGGGCGAGCGCCAGTACGAACGTCGTCTTGCCCGAGCCCGGGGTCGCGGTGAGCAGGAAGTCGCGCGGGGAGCTTCCGATGTACTGGGCGAGCGCCCGCTGCTGCCAGGCCCGCAGCGGCGGCTCGCCGGAGGCTCCCGGGCCGGCCGCTGGGCTCGGGACGGACGCGGGACGCACTCGGCCCACCCTGCCAAAGCCGTGGCGGACACGCGGGTAGGGACACGCTGTGCCCCGGGTGAGGCCGGGCGGGTCACAATCGCTCGTATGGGAGGCGCGCCGTGAAGGGCGACCGGGTCGAGATCGTCGTCGACGCCGGCGGTGAGGCACGCACCTATGAGGTGGCGGCGACGCGCGCGGGCCGCAGGGTCGACGTCCGGGTCGGCCGGGGTGTCGTCGAGGTCACCGAGCTGACCCGCGGTGGCACGACTGTGCGCACCGCGCGGTTCATGGCCAGCCGCGTGCTGGCCTTGGTCGAGCACCCGGCCGACGAGTCGCAGGCAGCCGACGACGCCGAGACGAGCCTCGCCGCCCGTCCGCGTGGCCGGCGCGCCGCGGCCGACGAAGCCGCCAGCGCCTCGCCGTGGGACGAGCTCGCCCTACCCTTGTCCGGACCCGGCGGCGACGGCCCGCAGTAGCAGCCGCGGCGCCGCCCCGGCCCTAGTCAGCCCCGCTCACACCCGAGGAGTCACGTGCCCCATCCGCCCCGGTCGTCCCAGCCGGCCATCCGCCCGCTGGCCTGCATCCTGCCGCCGCACATCCTGGTCAACATCGCCCGCAACGGCGGAGCAGCCGAGCGGGCCGCGGCCCTCGACGCGCTGGGCATCGACCACACGCTGCGCTCGCTGCGGGCCATGCGGGCCCTGTCGCGCGGCGCCGGCTCGGCGGTCTCGATCCCGGTCTCGGTCTCGGCGCCACCCGTGCCGGAGCCGCGGCGCACCATCTACGACGCCGGCCACCAGGAGGCGACCCCGCCGAAGGGCACGGTCGTCCGCCACGAGGGCGACCCGCCGGTGACCGACCCCGCCGTCAACGAGGCCTACGACGGGCTCGGCGCCACCTTCACCCTGTACCGCGACGCGTTCGACCGGGACTCCATCGACGACGCCGGCCTGCCGCTCAATGCCTACGTCCACTACGGCACGAACTACGACAACGCCTTCTGGGACGGCGCCGAGATGGTGTTCGGCGACGGGCGACGGCACCCTGTTCAACCGCTTCACCATCAGCCTCGACGTCATCGGACACGAGCTCACCCACGGCGTTACCGAGAAGGAGGCGGGGCTGACCTACCACGGCCAGTCCGGGGCGCTGAACGAGTCGGTCAGTGACGTGTTCGGCTCGCTGGTCAAACAGCACGCCCTCGGCCAGAGCGCCGACCAGGCCGATTGGCTGATCGGCGCCGGCCTGCTCGCGCCGGGCGTCAAGGGCCGGGCGCTGCGCGACATGCGCAACCCCGGCACGGCGTACGACGACCCGACGCTCGGCAAGGACCCGCAGCCCGCCGACATGGCCGGGTACGTGACAACGACGCAGGACAACGGCGGTGTGCACACCAACTCGGGCATCCCCAACCGGGCCTTCGCGCTTGCCGCGCTCGCCATCGGCGGCAACGCCTGAGAGACGGCGGGGCACATCTGGTACGAGACACTGCTCGACAACCGCCTGCGGCCCGGCACGCGCTTCCGGGCCTTCGCGGCGATCACCGTCCGGCACGCCAAGGCGCACAGCGCCAAGGCCGCCACCGCCGTCAGCGACGCCTGGCGGCAGGTCGGAGTGCTGCCCTGACCGGGCCGGGCGAGGGAGCTGACCCGGCTGGCAGCGCAGACCTCGTCGAGGTGGAGCGCACCGGGGGGTTCGCTGGTCTCACCGTCCGGGCCGCTGTGCCGCATGCCGAGGTCCCTGCCGGCTTGGCAGCCACGCTCGAGCAGGCTCTGGCGGCACCAGCATCTGCCAGTGCGGCGCCCAGCGGGGCTGACAGGTTCTCCTACACCCTTCGGCAAGGAGGCCGCGAGCAGCAGCTGCCCGAAGCCGGGATGGATCCCGGCACGCGCGAGCTCGTGGCATGGCTGCTGGCCCGCCGACAGCCGGGCTGACGTCTCATCCGCTCAGCACCCCGCGTGATCGACACAACCAGGTCTGTGGCCGCCCGGTTCGTGCTGGTTCCGCCACGCGAATGGACCGGGATGTGTCGATCATGCGTGCCTACTCCGGCGACGGCCCGGGCAGGAGCCCGGCATGAGTGACACGCGCGGCAGGGTGTGGCTGATCCGGCACGGGGCGACGGAGTGGAGCGAGTCCGGCAAGCACACCGGCGCCACCGACGTCCCCCTGATCGAGGCGGGCGAGGCGGCGGCGCGCGCGCTGGGCCCCGTCCTCGCCGAGGAGTCCTTCGCGCTGGTGCTCTCGAGCCCGCTGACCCGGGCACGGCGCACGGCTCAGCTCGCGGGGCTCGAGCCCGAGCTCACCGACGACCTGCTCGAGTGGAACTACGGCGAGTACGAGGGACGCACCACTGCCGAGATCCGGCAGGATGCGCCCGGCTGGACCGTCTTCTCCGACGGCGCTCCGGGCGGCGAGCTCGCCGGTGAGGTGGCCGCCCGGGTCGACCGCGTCATCGCGCGGGCCAAGGCCGCAGCCTCCGATAGGCAGGATGTCGCCTGCTTCGCCCACGGACACGTCCTGCGGGTACTCGGCGCCCGCTGGGTGGAGATGGCCCCCGAGGACGGCCGGCACCTCAAGCTCGGCACCGCCGCGCTGTGCATCCTCGGCTACGAGCACGAGAGCCCCGTGATCGAGGTGTGGAACCACACCGCGCACGTCCCGGCCTGATCGCCGCGCGCTCCCCCGCGGCCGTGGGCGGCGTCCGCGCGGTCAGTGAGCCAGCAGCTGGCCCAGCCGGCGCGTCAGCTTCATGTTCTCGGAGTAGTCGACGGGCACCACGACGACGGACGGGCGGTCGAGCACGTCGAACGCCCGCTTGAGCGCCGGCCGCAGCTCGCTCGTGGCCTCGACCCGCTCGGCGTGGCAGCCGAACCCCTCCGCAACCGCGACGAAGTCGGGGTTGACGAAGTCGGTCCCGAAGTGGCGGCCGAACTCGATGTCCTGCTTCCACGTGATCAGGCCGTAGCCGCCGTCCTCCCAGACCAGCATCACGGGGTTGACCCCGAGCCGCACGCCGGTGGCCAGCTCCTGGATGTTCATCAGGAAGGCGCCGTCGCCGCACAGCGCCACCACCCGCCGCTCGGGGTGGACCAGCTTGGCGGCGATCGAGCCCGGCACCGACATCCCCATCGAGCAGAAGCCGTTGGTGATCAGGCAGCTGTTGGGCGTGTAGGTCGGGTACTGGCGCGCGACCCACATCTTGTGCGCGCCGACGTCGCTGATCAGGATGTCGTCGTCCGCCAACTCAGCCCGCAGGTCGGTAAGGATGCGCTGCGGCTTGACCGGGTACGACTCGTCCTCGGCGTGCTCGTCGTTGATCTCGTGCGTCAGCTTCTCGCGCATCTGCGCCCAGATCGCCACGTCGTCGAAGCGGTGGGCGTCGGTCAGCCGCTCGTTGATCGCCCACAGCGCCGCGGCGACGTCGCCGACGACCTCGACGTCGGGCTGGTAGTTCGCGTCGACCTCGGCGGGCTCGAAGTCGATGTGCAGCACCCGCTTGGTGCGCCCGACGTTCCAGCGCGAGGGATGCCACTCGACCATGTCGTAGCCAACCGCGATGACCAGGTCGGCGGACTCGAAGGCCTCGGTGACGTAGTCACGGCTGCCCAGCCCCGCGGCGTACAGGCTGCGCGGGTGCCGGTCGGACAGCGCGCCTTTGGCCATGAAGGTCATCGCAGCGTAGATGCCGGTGGCGTCGACGAGCCGGGCCAGCTGCGGGGTGACGCGAGTACGTGCGCAGCCGGCGCCGACCAGCAGCACGGGGCGCTCGGCGCGGGCGATGAGCTCAAGCGCCTGCTCGATGCTGCGCTCGTCGGCGATGGGGCGCCGCACCTTGACCGGCGGGGTGATCGGCGACTCGTGCACCTCGTGCTGGGCGATGTCCTCGGGCAGCTCGATGTGCGTCGCACCGGGCTTTTCCTGGATCGCCGTCTTGAAGGCCTTGCGCACGATCTCGGGGATGACCCGCTCGTCGCGGATCGAGGAGGCCCACTTGGTGATCGGGTGGAACATCTGGACGACGTCCATGTTCTGGTGGGACTCCTTATGCAGCCGCGTCGTCGCCCCCTGCCCGTGATCGCTACCACGGGGCTGTGGTCCATGTTGGCGTTGGCGACGCCGGTGACCAGGTTGGTCGCGCCGGGGCCGAGGGTCGACAGGCACACACCGGGATGCCCCGTCAGCCGGCCCCACACGTCGGCCATGAAGGCCGCGCCCTGCTCGTGGTGGGTAAGGACGAACCGGATGGAGGAGTCACGCAGCGAGAGCATGACGTCGGCGTTCTCCTCGCCGGGGACGCCGAAGATGTACTGCACACCCTCTGCCTCGAGGCACCGCAGGAACAGGTCGCTGGACTTCATCGCTCGAGCCTCCCTTGCAGGTCAGTCTCCCCGAGCGGCAGCCCGGTGGCGTGCGGCCGGCTGGTCAGCCGCGCGGCTCGAGGTCGAGCGAGGCGCTGTTCATGCAGTACCGCTCGCCCGAGGCACCGGGCCCGTCGGGAAACACGTGCCCGAGATGCGACCCGCAACGGGCGCAGCGCACCTCGGTCCGCATCATCCCGTACGCGCGGTCCTCGACCAGCTCGACGGCGTCGCGAGTCGCCGGCTCGGTGAAGCTCGGCCAGCCGGTACCGCTGTCGTACTTGGTGGAGGCGTCGAACAGTCTGGCCCCGCACGCGCCGCAGGAGTAGTCGCCGTCCCGCTTGTCGTGGGTGTACGCCCCGGTGAACGGCGGCTCGGTGCCTGCCTTGCGCAAGACGGCGTAGCGCTCGGGCTCGAGCTCCTCGCGCCACTGCTCGTCGCTCTTGTCGACCTCGTACGTCCCGCCGCTGCTCGTCACAGCACGGTCAACGTGCCGGCCGGGACCCATGTTCCGAGCTGCTGCCCGGAAGCGCTCGGCGAACCCCATCGCCCCCAGCCCCCCGCTACTGAGCGGACAGGACGCGGTAGACATCGAAGACGCCCTCGGTCGTCCGGACCGCTTTGAGGACGTGGCCGAGGTGCTTGGTCTCCCCCATCTCGAACGTGAAGCGACTGACGGCGACGCGGTCACGGGTGGTGGTCACCGACGCCGACAGGATGTTGACGTGGTGGTCCGAGAGCACCCGGGTGATGTCGGACAGCAGCCCGGTGCGGTCGAGCGCCTCGACCTGGATGGCTACCAGGAACACCGAGCCTGACGTCGGTGCCCACTCCACCGCCACGATGCGCTCGGGCGATGCCGTCTTGAGCGCCTCGGCGTTGGAGCAGTCCTGGCGGTGGACCGACACCCCCTGGCCGCGGGTGACGAACCCCTCGATGGTGTCGCCGGGCACCGGCGTGCAGCAGCGCGCCAGCTTCACCCAGACGTCCGGCAGCCCCTGAACCACCACGCCGGGGTCTCCTGCGGGCCGCGCCTTGCGTGAGGTCGGGACGGTGGTCTCGGCGATGTCCTCGGTCGCGCCGTCCGGCCCGCCCAAGCCGGCGACGAGCTTCTGCACGACTGTCGAGGCCTGCAAGTGCTTCTCACCGACCGCCGCGTACAGCGCTGACACGTCGGCCAGCCGCAGCTCGGTGGCGAGCGTCGGCAGCGCCTCCCCCGCGAACAGGCGCTGGATGGGCAGGCCCTGCTTGCGCATCGCCCGGACGATCGCGTCGCGGCCCTCGTCGATCGCGTCCTCACGCCGCTCCTTGGCGAACCACTGACGGATCTTGGTGCGGGCCCGCGACGACGTGACGAAACCCAGCCAGTCACGGCTCGGACCAGCAGTAGCCGACTTCGAGGTGAAGATCTCGACCGTGTCACCGTTGTCGAGAGGGCTCTCGAGCGGCACCAGGCGGCCGTTGACACGCGCCCCGATGCAGCGGTGGCCGACCTCGGTGTGCACCGCGTAGGCGTAGTCGACGGCAGTCGCGCCCGAGGGCAGGCTGATCACGTCACCCTTGGGGGTGAAGACGAAGACCTCCGCCGCGGACAGGTCGAAGCGCAGGCTGTCGAGGAACTCCTCGGGGTCGCTCGTCTCCTTCTGCCACTCGATGATCTGCCGCAGCCAGGTCATCTGGTCGGTCCCAGCGAGGGGCGTCTCGCGGTGCTCGGGCTCGGGCGCCCTGCCGCCCGCGCCGCCGGTGTCCTTGTACTTCCAGTGCGCGGCGATGCCGTACTCGGCCCGTTGGTGCATCGCGACGGTGCGGATCTGCAGCTCCACCGGCTTGCCCTCCGGGCCGATGACTGTCGTGTGCAGCGACTGGTACATGTTGAACTTGGGCATCGCGATGTAGTCCTTGAACCGCCCCGGCACCGGCTGGAAGCTCGCGTGCAGCGTGCCCAGGGCGCCGTAGCAGTCGCGGACGGTGTCGACGAGGATGCGGATGCCGACCAGGTCGAAGATGTCCCCGAACTCGCGGCCGCGGACGATCATCTTCTGGTAGATCGAGTAGTAGTGCTTGGGGCGGCCGTTGACGGTGGCCTGGATCCGCGCGTCGCGCAGCTGCTCCAATACCTGCTCGGTGAGCTGCTCCAGGTAGGTGTCGCGGCTCGGCTGCCGGTCGCTGACCAGCCGCACGATCTCCTCGTACCGCTTCGGGTAGAGGGTGGCGAACGCGAGGTCCTCGAGCTCCCACTTGATCGAGTTCATCCCCAGCCGGTGGGCCAGCGGCGCGTAGATCTCGAGCGTCTCGCGGGCCTTCTTCTCCTGCTTGTGCGGGGGCAGGTAGCGCAGCGTGCGCATGTTGTGCAGCCGGTCGGCCAGCTTGACGACGAGTACCCGCGGGTCACGCGCCATCGCCAGGACCATCTTGCGGATGGTCTCGGACTGCGCGTCGCGGGCAGCCGCCTCCTGGCTCGCGCTGTCGGAGGTGCGGACCTTGTCGAGCTTGGTGACGCCGTCGACGATCACTGCCACCAGCTCGCCGAAGTCGCGGCGGATTTCGGTCAGCCGGACGGGCGTGTCCTCGACGGTGTCGTGCAGCAGCGCGGCCGCGAGCGTGGCGGCATCCATCCCAAGGTCGGCGAGGATGCTGGCGACGGCGAGCGGGTGGGTGATGTACGGGGCGCCGCTCTTGCGAACCACCCCGGCATGTGCCCGTTCGGCCAGCTCGTAGGCGCGGACCACAAGCTGCGTGTCGGCCTTGGGGTGGTTGGCCCGGAGCGAGCGCAGCAGCGGCTCGAGCGCACCGGCTGGGGTGCTGCCGCGCACGCTGGCCAGGCGGGCCAGCCGGTTGCGGACCCCGCGAGTGGCGCTCGTGGCGAGGCCGGCAGCACCCGAGGGTGCGCCTGATGCGCCCGAAGCGTGCTCGACGCCGAGGCGGGGGACGACGCTGGCAGCAGCGCTGAGGCCAGCGTCATCAGCAGGCGCAGCAAGCCTCTCGTCGGCCTCGCCAGGCGCGCGAGTCTCGACCCGGGTCGGTACTGCGTCAGGCAACGGCCGCTCCTCACGCTCCGGTTCGCAGCGTATCCCTGGCACCGGGACGGGCCGCGGGCTCATACCTCCAGCAGCGCCGTCACGGGAAGCCCGGGCAGGCGCCCCCGGCCCTTCAGGAACAACAGCTCGATCAGCACGGCCATGCCCACGACCTGGGCGCCCGCGTCACTGACGAGCCCGGCAGCGGCAGCAGCGGTGCCGCCGGTCGCCAGGACGTCGTCGATGAGCAACACCCGCTCCCCGGGCCGCAGGGCGTCCTGCTGGACCTCCAGTGTCGCCCTCCCGTACTCCAGGTCGTAGGTGCGCGCCGCCGTTGCACCGGGCAGCTTGCCGGCCTTGCGGATCGGCACCAGCCGCGCCTGGGTCGCCAGCGCCACCGGAGCGGCCAGCAGGAAGCCGCGGGCCTCGATGCCGGTCACTGTCGTCGCTCCCGCCGCCCGGGCGATGCCGGCCAGCGCATCGACGACAGTAGAGAACGCCGACGGGTCGGCGAGCACGGGGTTGATGTCCTTGAACAGCACCCCCGGCTCGGGGAAGTCGGGCACGTCACGGACCAGGGAGCTGAGCACCGCGCGGGCGGCCTGCAGCCCGGCCGCGGCGTTCGCCGGGCCAGTGCGGCCCGTCGCGCTGAGGGCGCTCACCGCCTCCCCTTGCCGCTCGGACGCCCCGGCTTGCGCCGCCGGTCGGGGCGGCGGACGGCGCCGGAGGGCCGAGCCTGCCCCGTGCTCGATGGGCGGGTGCTTCCCGGCGACGGCACCTGGGGGGCGGATGGCCCCTCGTCCGGTCCCTCGTTCGGGGCCCGCTCGAGCAGGGCGACGCCGCCGCCGGCAGCCTCAGGCTGACCGGCAGGCGCGGTGGCGACCGCAGGTCCCGTCGGGCGCGCGGAGGCAGCCTGTCGGGAGCGGGCGACACGGGCCTCGAGCGCCCGGATCTTCGGGTCGCGCTGCTTGAGGTCGACCAGCAGCGGCGCCGCGATGAAGATCGAGGAGTAGGCCCCGGACGCCAGCCCGATGAACTGCGCGAGCGCAAGGTCCTTGAGAGTGCCGGCGCCGAGCAGGCCGGCGCCGATGAACAGGAGCGCCGCGACGGGCAGCAGCGCGATGAGCGAGGTGTTGATCGAGCGCATCAGCGTCTGGTCGACGGCGTCGTTGACCGCGCCCGCGTAGCTCCGCCGGCCGGCGGCGACGATGCCCGCCGTGTTCTCGCGGATCTTGTCGAACACCACCACCGTGTCGTAGAGCGAGAAGCCGAGGATCGTCAGCAGCGCGATGACCGTCGAGGGCGTCACCTCGAAGCCGACGAGCGAGTAGATGCCAGCGGTGATCAGCAGGTCGTGCAGCAGCGCGACGATCGCCGCGACGGCCATCCTGGGCTCGTAGCGCACCGAGATGTAGACCACGACGAGGACGAGGAAGGCGACGAGCCCCTGCAGCGCCTTGCTCGTGATCGATGAGCCCCACGAGGCGCCCACTGTCGACACGCTGACCGCCGACGCGGGCAGGCCCAGCTTGCTCTGCAGCGCGCTCGACGCTGCCTTGATCTGCTGCTCGTCCAGCGGCCGGGTCTGTACGCGGACGCGGCCGCTGCTGGCGAGCGACTGGGCCGACTCCACCTGCGCCCCGGTCCCCGCTATGGCGGCGCGCGCGGCCGACACCGACGAGCTGCGCGTGGGGACCTCGAAGGACGCGCCGCCCTTGAAGTCGATGCCGAGCTGGAAGCCCCGGATGAGCAGGCTCGCGAGGCTGATCAGAACGACGATCGTGCTCAGCGTGTACCAGCGCCGCCGGTGCGCGATGAAGTCGTAGTGGATCTCGCCGTTGTAGAGGCGCCGGGCCAGCGACATCTCAGTCCTTTCCGCCGGTCGTGACTGCCTCCGGGGCACGCTTGGTCAGCCGCATGCGGGCGGGCGCGGCGCTCCCAGCATCCCCTGAGCCCCCTGAGCCCCCTGCGCCCCCGGCGGATCCCCGGACAGTGAGCCCGCTGATTCTCGAGGTGGAGAACAGGTTGCGGCGCACCAGCAGCGTGACCACGGGCTTGGTGAACAGGAAGACGACGGCGACGTCGAGCAGCGTCGACAGGCCGAGCGTGAACGCGAAGCCGCGGACCGAACCGATGGAGAGGAAGTACAGGGTCGCAGCGGCGAGGAAGGAGACGAAGTCCGCCGACAGGATCGTGTTGCGGGCACGCACCCAGCCGCGCTCCACCCCGCTGCGCACCGTGCGGCCCTCGCGTACCTCGTCCTTGAGACGTTCGAAGAAGACGACGAACGAGTCCGCGGTGATGCCGACTGCCACGATGAACCCGGCGATGCCGGCCAGGCTCAGCGTGAAGCCGATGCCGGCGCCGAGCAGGCAGATGCACTCGTACACCAGCGCTCCGCTGACGAGCAGCGAGGCAATGGTGACCAGCCCGAGCGCCCGGTAGTAGAGCAACGAGTAGAGGACGACCAGGGCGAGACCGATGCCGCCCGCGATGAGGCCGGCGTGCAGCGAGTCCTGCCCGAGCGTGGCCGAGATCGAGTCGACCTGCTGCTGGCGGAAGGCGATGGGCAGCGCGCCGTAGCGCAAAATGTTGGCCAGGTCGGTGGCCGACTTCTGGTCGAACGAGCCGCTGATCTCGGCCGACCCGGCGATGCGCTCGTTGATGTTGGGGGCCGACTGCACCACGCCGTCGAGCACGATCGCGACCTGCTTGCCGGTGGTCGCCGCCGTCAGGCTGGTGAACTTGGCCTGGCCGCCCTTGGTGAACGACACCTCGACGACCCAGTTGTTGCTGGTCTGGCCCTGGCTGAGCTGCTGCAGGGTGGCGGTGGCGCCGGCGACGTCGCTGCCGACGACCTTGGCGGGCTTGAGCAGGTACTTCGCGTCACCGGCCTTGCTACATGCGGTGACCCAGTCGCCCGGCTGGTCGGTGCTGACCTTGCCCTTGCGGGCGTCGGTCGCCGTGCACTGCAGCGTCGCGTACTGGGCGACAACCGCAGTCGGTGGTGTGCCGGCGCTCGTCGCGGCGGCTGATGGGGCGGGTGTGCCGGCGGCTGGCGGCGTGGGGGCGGGCTTCGGGGTAGACGAGCTCGCTGCGGGCGAGGGTGTCACGGGTGCGGGAGTTGCGGCCGCGAGCGCCTGGCTGAGCACGCGGGGACGGGCGGAGGCGCTCGGGGCGGGCGCGATCTTCGGCGTCGGCGAGGCGGACGGAGTCTGCTTCGGCGCCGGGGTGGCGCTGACCTTCGGCGTCGGCGTCCCGGTCGGCGCGGGGGTCGGCGCGGCCGCGGCCGCGGAGGCTGCGACTTCCCGGAAGCGCAGCTGGGCGGTCTGTCCGACGAGGTCGACGACCTCGTCGCGGCCCTTCCCGGGGACGGCGATCTCGATGTTGTCGTTGGCGCGGCGCACGTCGGCCTCGGACACACCGAGCCCGTTCACCCGCTGCCGGATGATGTCGACCGCCTTGTCGATGGCCCCGGAGTCGGGTCGCTTGGTGCTCGCGCCACTGCCAGTCAGCACCGGGGTAAGCGTGACGCTGGTCCCGCCCTGCAGGTCAAGCCCCAGCCGCGGTGTGGTCGCGTGCGACAGCACCATCCCGAGGCCCATCAGCACCGCCGCGAGCACGAGCACGCCGAGACGCAGCCACATCGGGCGCGTGCGGCTGCCGGCATAGCGACGGCGGGTCACGCGGCGGGCCACGATTGCTTGCCTTTCCGTCGGGGCGTCGGACTGGGGGACGGCAAGCTGCCGCGCCGGTTCGGGCAGTGCTCAGGGGCACGCTGCTCCAGATGGAGTATCGACCCCGGCGTGCCCTGCGCGAGGAGCCGCCCCCGGACGGAGCGGCTCAGGCCAGCCGTCCCGCTCCGGGCGGCTGGTCCTCCGGCGGCAGCTTGCGCAGCCGCACCTGCTCGCCGCTCGTCCCGCCACCCGCCGCCGGCCCGTCGATCACCTCGTGAGCGTCGCGGTCGGAGGTGGCGTCCTCGTCGTCAGCCCCGCTGCCGTCACCGGGGCGCGACACGACACGGGCGATCGAGGCCACCTCGTACTGGCTGACCACGCCCGGTGCGATCTCGAGCGAGGCCACCCCGTCCTGCACGGACTGGACCGTCGCATGCAGCCCGCCGGCCGTGATGACAACGGCGCCGGGGCCGAGCCCCTGCCGTGCTTGCACCGCAGCGGCCCGGCGTCGGCGCTGGCTGAAGAACATCAGCGCGACGAACACGACCAGAATGATCGGCAGCAGCAGGCTGCCCACGCCGCTGCCCTGGTTGTTGGCGGCCAGTACGGTGGCGCTTGTTGTCACGCGGGCATCGTACGGCGGGAGCAAGCACCCGCTGGGATCGCCCGCTCACTCGAACAGGCCCGGCACAGCTGGTGGTGCCGGCCGCTCGCCCAGGTGGTGCCAGGCGGCGGGCGTGGCGACGCGGCCGCGGGGGGTGCGGGCGAGCAGACCGGTCCGCAGCAGGAAGGGCTCGACGACCTCCTCCACCGTCTCCGGCTGCTCCCCCACGGCGACGGCGAGGGTGCTGAGCCCGACGGGGCCGCCACCGAAACGGCGCACCAGCGCGCCCAGCACCTCGCGGTCGAGGCGGTCCAGGCCCAGCTCATCGACGTCGAAGACGGCAAGCGCCGCCCGGGCGACCTCCCCGGTGACCACCCCGCCGGCCCGGACCTCGGCGTAGTCGCGGACCCGGCGCAGCAGCCGGTTGGCGATGCGGGGGGTGCCCCGCGACCGGCTCGCGACCTCGGCCGCGCCGTCGCCGGTCACCTCGATGCCGAGCAGGGTGGCCGACCGGCCCAGCACGCGCAGCAGGTCGGGCTCGTCGTAGAAGTCCAGGTGCCCGACGAAGCCGAATCTGTCATGCAGCGGGCTGGTCAGCAGGCCCGCTCGCGTCGTCGCACCGACGAGCGTGAAGGGCGCGACGTCGAGAGGGATCGCTGTCGCTCCTGCGCCCTTGCCGAGGATGACGTCGACGCGGAAGTCCTCCATCGCCGAGTAGAGCAGCTCCTCGGCGGGCCGGGCCATCCGGTGGATCTCGTCGATGAACAGCACCTCTCCGGGCCCGAGGCTGGTGACGATGGCGACGAGGTCACCGGCGCGCTCGATGGCCGGACCGCTGGTGATGCGCAGCGGGACGCCGAGCTCCCCCGCGACGATCATCGCGAGTGTTGTCTTCCCGAGCCCGGGCGGCCCGGACAGCAGCAAGTGGTCAGGCGGCCGGCCGCGGGCGACAGCCCCCTCGAGCACGATGGCCAGCTGCTCGCGGACCTTGGGCTGGCCGACGAACTCCTGCAGGCTGCGGGGGCGCAGCGCCGCCTCGAACCCGCGCTCGTCGGGGGCCGCGACGGGGCTGACGATCTCGACGCCCTCGCTCATGCTCGCGGCCGCAGGATGGCGAGAGCCCGGCGCAGCAGCACCGGGACGGACAGGGTGCCGTCGGCGCCCGCCGGCACATCCGCGGTGTCCTCGGCGACTGCAGAGACGGCGAGGTCGGCGTCGCGGGCCGGGTAGCCGAGGCCGAGGAGGGCCTCTCGCACCTGGTCCTGCCAGGTGGCGGCACCCCGCACCGGCGCGGGGGGCTCAGATGTGCCAAGCGGGGGGCCCAGGCGGTCACGCAGGTCGAGCACGATGCGCTGGGCGCCCTTGCGGCCGATCCCCGGCACCCGGGTCAGAGCCGCCAGGTCCTCGGTGGCGACGGCGCGCCGCACGTCGTCGGGCCGGTGCACCGCGAGCACGGCCTGCGCCAGCCGCGGCCCGACACCGGCCGCAGTCTGCAGCGCCTCGAAGACCTCCTTCTCGTCGGCATCGGCGAACCCATAGAGCGTCAGCTCTGTCTCGCGGACGACGAGCGCGGTTGCCAGTGCCGCCGGCTCCCCCACCCGAAGCCGGGCGAGCGTCGCGGGAGCGCACTGCACAGACAGCCCGATGCCCCCGACCTCGACCACGGCCGCATCCGGGCCGAGGCTCGCGACCCGGCCCGCCACGCTGGCGATCACGACGCCGCCCGTCCCGGGATCAGCCGGCCGGTGTACGGAGGGGCAGCATCGCCGGAGGCCCCGGAGCCGCGGGAAGGCAGGGTCGCACCCGTGCGGATGAGCACGCTCCCTCGCCACAGGTGGCAGATGGCCAGAGCCAGGGCGTCGGCGGCATCGGCCGGGGTGGGGCGGTCGGCGAGATGCAGCAGCCGAGTAACCATCGTCGTGACCTGAGCCTTGTCGGCGCGGCCCGAGCCGGTCACGGCCGCCTTGACCTCGCTCGGGGTGTGCAGCGCGACGGGCAGTCCGCGCCGGGACGCCGCGACGATGGCGACGGCTCCGGCCTGCGCGGTGCCCATCACCGTGCGGACGTTGGCCTGGCTGAAGACGCGCTCGACCGCGACGGCGTCAGGCCGGTGCTCGTCGAGCCACGCCTCGACGACCCGTTCGATGCCACACAGCCGCCGCCCGATGTCATCGGCCGCCGGAGTGCGGGCGACCCCGACGGCCACCAGCGTGGCCTGCCCGGGGCGGGTGCTGTCGACGACGCCCAGCCCGCACCGGGTCAGGCCGGGGTCGACGCCGAGAACCCGCACCCTGACCCCCCGACGCGACCGTTGACGAACGCCTGTTCGACCGTAGCCGGGCCGAGCGGGCCCGGCGGGTAGCGAACCGGGTGTGTCGCCGCCCGGCGTGCTGGTGGCGAAAAACGTGTGGCGCCCGCGGCGCGGTCCGGTATGAAGAGCGGATGCCCGCCGCTACCGACAGGTTCCCCTTCCGCTTCGCCACCGCCTACCGGGTGGCTGGGCTCCCCTTCGGCGTCACCCCGGCCTCGGCGTGGGTGAGCGTCGATGCGGACGAACTGAGGGCGAGGTTCGGCCTCTGGAGCGTGCGCGTCCCGCTGGCCGACATCGACGGGACCCAGGTCAGCGGCCCCTACTCCGCAGCCAAGACGATCGGACCGGCGCATCTGTCGTTCGCTGACCGCGGCGTCACCTTCGCCACCAATCCCGACAGCGGCCTCTGCATCCGGTTCCGGAAGCCGGTGGCTGTCCTCGACCCGACCGGGCGCCTGCTGCGGCATCCGGCGCTGACGGTCACCGTCGCCGACATCGACGCCCTCGCCGCCCGGCTGGAAGCCGCCCGGCGCTGAGCGGCCCGGCGCCCCCTACGGCTGCAGCTCAGCAGTCCCTGTGGCACCACCGGGGCTTCGTCTACCTCTGGACCGGCCAGGCGGTCAGCGAGCTCGGCTCGCAGGTGACGCTGCTCGCGCTGCCTCTGCTCGCCGTCTCCACCCTGCACGCCAGCACCTTCCAGGTCGCGCTGCTGGCAGCGGCCGGCAGTGCTGCGTTCCTGCTGGTGGCCCTGCAGGCCGGCGCCCTGATCGACAGGTGGCGCAAGAAGCGGGTCATGGTCCGCTCGGACCTGATGCGAGCGGCCCTGCTCGCGACGATCCCCCTCGCGCAGCTCGCCGGGGTGCTGACGCTCGCCCAGCTCTACGCGGTCGCACTCGCCGCATCGGTGCTGACAGTGTGCTTCGACGTCGCCTACCAGTCCTACCTGCCCATGCTCGTGACCGGCGAGCAGCTCGTGGAGGGCAACGCCAAGATCGCGGGTACCGAGTCGTTCGGGCAGGTGGCCGGCCCGAGCACCGGGGGCGCGCTCGTCGCTGCGGTCGGGGCGCCCTACGCGGTGGCTGTCGATGCCGCCAGCTTCATCGTCTCCGCCATCCTGACCGGCAGGGTGGATGACTCCGAACCGCCCATTGCGGCGCCGAGCGCCGGCACCCGGCTGCGGACCGAGATCCGGGAGGGGCTCAGGTTCGTCCTCGGCCACCCCGTCCTTGCCAAGGTGGTCGGCTGCACCGCCACCAACAACTTCTTCAGCTCCGCCACGGGCGCGCTCGAGATCGTCTTCCTCGTCCGGATCCTGCACGCCAGCCCCAGGGTTGTGGGTGCGGTGTTCGCGCTGGGCGCGCTCGGCGGCCTCGCGGGCGCAGCTCTGGCCGGGCGCCTGGCGCGCCGGATCGGAACGGCGCGCATCGTCTGGGTCTCGATTCTCGCCGAGGTGCCGTTCCTGTTTGCCACTCCCCTCGCCTTCCCCGGCTGGGGCGTCGTGCTGGTCAGCGTCACCGGCGCGGCCGGCGGGGCCGCGGCTGTGGTCTACAACGTGGCGCAGGTGTCCTACCGCCAAGCGGTGACGCCGAAGCAGCTGCTGGGCCGGATGAACGCGAGCACCCGCTTCATCGTCTGGGGCGTGAATCCGCTCGGCGCTCTGGCCGGCGGTTCGTTGGCCGCTGTGATCGGTGTGCGGCGACCTTGCTGATCGCCGCGGCCGGGGCGGCCCTCTCGGGACTGTGGGTGCTGGCCAGTCCGCTACGCACCGCCCGCGACATCGCCGACCTGCCGGCGGGGCTGGGGAGCCCGCGTCCGCTGGCCGGGGTCAGCGGGGCCGCATCACCGTGACGTGATCGGCTCGCCCCGGGTCGAGGCTTCGGGTTGGCGTCGGGGTTGGTGTCGGGGTGGGTGTCGATGTCGGTGGCCGTGCAGCTGACCGAGACCTGGTCGCCGGCGGTGCGGTTACAGCGCCGACCGTGCCGATCGGGTAGGCACCGGCGGCCGTATCTGCGGCGGCTTCAGGCCTGCGGCACCACGAAGATGCAGAAGGGGTGACCGGCCGGGTCGGCATAGACGCGCAACGGCTCCTCGGAGTCATCAGTCCGGTCGAGCAGCTGGCGTGCGCCGAGCTCCAGGGCGCGCGCATGCTGCGCCGCCAGCTCTTCGACCGAGGACACCGTGAGGTCCAGGTGCAGCATCTGCGGATGCTGGCCGTCCGGCCAAGTCGCCACCGGCAGGCCGGCGACCTGCTGGAAGGCGAGGCGGGGGACGCCGCCGGACTGCAGCACCAGCCAGTCCTGCCCTCGCAGATCGGGAGCCCCGGCGGCCGGCCGCTCGTCGCCAGGGCGGTACTCCAGGCCGAGAAGCTGGCGGTAGAACTCGGCCAGCAAGCGGGCGTCAGGGCAGTCCAGCACCACCTGCCGCAGGGTGGGGAACGCTTGCTGGCTCGTCACGCTGTCAGCCTGACACGGAGCGGACGGGCGGGTGGCGATGTGCTCGCCCAGGTGCACCTCGCCTCAGCTGTGGTCGAGGGCTCCGTCGACATCGGACAGCTTCTGGACGAGCCGCGGCGAGCAAGTCGTCGTGGAAGGTGCCCGGTACCCGGGGTAGCCGTTTCGTTCTCGCGTAGAACGTGCTCGGCGCGATCTTCGGCCGCAGAGCGCACGAGGTCACTCAGCGGGACGTTGCTGAGGCTAGCTGCTCGCTGGAGCCGTGCCGTGCACTCCGGGCGGACCCGAACCTCCAGTCGTGCCGTGCTGCCATCGCCACCCCTCGTGTACGTACCAACGCACGGACGTCGCGCAGCTCAGTCAGCCGCGACCGTCCACTCGACGCCCTCGACTTCGAGCAGGAAAGGGCCCGCCAGCTGCTCCGCCCGTGAGTCCCCATCCGCAGAGTGATCGACACAAAGCCCTCGGTGGTAGCACTGAAAGGGGACATAGCCGGCAAGGTGGTGCCGGTTTGTGTCGTGGGAGAACACAAAGGCAGCCTGGGCGGCCTAAAAAGCCGGCACATCGCGCGTACCGGCCCCCTTTGTGTCGATCATGGTCTTCGGGTCACACCCCGAGGTCGCGGAGCAGCTCGATCACCCAGTCCGGGCGCAGCACGACGTCCTCCCACGTGAGCCGCACCAGTCGGGTCTGCCGCAGCTAGCCAGCCGCAGGGCAGCGACGAGCTGTTCGTACCGCCGGTCATCGTGCCCGACGACGCTCCCCTGCTCGACTACCTGATCGCCCGCACCGGACGCGACTCCGCGTGGCGCGTAGCGGCCGAGGGCCAGGTCTAGGGTCCATCCATGACCTTGCCGCTTGCCCCTTTCGGTCGCACCGGTCACCGCAGCAGCCGGGTGATCTTCGGGGCTGCGGCGCTCGGGTCGATGACCCAGGAGAGCGCGGACAGGGTTCTCCCGAGGATCCTCGACGCCGGGATCAACCACCTCGACGTCGCGGCCAGCTACGGCGATGCCGAGCTGCGCATCGCACCGTGGCTGGCCGGCCACCCCGGCACGTTCTTCGTGGCGACCAAGACCGGCGAGCGCACCGCTGACGGCGCGCGCCGCGAGCTCGAGCGCTCCCTGCAGCGGATCGGCGTCGACAGCGTCGACCTGATCCAGCTGCACAACCTGGTCGAGCCAGACGAGTGGGACACCGCGCACGGCCCCGGCGGGGCCGTGGAGGCGCTTGTCGCCGCCCGGGACGAGGGCCTCGTGCGCTTCATCGGCGTGACCGGGCACGGACTGCGCATCGCCGGCATGCACAGCCGCAGCCTGGAGCGCTTCGATTTCGACTCGGTCCTGCTCCCCTACAACCAGGCTGTGCTGGCGGACGAGGGCTACCGGCGCGCCATCGAGGCCCTCCTCGAGACCTGTGCCGAGCGGCGGGTCGCGGTGCAGACGATCAAGTCCGTGGCCCGACGGCGCTGGCGTGACGACGACACCGGCCCGCACTTCGCGTGGTACGAGCCCCTGCGGGATGCGGACGCCATCGACCGCGCCGTGCGCCTGGTGCTGTCGCATCCGCAGCTGTTTCTGAACTCCTCCAGCGACGTGCGGACCCTCCCCGCGATCGTGGCCGCGGCCGGGAACGACGTCAGCGCACCCGACCCCATCGAGCTGCAGGCCGACCGCGAGGCGCTCGGCATCGAGCCACTGTTCGACGGCGGCGTGCTCGAGCGAATCTGACCGGCGCCAGCCGCCCGGCCTGCTACCGCTGGGTGCGGGCGCGGGCCACGGCGAGGGCGACGAGGTCGCGCACCGCACCCGCCGGTGGCTGCGGTCCCCCGGACCACACCGCCCGCAGGCTCCGTCGCAGGTCGAGCTCGGGAACGTCGATGGCGCGCAGCCGTCCGAGCGCGATGTCGTCCGCGACGGCCAGCGAGGACAGCGCAGCCGGTCCGGCGCCCGCGACGACGGCAGCCCGCACTGCGGCGGCGTTGGAGAACTCGAGCGCAGGGGGGACCGGCCGGACACCGGGCAGCTGGTCGCGCAGCGCCCGTTCGAGGGCCCGCCTCGTACCCGACCCTGGCTCCCGGCTGACGAGGGGGGTGGCTGCCAGCTCGGCCGCCGACAGGGGGCCACGGCGCCGGCCCCAGGGGTGGGCGGGTGGCACGACGACGAGCAGGGCGTCGTGGGCGACGACCTTGGCGCGCAGCCCGGCCGGGGCCTGAGGTCCCTCCACGAAGCCGATGTCGGCGCTGCCAGCCAGCACGCGCTCGGCAACAGCGTCGCTGTTCGTCGCCTCGAGCTCGACCACGCTCAGCTGGCCCGGCCCGCCCGCGCTGCTGCCAATTTGCCGGGCGCGCAGAGCGACGAGCCATCCGGGCAGCAGGTGCTCGGCGATCGTGAGGCTCGCCGCGACCCGCAGGTGGGCCCGGCTGTCGGTCCGCAGCGCGTCGATGCCGGCGTCGAGCTCGGCGGCGGCGTCGAGAACCTTGGTCGCCCACTGCGCGAGCACCACGCCGGGCGCCGTCAGCTGCGAGCCGTGCGCGCTGCGGATCAGCAGCGGCACACCGACCCGGGCCTCCATGCCGCGCATCCGCAGCGAGAGCGCCTGCTGGCTGACCCCCAGCTCGGCTGCCGCAGCGCTGAGGCTGCCGGTTCGTCCGACCGCCAGCAGCGCTTCGAGGGCTGCCAGCTCAGGCACGCGTGGGCCCAGCAAGCGCGCCCCCTGCCACAAGTCTGGCTTGTCACGGTACAAGTTCGTGGTGGCTACCCGCGGCCGGCGCTGCGGAGCACGGTGAGGTCATGGCCCTGCTCGAGCGATCCGCTGCGGTGCGGCGCCTGAGCGGGGCCGGCCGGGCCAACGTGCTGCCGGGCCTCGCCGTGGTCGCGGTCGCCACCGCAGTGGCGTTCGGCGCGGCGAGCCTCGTCCCGGGGCTGAACGCCTCGACTGTCGGCGTCGCGCTCGGCGCCCTGGTCGCCAACACCGGCCTGCACCGCCCGGTGCTGCGGCCGGGCACCCACCTCGCCGGCCACCGGCTGCTGCGCATCGCCGTCGTCCTGCTCGGGCTCCAGCTCTCCCTGACCCAGCTTGCCCACCTCGGCGCCGGTGGGCTCGCCGTCGTCCTGTTCACGGTCGCGGTGACATTCACCGGCACGCGGCTGCTCGGGCGGTGGCTCGGGGTGCCGCCGGCCCGGTCCCTGCTCATCGCCACCGGCTTCTCCATCTGCGGCGCGTCGGCGGTCGCAGCGATGGAGCCGGTCGCCGGCGGCGACGAGCAGGACACCGGCACCGCCGTCGCCCTGGTGACGCTGTGCGGGACGCTCGCGATCCTCGTCCTGCCGCTGTTACGCGCTCCACTCGGGCTCGATGTCGCAGCCTTCGGCTCCTGGGTCGGGGCCAGCGTGCACGACGTCGGCCAGACAGTCGCGACCGCCAACCGCGTGCCGGGAGCGCTGACCACGGCGGTCGTGGTCAAGCTGACCCGCGTGGTCCTGCTGGCGCCCCTGGTCACCGCCGTCGCCATCGGCCAGCGCCGGCAGCTGCGACGCCGCCGGGCTCGCCACCTGGCGCCCGCTGCGGACACGCCCCACCGCCCACCGCCCGTGCCGCTGTTCGTCGCCGGATTCCTGGCTGCCGTCCTGCTGACCAGCACCGGCGTGCTGCCCGCTGCGGCGCTCAGCGGCGCGAAGACGCTGCAGGGAGTCCTGCTCACCGCTGCCCTGGTCGGGCTCGGCACCGGCATCCACCTGCCCACACTGCGGCGCACCGGCGGCCGGGCGCTGTTGCTCGGGCTGGCGTCGTGGGTGCTCGTGGGTGGCGTGGCCTACCTTGGCGTCCGGGTCCTCGGGCAGTGACTGCATCTGGTGCCCAGCAACAGCTAGGAGAATTGATGAGCACACCCCGCCCCGTCCGCGCCGCCCGCGGCACCGCCATCACCGCTCGCGGCTGGCAGACCGAGGCGCCGATGCGGATGCTGATGAACAACCTCGATGCTGAGGTCGCCGAGCACCCCGAGGACCTCGTCGTGTACGGCGGCACCGGCAAGGCGGCGCGCGACTGGGCGTCCTACGACGCGATCGTGCGCACCCTGACCGACCTGCGGCTGGACGAGACGCTGCTGGTTCAGAGCGGCCGGCCGGTGGGGGTGATGCGCACCCACGAGTGGGCGCCGCGGGTCCTGATCGCCAACTCCAACCTGGTCGGCGACTGGGCGAACTGGGAGGAGTTCCGCCGCCTGGAGCACCTGGGCCTGACGATGTACGGCCAGATGACCGCGGGCTCGTGGATCTACATCGGCACCCAGGGCATCCTCCAGGGCACGTACGAGACCTTCGCAGCCGTTGCGGCCAAGCGGTTCGGCGGCACGCTCGCTGGCACCATCACGCTGACCGCCGGCCTCGGCGGGATGGGCGGCGCGCAGCCGCTCGCCGTCACCATGAACGACGGCGTGGCCATCTGCATCGAGTGCGACCCGTCGCGGATCAAGCGGCGCATCGAGCACGGCTACCTCGACGAGGAGGCGGACTCCCTGCAGGATGCGCTCGACCGCGCCGCCGCGGCCCGGGACGCCCGTCGGCCGCTGTCGATCGGCGTGCTCGGCAACGCCGCCGAGCTCGTCCCCCAGCTGCTCGCGATGGACGCTCCCATCGACATCGTCACCGACCAGACCAGCGCCCACGACCCCCTCGCCTACCTGCCGCTCGGCGTTGACTTCGCCGACATGAAGAGCTACGCCGCCAACAAGCCGGCCGACTTCACCGACCGCGCCCGCGGGTCGATGGCCCGCCACGTCGAGGCGATGGTCGGCTTCAAGGACGCCGGCGCCGAGGTCTTCGACTACGGCAACTCCATCCGCGGCGAGGCGCAGCTGGCCGGGTATGCCCGCGCGTTCGACTTCCCCGGTTTCGTCCCCGCCTACATCCGCCCGCTGTTCTGCGAGGGCAAGGGACCGTTTCGCTGGGCAGCGCTGTCCGGGGACCCGAAGGACATCGCCCGCACCGACCGGGCGATCCTCGAGCTGTTCCCCGAGAACGAATCACTGCGCCGGTGGATCAGTCTCGCGCAGGAGCGGGTGCACTTCCAGGGCCTGCCCGCCCGCATCTGCTGGCTCGGCTACGGCGAGCGCGACCGAGCCGGGCTCGCCTTCAACGAGCTGGTGGCGAGCGGCGAGATCAGCGCGCCGCTGGCCATCGGGCGCGACCATCTCGACTGCGGGTCGGTCGCCTCGCCCTACCGCGAGACCGAGTCGATGCTCGACGGCTCGGACGCGATCGCCGACTGGCCGCTGCTCAACGCGATGGTCAACGTCGCGAGCGGTGCGACGTGGGTGTCGATTCACCACGGCGGCGGGGTCGGCATCGGGCGCTCGATCCACGCGGGGCAGGTCAGCGTCGCCGACGGCACCCCGCTCGCCGCCGAGAAGCTCGCCCGGGTGCTGTCCAACGACCCCGGCACCGGGGTGATCCGCCACGTCGACGCCGGCTACGACCGGGCGGCCCGAGTGGCCGGCGAGCGCGATGTCCGCGTCCCGATGCGCGAGCACTGAGGGCCGGCAGCCGGTGACAACGCTGCTCACCGGCATCGGCCTGCTCGCGAGCCAGGACGACGAAATCGGCGAGCGCGGCGAGATCGCGGGCGCCGCGCTCGTGCTCGACGGCGACAGCATCGCCTGGGTGGGGCGCGCTGCCGATGCGCCGGATGCGGACGAACGCATCGACCTCGGCGGACGGGCGGTGCTGCCGGGGTTCGTCGACTCCCACGCGCACCTGGTGTTCGCGGGGGACCGCGCCGACGAGTTCGCCGCCCGGATGGCCGGGGTGCCCTACCGGGCAGGCGGTATCCGCGCGACAGTCGGCGCGACGCGGGCCGCCAGTGACGACGAGCTCCGGCAGAACCTGGCCCGGCTCGAAGGCGAGCTGCTGCGCGCGGGCGTCACCACGTTCGAGACCAAGTCCGGCTACGGCCTCGACCTGGCAACCGAGCAGCGCTCGCTGCGCATCGGGGCCGAGTTCACGCCCGAGACCACCTACCTCGGGGCCCACGTGGTGCCGCAGGGCTCGGACCGCGACGCCTATGTCGGGCTGGTGTGCGGCGACATGCTGGCGGCGTGTGCGCCGCACGCCCGGTGGGTCGACGCCTTCTGCGACGACGGCGCCTTCGACGCCGACGAGTCCCGGCACGTGCTGCGCAGCGGGATGGCGGCCGGGCTCGAGCCGCGGCTGCACGCCAATCAGCTGAGCGCCGGGCCGGGCGTGGCGCTGGCTGTCGAGCTGGGCGCGGCGAGCGCCGACCACTGCACGCACCTGTCGCCAGGTGACGTCGACGCGCTGGCCCAGTCGGCGACCGTCGCCACGTTGCTGCCGCTGGTGGAGTTCTCGACCCGCTCGCCCTACCCGCCGGCGCGGCGGCTGCTGGATGCCGGCGCGAGGGTTGCGCTGGCGACCGACTGCAACCCTGGCTCGGGCTACTCCACCTCGATGCCGCTGGCGATCGCGCTTGCCGTCCGCGAGATGCACCTGACACCCGCCGAGGCGGTCCGGGCGGCGACCGCGGGGGGTTCGGCGGCGCTGCGGCGCACCGACATCGGCGCGCTGCGGGTAGGCGCCCGCGCCAACCTCGTCGTCCTCGACGCCCCGAACTATGTCCATCTCGCCTACCGGCCGGGCGTGCCGCTCATCGCGCAGGTCTGGCAAGCCGGCACGCGCGTGGTGTAGCCGGGCCGGACTACCAGGCCGCTCAGGCCGCCCAGAGCGGGGCGATCGCCTCGGCCAGCAGGGCTGCCACGTCGCCCAGCACATGCCGTCCGCCGTCGACCACGACTGCCCCGTCGACGAGCACGGAGTCGACGTCAGCCGCCGTCGCCGCGAGGATCGCCTGCTCCGGGGCGGTACCGGCGGTGCGCACGGTGTCCAGGCGCAGCGCCACCAGGTCGGCGCGGGCGCCGACTTCGATGCGCCCGGCGTCGTCCCAGCCGATGCTGCGCTGGCCCGCCGACGTCAGCGCCTCGACCAGCGCGGCCACCGGCAGCCGGCCCCGCTGCCGGCTCGCGAGCCGCTCGTCCATCTCCAGCGCCCGTGCCTCCTCCAGCAGGTCGACAACCGCGTGCTGGTCGCTGCCCAGTGCCAGCGGGGAGCCGGCGTCGAGCAGCCGGCGGGCCGGGCCGATCCCGTCGGCGAGGTCGCGCTCGGTCGTGGGGCACAAGCACGCCGTCGTCCCGCTCGCCCCGAGCAGCGCGATGTCGGCCGCGCTCAGGTGGGTCGCGTGGACGGCTGTCGTGCCGGGCCCGAGCGCGCCGGCATCGTCCAGCAGAGCGGTGGGGCTCAGCCCGTAGGCGGCGAGGCAGGCCTCGTTCTCGGCTGGCTGCTCGGACAGGTGCACGTGCAGCGGGCGGCTGCGGGCGGCCTGCACCACCACCGGCAGGTCGGCGCGGGGGACGGCGCGCACCGAGTGGATGGCTACGCCGGCCCGGGCATGCGGCGGCAGCCCGCCCAGGGCGTCGACCCGCTGCTTCCACGCCGCGGCGCTGCCGTCGGAGAACCGCAGCTGCTCGGGTGCCAACGGCACGTGGCCGTGCGCGGTCAGGCCCCCCGCGAGGTAGCAGGTGTCGAGCAACGTGAGGCGGATGCCTGCCTGCCGCGCTGCTTCGATGAGCGCGCGGCCCATCGCATGGGGGTCGGCGTACGGCGCAGCGCCGGGCGCGTGGTGCAGGTAGTGGAACTCACCCACGCTGCTCACCCCGGCGAGCGCCATCTCGGCGAACGTCGCACGGGCGAGCGCGAGGTAGGTGTCGGGGTCGAGCCGTGCGGCGACCGCGTACATCCGCTCCCTCCACGTCCAGAACGTGCTGCCACCGTCGTGCGTCCGCCCGCGCAGCGCCCGGTGGAAGGCGTGGCTGTGGGCGTTGGCGAAGCCGGGCAGCACCAGGCCGGGCAGGCGGGCATCGCCGGGCGCCGCCGCGACGCCCACCTCGACGCGGGTGAAGCGGCCGTCCTCGACCGTCATCCGCACGTCTCGCGCCACACCGCCGGCGAACCAGGCGGCGCCGGCGAACCAGGTCCTCACGCCGCCAGGTCCTCCAGCACCGCGGCCAGCGCCTCGACGCCGCTGGCGCAGTCTGCTGGTTCGGCGAACTCAGCCGGTGAATGCGAGACGCCAGTCGGGTTACGCACGAACAGCATGGCGGTAGGGACGCCGGCGTTCGCAAGGATGCCCGCATCGTGCCCGGCGCCGGTGGCGAGGACGGGAGCATCGAGGCGGGCAGCCAGCCGGTCGCGCAGCGCTGGGGCGAACGCGGTCTCGTCGGTCCAGGACTCCGGGGTCAGAGCGCCGCCCTCGGCCTCGACCAGCTCGGCGAGCTCAGCGACTGCGGCGCGCACGGCATCTGCCGACGCCCCCCGGGCATCGAGCCAGCCGGTGACGCTCGAGGCGATGGCGTTGATGCCGTTGGGCTCGACGAGCACCTTCCCGCAGGTCGCGACGGTGCCGTGCCGGACCGCGGCCTCCCGGGCGGCGAGGACGAGGCGGGCGTAGGCCAGCATCGGGTCGCGGCGGTCCTCGAGCCTGGTCGTGCCGGCGTGGTTGGCCTCCCCCGGCAGGACCGCGCGCCACCGGCCGTGCGGCCAGATGCTGCTCGCGACGCCGACCGGGGCACCGAGCTCGACCAGCCCCCGGCCCTGCTCGACGTGCAGCTCGACGAAGGTGCCCACCCGGCGCAGCGCCTCCTCGTCGCGGCCCACCTCGCCAGGCCGGCGCCCGGCCGCCTGCAGGGCCTCACCCATCGAGACGCCCTCGTTGTCGCGCAGCGCCCGGGCGGCGTCGGGGGCCATGGCGCCGGTGATCAGGCGGGAGCCGGCGCAGGCGACGCCGAACCGGGCGCCCTCCTCGTCGACGAAGTTGACGACGCCGACCGGCCGGCGCGGGGGGACGCCCCGGGCGCGGAGCAAGTCGCGGAGCAGATCGAGTGCCGCGAAGGCGGACACGACGCCCAGTGGCCCGTCGAACGCGCCGCCGTCCGGGACCGAGTCGAGGTGGCTGCCGGCGACGACGCCTGGGGTGCCGGCGGCCGCCGCAGCGTCGGGGTCGCCCCACCAGGCCCACTGGTTGCCGGCGCGGTCAAGGGTGAGGTCCAGCCCGCGCGCCGATGCCTCGCCGGCGAACCACTCCCGCAGCTCGTGGTCGGCCCGGGTCCAGGCGTAGCGCCGGTAGCCACCGGTCCGCGCGTCACGACCGACCTCGTGCAGCAAGGACCACATCGCCTCGAAGCCGGCCGTCATGGCAGCATCGCGGTGGCGGCCGCGCAGACGGGAGAGCGATGATCGGGCTCGATAGAGCGCGACTGACCTGCGCTGACATCGTCGCCGCTGCGCGCCACGACGAGCCGGTCGTGCTCGACGCGGATGCTCGGGACCGGGCCGCACGCTCGCATGAGCTGGCCGTCCGCCTCTCCGGCGAGCGGGCAATCTACGGCCGCTCGACGGGCGTCGGCGCCAACCGCTCCATCCCCGTCGCGGCCACGAACGAGCACGCCCTGGCGCTGCTGCGCAGCCACGCCGCGTCCGCCGGACCGTTCCGGAGCCGCGAGCGGGTCCGCGCGATGCTCGTCGTGCGGCTGGGCCAGCTCGCCGCGGGAGGCAGCGGGGCATCCCCAGCGCTGCTGGACGCCCTCGCGGCAATGCTGGCTGCGGGGGCCCTGCCCCTGGTGCGGGAGCACGGCAGCGTCGGCACCGGAGACCTTGCCGCGCTGGCCACGGCCGCGCTTGCGCTGGCCGGGGAGGCACCGGTGACCAGTCCGCTGCCCTCGGTGCTCACCGTCACGCCGTTCACCTTCACCCCGCACGACGCCCTGCCTTTCCTCAGCAGCAACGCCGCCGTGATCGGTGACGCCGCCCTCGCCTGCGCCGACCTGAGCATGCTCGCCCGGAGCGCCGTCGTGGTCGCGGGCATGAGCTTCGCGGCCACCGGCGGCAACGCCGAGGCCTTCGCCGAGGTCGTCGAGCGGGTCACCCCGTTCGAGGGAGCGCGCGACGTCTGCCGGTGGATGCGGTCGCTGACGGCTGGCGGGCCAGGGCCTCGCCGCATCCAGGACACGTTCGGCCTGCGGACGCTGCCGCAGGTGCACGGACCGCTGCTCGACGTGCTCGCTGCACTCGAGGGCGTCGTCACCGCGCTCGCCAACGCACCCGGGGAGAACCCGGTCGTGCTCGGGGATGCGGGACAGCTCGCCCACCATGGCGGCTTTCATGCCGCCTACCTCGGCCAGGCGCTCGACACGGCTGTGCTCGCGGTGGCGCAGGCCGCGCAGCTCGTTCTGGCCCGGGTGGGCAGCCTCGTCGACCCGGTGGCAACCGGCCTCACGCCGTTCCTCGGCGACGGCACTCCGGGTGCCTCGGGGGTGATGATGCTCGAGTACATCGCTGCGGCCGCCCTCGGCGACCTGCGGGCGCTGGCCGCTCCGGCAGGCCTGCAGTCCGTCGTCCTCTCGCGAGGGGTCGAGGAGGACGCCAGCTTCGCCTCGCTCGCCGCCCGGCAGGCGCTCGGAGCCGTCGGCCCGCTGCGCACCCTGCTGGCCTGCGAGCTGGTCGCCGCGGTACGAGCACTCCGGATGCTGGGCCTGGGGGGTCTCGCCCCGGCGGGCGAGCTGCTGCAGGCTGCTATGGACACGTGCGCGCCGCTGCCCGGGCAGCGGGAGGACCGTGACCTCAGCGCCGACGTGGAGCTGGCCGAGCAGCTGCTCGACCGCCTCGCGGAGCTGCTGCCGCCGGCTGAGGCTGCGCTCAGTCGGCGGCCTCGATCGGTCGCAGCTCCTCGGCGTAGGACACGGGCGTGCGGCGCAGGAGACCGCTCGTGCTGACGGCGTACTGCCCCATCCGCCACAGGGGCGGCGAGTAGGCGTGGATGGAGACGCTGCCGGCGTCGCGCCCGGTGAGCCGGTGGATGTGGTCGGGACCGAAGCTGTAGGCACCGCCGGCGGGGACGTCGGCCGTGAGGCTCGGCATGCCGACAGCGAGGTTGTGCTCGACCAGGCAGCCCTCAGCCACGGCGACAGCTCCCGAGGAGACGTCGTGGTCGTGCCATCCGGTGTCGTTCTCGGGCACCCAGCACAGCACCCACACATCGACGTGGGCGTCGCGGTACAGGGAGACGTAGTGCCGCTCGCCGCCGCTGAATGCCACGTGCTCGCGCCACACCTGCTCGTCAGCGGCCAGCGCGCGCACCAGCTCGAGCAGCTCGCGCTGGGCGAGGTCGCGTCCCGGGAGGGCGGCCAAGGAGATCGGGGTCGGCTCAGCCTGAGCCGGGATGACAGGGGTCGCGTGCGTCGCGGCGGCTGGTGCCTGGGTCACGGTCGTCCTCCTTGCAGCAGTCGGCCGGGATTGGAAACGCGCACCGCGTGCCGGGCCGCGGGGCCGAGGTCGGGATGGGTGGAGCCGGCCGGCCACAGCGGCTCGGCGTACGGCCGGTCGCTGCCCAGGACCACCGGGTCGATGCCGAGCACCCGCATGAGCGCCTCGATGCCGTGGCGTCCGTAGGACGAGGTGTCGACAAACGTGTCGGGGTCGACGCGCGCCGAGTGGCCGCCACGGGCGCTGAAGCGCTCGTGGTGGACCGGTGCGAGCCCGGCGCCGGCAACGAAGCAGATACGCAGCTCGGGCAGCAGGGCACGTCCGGCGGCCTGCCAGGCCCACCACGCCGCCTGCAGCTGGGCGGTGTAGTCGACGACGGCCGGCCACCAGGCCGGCAGTGGCGGCTCGCCGGAGGGGGCGGAAGCCACCGGACCGGGATGCACGAGGACGGGCTTGTCGCACAGCTCGCAGACCCGCAGCACCCCAGCAACACGCTCGACTGCCCCGGGCGTCAGCAGGCAGGTGGCGGGCAGCTGCAACCCGACCATGCCCGCGCCGAACAAGTCTTTGAGGCCGCCGAGGTCGGGCTCGGCCGTGCTGACCGATGCCCAGGCGCCGAACGGCTCCGGGAGTGCGAGCGCCCCTTCGTGCCAGGCGCCCAGCAGCGGCGCCGCCTCGTCCGGCGGGAGGCTCTCGATGCCGAGGGGGGTCGACAGGCTGACCAGGGCCCGTCCGAGGTCAGGGTCCAGGGCCGCGCGCGCCGCCGGGTCGTGGGCAATCGGCTCGACCTCGCAGGGCGGCTCCCCCACCAGATGCAGGGTCCACCCGTCCAGCCGCGGACGGTGCGTCCGCGTGCGCAGGGCGTCGATGAAGGGAGCGGGCCAGAGGTGCTGGTGCACGTCGACGGCGGTCGAGACACCCATGTCGCACACCTCCCCTTAAGTGCTGAATCGCTTCACTGATTCGGTTCAGTGAATCGCTTCAGTCGCGACCTGTCAATGCCGGCGCGCGCCAGTGGATGTGGCGTTACCTACACTTGGCAGGTGTCCGACCGTCCTCGGCGTCCTACGCTGCGCGACATCGCCGAGGAGACCGGCTTGTCGCAGGCCGCAGTGTCGTATGCGTTGCGCGGCTTGCAGGTGACCGAGGAGACCCAGCAGCGGGTGCAGGAGGCAGCCGACCGCCTGGGCTACCAGGTGGATCCCATCGCCCGCGCGCTGGCCTCGGGGCGTACCGGCTCTATCGGCGTGCTGTGCCGATCGCTCCAGGACATGTGGCAGCAGTCGGTCGCGGCTGCGCTAGGACGACAGCTGCTCGAGGCCGGCCGCAACGGGCTCATCGTCGACTCGACCAACGACCCCCGCCTCGAGGCCTCCCTCGCCCAGCGCCTGGTCGACCAGCGGGTTGACGCGCTCATCGTGCTGCCCGTCGACCCCCAGGGCGCGCACTGGCCGGCGATCGCTGCCCGGACGGTGCTGGTCTCGGTCGGCGACTCGCTCGTCGGCGCCGCAACGGCCGCCGAGGTCGTCTTCGACAACGCCGGCGGGGTAACTGACGCGCTGACCCGCCTCGCCGAGGCCGGCCACCGCGACGTCGCCGTCCTGACGCCGGTGGGGGTGTCGACGCCGGACCGCCCCGCAGAGGCTGTCGTGCCTCGCGTGGCCGCCGAGCGCGGCATGACTGCGACGCTGCACACGGCACCGCATGACCTCGACGGCGCCAGCGCTGTCGCATCGGCACTGCTGATGCAGGACCACCCCCCGACCGCGATCCTGTGCCTGGCCGACTCCTTTGCCTACGGCGTCTACGCCGCAGCGGGGGCGCTCGGCCTGCGGCTGCCGGACGACGTGTCGGTAATGGGGTTTGACGACCACCCGTTCTCCCGGCTGCTGACCCCCCCGCTGTCGAGCTACCGCTGGCCGGTCGACGAGCTGGTGTCCGAGGTGGTGCAGCGCACCGTGCGCGCCGTCGACGAGGGCAAGCACAGCCGGCGCAAGGTACTGACCGCGACACCGCAGTTGCGGGGCTCGGTCGGGCCGCCTTCCGTCCGGTCCCGAGCGGGCGGGACCACACGGGGCTGACTGCCGACGGGAACGGGCGGTGAAGTCGTCGCCACGCTGAGAACTCGTACTTCTCAGCCGGTACGAGTGTTGGCACGGAGCCGCCTCAGGAGGAGACGGCCTCCATGACGTCGTCGGAGATGTCGGCGTTGAACCAGACATTCTGGACGTCGTCGAGGTCCTCGAGCGCATCGACCAGGCGCAGCACCTTGCGCGCGGGCTCCTCGGTCAGTGGCACCGAGAGCGTCGGCAGCCACGCCACGTCGGCCGTCTGCAGCGGCAGGCCGGCAGTGGTGACGGCGAGGCGCACGGCGTGCAGGTCGGTGGCCTCGCTGACCACCTCGAACGCCTCACCGAGGTCGTTGACTTCTTCGGCACCCGCATCGAGCACGGCGAGCAGCACGTCGTCCTCGTCCAGGCCCGGCGCCTTGTCGACGAGGGTGATTCCCTTGCGCTGGAACAGGTAGGCCACCGAGCCCGGGTCGGCCACGCGGCCGCCATTGCGGGTGATCGCGACGCGCACGTCGGACGCCGCACGGTTGCGGTTGTCGGTCAGGCACTCCACGAGCACGGCGACGCCCTCGGGCGCGTACGCCTCGTAGGTGATCGTCTCGTAGGAGACTCCGTCGCCCAGCTCCCCCGACCCCCGCTTGACCGCACGGTCGATGTTCTCGTTGGGCACCGACTGCGACTTGGCCTTGGCGATGGCGTCGGCGAGCGTGGGATTGCCCGACGGGTCACCGCCACCGGTGCGGGCGGCCACCTCGACTGTCTTGACGAGCTTGGCGAACAGCTTGCCGCGCTTGGCGTCGACCACGGCCTTCTTGTGCTTGGTCGTCGCCCACTTGCTGTGTCCGCTCACGCGGCAGCCTCCTTCACCTGACGGACGAACAGCTCGTGGACGCGCCCGTCGCCGCCGAGCTCGGGATGGAACGACGTGGCGAGCAGCGGGCCTTGGCGCACCGCCACCGGATGATCCCCGACGCAGGCCAGCACCTCGACCCCGGGCCCCGTCGCCTCGACGTACGGCGCGCGGATGAACACAGCGTGCACCGGCCCGCCGTCGACCCCGGCCATGTCCAGGTCGGCCTCGAAGGAGTCGACCTGGCGTCCGAACGCGTTGCGGCGAACGACCACGTCGAGCCCGCCCACCAGCGCCTGGTCCGGCCGGCCGTCGGTGACCTCACGTGCCAGCAGGATCAGGCCCGCACAGGAGCCGTAGACGGGCATGCCACCCGCCAGCACCTGGCGCAGCGGCTCGAGCAGGTTGAACACCTCGAGCAGGCGGCCCATCGTCGTCGACTCGCCACCGGGCAGGACGAGCGCATCGACCCGGCCCAGGTCCTCAGGGCGGCGCACCGGCACGACCTCGGCCCCGGCACCACGCAGGGCACGCGTGTGCTCGCGCACATCGCCCTGCAAGGCGAGCACGCCGATGGTGACAGGCACAGCCGGCGGCTACCAGCCGCGGTCGGCGAAGCGCTGACCCGCAGGCAGCGAGGGGATCTCGATCCCGACCATCGCCTCGCCGAGCCCGCGGGAGACCTTGGCGACAAGCCCGGCGTCCTCGTACATCGTGGTCGCCTCGACGATGGCGCGAGCCCGCCGTGCCGGGTCACCGGACTTGAAGATGCCGCTGCCGACGAACACGCCGTCGGCGCCCAGCTGCATCATCAGCGCCGCGTCAGCCGGGGTAGCAATGCCGCCGGCTGTGAACAGGACGGTGGGCAGGGCGCCGGCCTCGGCGACATCGCGGACCAGCTCGAGCGGCGCCCGCAGCTCCTTGGCCGCGGCGTACAGCTCGTCAGCTTCGAGCGCGGCAAGGTGGCGGATACCCGACCGGATCGCCCGCATGTGCCGGACGGCCTCGACAACGTTGCCGGTGCCTGCCTCGCCCTTGCTGCGGATCATGGCCGCGCCCTCGCCGAGCCGGCGCAGGGCCTCGCCCAGGTTGGTCGCCCCGCAGACGAAGGGCACGGTGAAGGCCCACTTGTCGATGTGGTGCGCCTCGTCGGCCGGGGTGAGCACCTCGGACTCGTCGACGTAGTCGACCCCAAGCGACTGCAGCACCTGCGCCTCGACGAAGTGGCCGATGCGAGCCTTGGCCATCACGGGAATGGAGACGGCGTCGATGATCCCCTGCACCATGTCGGGGTCGCTCATCCGCGCAACCCCGCCCTCGCGGCGGATGTCGGCGGGCACCCGCTCGAGGGCCATGACGGCGACGGCACCCGCATCCTCGGCGACCTTGGCCTGCTCGGGGATGACGACGTCCATGATGACGCCACCCTTGAGCATCTCGGCCATGCCGCGCTTGACGCGGTCGGTACCGGTCTGCGGGGCTGGGCTGGTGGCTGGGTCGGTCACGGCATCTCCTCGAGCTCGGTGGGATTGGCAGCGACGCGCCCGCGCGGCGCTACCCGCACCCGACGGCCACTGCGCCACGGCGCCGGCACCCATCGCCTGTTCCCGCCGGTGATTCTACGGCGTGGTGCTCGCCGGCAGCTCGACGTCGAACTCAAGGTACGTGGGCGCCTTCGCGTGCCCGTAGAGGTGCAGCCAGCGGATCAGCCGCCGCCGGCGCAGGGCGAGCAGGTCGCGGACCCCGTCGTTGTGGATCTGGCGCGCCAGCGCCACCCGGTCGGCGGCCGCACGCAGCTCGTCAGCCTCGGCGGGTGTGGTTTCGGGTGCTTCCAACTCGAGGCGCAGCGCCCTGGTCAGCGCGTTCTCGGCCACGCCCCGCGTCCCGTCGTGGGCGTCCCGGGCGGCCATGGCCGCCCGAGCAGCGAGATGCAGCTCCGGCGAGTCGATGCCGCCGCCCTCTGACCGGTCGTGGGCCAGCTCGTGGGCGACAGCGGCGCGACGCACCAGTTGCGCGTCGAGGGCCGACCGCGCGGCCTCGACCCGGACCGCGAGCCGGTCGAGGCGCTCGGCGAGCCACGTCAGATAGCTCGCGACAAGCACCACGACCGCAACCACGGACACGATCACCGACACGCGTTGCACGCTATGGCCGGCGCCTCGCGGGCGGCGCGCGACGGCAATGAAGACGGTGCAGACAGTGGACGCCACACCCTGCTGGTGCAGCTGTCGGCCCTATGTGGTGGCGCCGCCGGCGAACGCCTCGGTCACCGACTCGTAGACCCGGACGACAGCAGCCGCCACAGTGGGCCAGTCGTAGGGCTGCACCACCTGCCGCCCCAGCTCGACCAGGCCGCGGCGGCTGGCGTCATCGCCTAGTACCTCGGCCAGGGCCGCGGCGAGCGCTGGAGCGTCGCCGGGCGGGAACAGGCGGCCGGCCCTGCCGCCATCGAGCACCCGGGAGAACGCGTCGATGTCGCTGGCCACCACAGCGGTGCCCGCCGCCATGGCTTCCAGCAGGACGATGCCGAAGCTTTCCTGCCCGGTGTTGGGCGCTACGTAGACGTCGCCGGAGG
>JAABUM010000674.1_pt1 | contig 57395 bp, 46 predicted proteins | sample 5559161 | NCBI WGS metagenome assembly JAABUM01 (sample SAMN10711868, study PRJNA513369) | rock metagenome | isolation source: Antarctica rocks | place: Antarctica: Victoria Land, Siegfried Peak nord
CGATGTCGCACAACGGACATGGCAAGCCATGTCCCTACGGATGTTGCAACCTCTGTGAGATACGCTTTAGAGGTGGCGCGCGTTCAAACTGCAAGCATGATTTTTCCGGTTGAAACTGCCGCGCGAGCCATTGAGGACGCGCGTTTTCTGGTTTTCAGTGCGGGCGCAGGCATGGGCGTGGATTCGGGGCTGCCCGACTTTCGCGGAACAGAAGGGTTTTGGCGCGCTTATCCGCCTTTCCAGAAACTCGGTTTGCAGTTCCAAGAAGTCGCCCATCCGCGCTGGTTCGAGCGCGACCCGCAGTTGGCGTGGGGCTTTTATGGGCACCGCTTGAACTTGTATCGCGCAACAAAACCGCACGCCGGGTTCGGCATTCTCCAGAAGTGGAGCGAATCGAAACCCGCGCGTGTGTTTACCTCGAACGTGGATGGGCATTTTCAACGGTCGGGTTTCGATGAAGCCGACGTGTGCGAAGTTCATGGGTCGCTGCTCCATTTGCAGTGCATAAAACCGTGCTCGGATGCCATTTGGCAAGCGGGCGAGACGACAATCGAAGTGGATGAAACGACTTTTCGCGCAACGGGCGAGTTGCCCGCATTGCGGTGGTTTGGCGCGGCCCAACGTGCTGATGTTTGGCGATGGGAAGTGGCGCTCGAACCGAAGCGATGAACAACTCGCCGCGCTCGACAAATGGGCGAGTGAAATTGATGCACGCGCGTTGGTTGTGATCGAGATGGGCGCTGGGAAAGCGATTCCAACGGTGCGGCGTTTCGGCGAATCGCTGGGTCGGCAAGGCGCGACTTTGGTGCGCATCAATCCGCGCGAATCGGACGGGCCAAGCGGAACTGTGTTTCTGGAGTTGGGCGCGCTCGCGGGTTTGAACTCGATTAACGCGCTGCTTGGCCAAATGTAGTGCGAAGGCGATCAAGAGTCGGGCAGGATTTTCCAGGTGCTCCTCAACGTTGAGGAGGCGAAAATGTTGTTCTGTGTGAAGACTCATGACTGGAACTCAACCCACTGACAGCCGACAATTTGGCCTTTGCCCCTCTTGTAACAGGCCGCTTTCCAAAGATCGCAGCAAACAGTTGACTTGGGTTGTCAACGGCCTCGCCGCCTTTTTCGTGCTGTTGGCCTTGGGCTTTGTATGGTGCGCGCGCAACCCTTTCGCCATCCAAAACGCGTTGGCTCCCTTTGTGAGCGTGACGCCGGGAGAAGTCGTCACAGTCGTTGCGCCAGACACGCTCATCGCGGGCGGCAAGAAAGTCACGTTCAAGCAGTTCCAATCGCTGCGCATCGGGATGAACCTCCAGCAAGTGCGTCAGGTATTGGGAACATCCGGCGTTTGCTGCACAACAGGGCGCGTAGAGGGCATTTCGACCTCGCTTTATCAGTGGCAAAACCGCGACGGCTCCAACATCAGCGTCGAATTTCGCGCTGATAAGCTGGCCTTTAAAGCGAACATGGGTTTGAAGCCGCGTTCGGTTCCCAAATGATGTTGATAGCGCAAGCGCAGAACCCGAAGTGCCACTTTAATTTGCACGAAAGCGGCGTTTCTATACAAGTTGACACAGGAGCTACAACGGGCGAGAGTTGTGTTTAAAACGGATATTGGAAGGGTATACTGCTTGAACTTCAACCCCCTTAAGAAGTTCAATCGTTGCCTCGTCTCGCCAAGCCAGAACGCTTGGGCTGGCAGCGCCCTGAAAGACCGTTATTCCAACTCCTATGTCACGAACCGTTTCGGTTGCGCGCGGCCTGTTGGCCGCTTTCGTTTTGCCCTTGTTGGGCCTTTGTTCCCCGCGCGTTCAAGCGCAGGAAAAGCCCGTGAAGTTGGTGGTGTGGGGTCTGCAATCGGGTTCGGAAACCGCCGGACTCGACGCGCAAGTTGCTGAGTTCAAAAAGCGCAATCCCAACATCGAAATGTCGTTGCTGTCAATGGGCGCGGGCAACATGAACCCGCAAAAGCTGTTGACTGCCATCGTGGGCGATGTCGCGCCCGATGTCGTGAGCCAAGACCGGTTCACCATCGGTGACTGGGCTTCGCGCGACACATTTTTACCACTCGATACCTTTATCAAAGCGCAAAATCCCAATGATCCCTTCGCCATACGCGAAACCGATTACTACAAACCGGCGTGGCGCGAAGCGGTTTACAAAGGGCGGCCCTACGGCATTCCCAACCGCGTGGACGACCGGATGCTGCTTTACAACCGCAAGATGTTCAAAGCGGCGGGACTTGACCCCAATCGTCCGCCGCGCACCTGGGACGAACTGCGCGCTTACGCCAAAAAACTGACCGTTCTCAATCCCAACGGGAGCTACAAGCAGGTCGGGTTCATTCCCAACTACGGCAACTCGTGGCTGTATCTGTATGCGTGGCAAAACGGTGGCGAGTTCATGTCGCCGGATGGCCGCACTTGCACGCTCGCCGACAAGCCCAACGTCGAGGCCCTGAAATACATGACGGGGCTTTACGACGACATGGGCGGCTACAACAAAGCCTCGGTTTTTCAATCGGGTTTTCAAAGCAACGAGCAAGACCCCTTCGTCACCGGCAAAATTGCGATGGTCATCAACGGTTCGTGGATGACGCCCGCGTTCGCGCGCTACGCTCCAGGTTTGGATTTTGGCGTGGCGCCTGCGCCCGTTCCCGCCGAGCGTTTGGCGGGCGTGGCGGCTGGCAAAGGCCGCTTCAAAGGCCAGAACCCCTACATCAGTTGGGTCGGCGGTTACGCTTATACCATCCCGCGCGGCGCTAAGCATCCGCAAGAAGCGTGGCACTTCATCCAGTGGATGAACTCGACCGAAGCGGCGACCATTGGTGCGCGCGCCGATCAGAAATTCAACGAAGGAAAAGGACGCCCCTATGTGTTCGGTTTGTCGGCGGAACCCCGCGTCAACAGCTTGTTGCTGCAAACGTTCCCGCCTGTAGGCAAGAACCTGTTCGCTTCGCAAAAAGCTTTCATTGATGCCATGCCCACAGCCAAATATCGTCCGGTCACCTTCGTTGGCCAAACGCTATGGGACGAACACGTGCGCGCTTTTGAACGCGCTGTGGCGCATCAAGCTACTCCGCAAGATGCGATGCTCGACGGGCAGGGCGTGGTGCAAAAAGAACTGAACAGATCGTTTGCAAGGGCAGGTTTTCCGGTGTTTTCGTTCGTCGGGCCAGCGATTGTTCTCGCCTGTTTGGGCCTCGTCGGGTTGGGCGTTGGCGGAATGAACATCCGCCGCAAAGTCGGCACTTCGCGCACAGCCAAACGCGATGCCATCGCGGGTTATTTGATGGCGGCGCCCTGGATTTTCGGGTTTTTGTTGCTGACAGTCGGCCCGATTTTGGCCTCGGCAACGTTCGCCTTTTGCGACTACGACGTGCTCCACGCGCCGCGCTATGTCGGTCTGGCCAACTTCCACTCGCTTGCAACGGACGAGCGCGACTTGATGCTCAAGTCGCTGGGCAACGTGGCGTATCTGTCGATAATCGGTATTCCTCTGGGCATGGCGACCAGCCTCGGCATTGCGATGTTACTCAACATGAAGGTCAAGGGGATGCGCTGGTATCGCACGGCGTTTTACATTCCCTCGATTGTTCCGGGCATCGCTTCGGCGGTGCTGTGGAGCTGGATTCTGGCGGGCGATCCGAGCAAAGGTTTGCTCAACGCCGTCTGGCAGACTACCCTCACCTCGTGGTTCGGTTGGGCGCCGCCAGGCTGGTTCGGCGTGGCGGAGTGGGCCAAACCGGGCCTCATCATTCAGGGTTTGTGGGGCGCGGGCGGCGGCATGATTTTGTGGCTGGCCGGTTTGCAGGGCGTGCCGCAATCGCTGTATGAGGCCGCGCGCATCGATGGCGCCAAAGGCTGGGCGCAGTTCCGTAACGTGACGCTACCGATGCTGTCGCCCTACATCTTTTTCAACCTCATCATCGGCACCATCGGCGCGCTTCAAGAGTTCGACCGGGCTTATGTTTTGAGCGGAGGTCAGGGTGGAGCCGGGCCGCTCGACTCGTTGCTTGTTCCCGTGTTGTATTTGTTCAACAACGCTTTCAAATACTTCAAGATGGGCACTGCTTCGGCGATTGCGTGGGTGCTGTTCATCTTGATTTTGGGCTTGACGCTGTTGCAATGGCTCGCCCAGAAGCGTTGGGTTCACTACGAGTTCGACAAGTAATTATCGAAACCCAATGTCCACGCGAACCTTGTGTTCTCCCTTTTGCGGCTCGGATAACATTTCGGCTGATTTGTTAACCAAGCAGTGAAAGAGCGAATACAAGGTTTGCGTGGACATTTAACTTTCAACCTTTTTTAGTTTAGATTTGTAGATAATTCCACTATGCTCGCTTTACTTTGGCTTGTATCTTTGATGTTGAGTTGTGTAGCGCTTGTTTATGGCTTATCGGCGCTCGTGGTTTCGGTTCGCACGAACCAAACGCATTTCATCATTCTCTCACTGTTTGGTTTAGGTGTCATGGGCACAGCTTTGTGGGTGCACCAACCGCTTGTAATAGCAGGACGAACCTTAATAGTGGCACCGCTTCTCATAGCGGCTTTGAGTTTGGTGATTGGTTGGGCGAGCGCGATGGTCGTTGGGCGCGCTTCATCCACAAAGGCGCAGGCGGGACAACTGGTGAAGTTATCGTCGGCCCATGTGTTTCTACTTTTGGGTTCGATGATGTTCCTGATCCCCTTCGCGTGGCTGATTTCGACTTCGCTTAAAACCGACGCGGAAATGGCGATTTTCCCGCCCGTATGGATTCCAACGCAACAAACTACCGACGCGCAGGTGAAAGATGCGCAAGGTCAAGGTGCGCTGCTTTCGTGGTGGCGAGAAGCCGACCCGAAACAAAAAATGCGCGTTGCTGAAGTCGCCCAGTTGCCGTCGGGCGATGTGCGCGTGCAAGCGATTGCGGAATCGGGTGCGCCTTCGGGAGAACCCTTCGTCACAGCGCGCGAGCAACTGACTACGATTCGTGCGGTCTCGCCCAAATGGAACAACTATTCCGAAGCCCTCGCGTTTTTGCCGCCTGAAACGCATTATGGCTTGACGTTTTTGCGCAACACGCTGATCATCACGATTTTGTCGGTGCTGGGCACGATTTTGTCTTCGAGCCTGGTCGCCTACTCGTTCGCACGCTTGCAGTGGCCGGGCAAAAACACCCTCTTCGTGATGCTACTAGCCACGTTGATGGTGCCGGGCGCCGTGACGCTGATGCCGCAGTTCCTGATCTTTCGCTCGCTCGGCTGGATCGACACGCTTTTACCGCTGTGGGTGCCCGCGTTCTTTGGCTCGGCGTTCAACATCTTCTTGCTGCGCCAGTTCTTCATGAGCATTCCCGGCGAACTCGAAGACGCCGCCAAAATCGACGGTTGCGGCCCGTTCGGTATTTATTGGCGCGTCATGCTTCCCCTCGTCAAACCGGCTTTGGCGGCCATTGCGATTCTGGCGACTCTGGGCGCGTGGAATAACTTCCAGGGCCCACTGATTTACATCTCCTCGCCCGACAAAATGCCGCTCGCTTACGCGTTGCAACTCTATCAGCAAGATCACGGCGGCGAACCGGGTTTGCTGATGGCGGCTTCTACGCTCGTTGTGCTACCCATCGTGCTGTTGTTCTTTTTCACGCAGCGCTACTTCATCGAAGGCGCCTCGCTATCGGGGCTGGGCGGACGTTAAGGACTTCCATTTCAATGGGGTTCATCCTAACCAATATCGACAGCAGTGCCACCTCGTGAACGCGAAGCGTAAGCGAGTGCATAGTTCAGCCGCCAGAGGCGCATTATTATCTTGATGGCGCTTCGCGCTCTGAACCATGCACTCGCTTACGCTTCGCGTTCACGAGGTGGCACTCCTGCTTTACAAGCTATAACAAAAAGCCCGCGTCTTTCCGAAAAGGAAAGACGCGGGCTTTTTGCGTTTCGCTAACCAATCAAACAATCGCCAGTTCGGTTTCAGGGTCGAAAACGTGCATGGTGCCGGAGTCGATCACTATGTCGATGGGCGCGCCTTCTTTGCCAGCAACTTCGGCGTCAACCGAGGCGATAAGCGTGTGGCGGCCCGCCGTGAGGTAGAACACCGAATCGGCGCCCATCGCTTCGATGACATCGACTTGGGCGCGCGCGGGTTCGCCGTGTTCAACGGACGATGGCACATGACCGGCGGCGTGGATGTCTTCGGGGCGAATACCAAGCGTCACATTTTTGCCCAGATATGCTTCGAGTGCGGGGCGCCGGTCGGCGGGCAGGCGCAGTTGAAACGAGTCGGCATCGAGCATCGGGCCTGTGGCTCCTGAACCCAGGTTGGCGACGCGCGCGGGGATGAAGTTCATGTTCGGCGTGCCCAAAAATCCAGCGACGAACAGGTTGCACGGGCGGCGATACAACTCCAAGGGCGCGTCGCATTGTTGTAACACGCCGTCTTTCATCACGGCGATGCGCTGGCCCATCGTCATCGCTTCGGCTTGGTCGTGCGTCACGTAAACCGTCGTGACGCCCAGTTTGCGGTGCAAGCGGATGAGTTCGGCGCGCGTTTGAACGCGCAGTTTGGCGTCGAGGTTGGACAGCGGCTCGTCCATCAAAAAGACCTGCGGGTGGCGCACGATGGCGCGGCCCAAAGCCACGCGCTGACGCTGTCCGCCGGACAAAGCTTTGGGTTTGCGGTCGAGCAAGTGTTTGATGTCGAGCAGTTCGGCGGCTTCTTGGATGCGCTTGTCGATGTCAGCTTTGATTTCACGCGCTTTAGCTGGCTGTGCGAGTTGTTGCGGCAGGGATGGTAGCAAGCGCAATCGAAGACCGAAGGCGAGGTTGTCATACACGCTCATGTGCGGATAAAGCGCGTAGTTCTGGAACACCATTGCGATGTCGCGGTCGCCAGGCGGCAGGTCGTTGACCACGACATCGCCGATGAAAATCTCGCCCGATGAAATCTCTTCGAGTCCGGCGATCATGCGGAGCGCCGTGGTTTTGCCGCAACCCGACGGGCCGACTAAAACTAAAAATTCGCCGTCGCGGATCGAAAGTTCCAATTGCTTCACGGCATGGACTTCCTTCTTGGTTTGGGGATCGGTATAAACCTTGTTCAGATGTCGCAGTTCAACTTGTGCCATAGATTTTTTGTCCGGGTTCTTCGGAAGGAAGCGGCAGTTAACGCGCCCCGGTAATACCTGACAAGTTTCCCGTTTTTCGGGCGCGGGCACCAAAGCGCAACTTTGCAGGCAATTTCACTTCGAGGTGCTGAGCGGGTGTTGAAAAGAAGAGAAGTTCAGGGATGGCTTGTAGAGTCATGGCTTGCCATGTCCTCCAAGAAGCCAAGCGCACCCAAGCGGACATGGCAAGCCATGACCCTACAATATTTTTCTCAACCCGTTTTTCTCAACCGAGCCAAGGTGCAGCCCTTCCCGCCGCTTGTCTTGAATTGAAGCGGTGCGAGGTTGGCGTAGGTTCGACACGCCTTTCACACTTTGCGCCCTAATCCCGATGCCTCAACTTCGCCATCGCCCGCGCGATCTGATTCAGAACCGTTATGAAGTTCGCCGCCTGCTCGGTTCGGGCGCCTTTGGCACGGTGTATGGTTGCCTGGACGAGGAGTTGCAAACGCCCGTTGCCGTCAAAGAACTGCACGTTTTGGACGAGCCAGGGTCTGGTCGCTCCGGCGACAGCGAACGCGCGGCGGCGCTGAACCAGTTTCGCGCCGAAGCGATTCATTTGTCCAAGCTAAACCATCCGCACATCGTGCGCGGGCACTATCAGCGCGATGCTGGCGCTTGGCGAGTTTGTCCGGTGTGCGGGCTGGATTTTCCGCAATTGCGCACGTGTCCCGATCACGGCGCGGCTTTGATCGAGGTCGATTCGCGGCACTATCTGGTGATGGAAACCATCGGTGGCCCCGATTTGCTGACTAAAGCTGAACAAGAAGGCGGCCACTTGGCGCTCAGCGAATCGCTGGGTTGGATGGAGCAAATCGCTTCGGCTTTAGCGCACGTTCACGCGCGCGGCTTTGTGCACCGCGACATCAAACCGGAAAACATCCGCCTGCGCGACGACCAAACAAGTGAGGCCGTATTGCTCGATTTCGGTATCGCGTCGCAAAACGGAACTCCAAACGGCGACAGATACGGCACGCGGGCGCGCCGCGTCACGATGGGCGGCGGAACGCTCGGCTACGCGCCGCCCACGCCCGCCGAAGCCGACAATCCCGACGCAAGAAGCGACATTTACGCGTTCGGCATGACGTGGTATCACCTGCTGTGCGGCCTTGATCCGACCGAACCGGCGAACGAGCGGAACATGCAGGCTCACACGCCGCGCGATTTTCGGCCCGAAATCCCCTTTTGGCTCGACCAACTGCTGAGCGATTGCATCGCTCTCGATCCCGCGCGCCGCCCGCAAAACGGAACCGAACTCCTCGAACGCTTGCAGCGTGGCCAAGGAATCGCGCCCGCTTCTGTGAACCCGGCCACACCTACGCCTGCTGTTTCGCCAATTCCCGGCAGTTTGCCCACAACAACGACAGCGCCTTTTGCGCCTCCTCAAACGCCGCAACCTCCGCCGCTTTTGTTTCGTTCGGGCCATTATGCGCGCGACTTGAACGACCTCGTGTGGCTGTGCGACGAGTTTCCCGACGAAGCGGCCACACGGCTGTATGACGGCGAGTTCGAGCGGTGGCTTCGCGCGCAGAATAACGAAACCCTCGCGCGCGCGGCGACTTCGGCCCGCCAACTGGGTTCCAAACGCGCGGGCTTGGAAACGTGGGTTCAATCGACGGGATTGGCGGCGCGGCCCGAAGTGCAGGCCTCACTCCCGGTGCTCGATTTCGGCTCGTTTGGCAAAGAGCAACAGAAAACGCAAAAGCTGCAACTGCGCCGCATTGGACGCGGTTATTTGTTTGGTTCGGCGGCGACGGGCGCGGGCGCGCTTTCGACGCCGGGCGCTTTTGAAGGCGAATCCGTTGACATCCCTTTCACATTCGACGCTTTTCGTTTGCGGCCCGGTCGCTACGATGGGCAAGTTCAACTAAGCGGTTCGATGGGCCAAATTTCGATTCCCTGGACGGCGCGCGTGCGCGGCCCGTCAGTTCTCGTGCCGTTTTTAGTGGTGTTGGGCAATGGCGCATTTGGCATGATCGCGGGTGGCGCTTTGCGCGCCGCGCCGTTTCTGGCGACCAAACAACAGCACTTGAATTGGTTGTCTCGCACACCAGTGAAAGAACCGTGGCTGGTCGCACTATCTTTTGGCGGCGCGGTCGCGGCTTCGTGGCTGGCTTGGACGATTGTGTTTGCGCTGTTTCGCCGTTCGTGCGGCATCTTGATGAGCCTTGTCTTGATGGGCACCCTCGTCTCGATTTTTTGCGCTTTTGCGGGCGTTACCCAGTTGATGAGCGGCGACGCGTTGCTCAAGCCCTATATGCAACCCATCGTTCACGACTTCGCGGCGGGCGGTTGGATGTATGCAGGCGCCACCATTGGCGCTTTGGGCGGCTCTCTGTGGCGTTGGCGCGACCTCGCCTCGACACGGTTTTGGGCCGTTTTCACCGGATTCGGCGCAACGCTGCTGATGGTCTACTTCGCGCTTCAAGGCGCGTTGAAGTAAGCGAAAGCCTCATCTTGTAGGCGCTGACGCCACACCAAAACGAAAAAAGTAAAGCCCGCGCAACGAATGTTGCGCGGGCTTTACTTCTATTTCCAATGCCACTTATCCAACCAAGCCGCCGCTTTTTCGCAGCGCAACATCGAGAGAAATTCTACGCGGTTTGATGTTGAAGAAGAGGGCGAATGAAATTGCGCGGCGCGACGAACGGGCCACAGAAAAAACTTTGGAAAAATTCCCAAAAAGAGGTTTGAAAAGTCGCCAAAATGGAAATAATAGAAGTGCATCGTCAAAAAATGCTAAACAATCTCATGAAAACTTCTTTGGCGCGCTCAAGTGGCGCCCTCATGGTGCTGTGCGCGGGCAGTCTGTTGATGCTCGCGTCACAAGCTCAGGCTGGGCAGTGGGTGTTCAGTTGCGAGCCAGCGTCGGGCACCTCATCCGGCACCTACAGCCTTCTACCCGGTGATCCAAGTCAGATGCCGCCCATCAGCGAGACCTTTTCTTTCGACTGGCCGAGCAACAAATACACCGACCCCAACGACGACTACAAGACCAAATTTCCCTGGTTTCCCTGGTTGCGAAATACGGCGCCTATCGGGGCTGGCGCGCGTGGTAGCTCTGGGGCAGATTCTTCTATTGGAGCAGGCAAGGCGGCGGTCACTGGGGATGTGAAAGTCGTCGCCACTTGGACTCTCAAGGCTGGAGAGAGCACGCCCGGGCCAGTGCCACCCTCTCTTAATGTGCTGGTCAGCGCTTCGACTCAAGCGGCAGCCTGCAACTCGTATGACCCAAGCAACGCGGCGGTTGCGGCTCAGCGAGATGCCAGTGGCGAGGATGGGAAAGCCGATGTCACGGTGGATGGGGCGCAGGCGGCGAAATCATCATCTGTCACTGCGGGCAGTAGTGGGTGGAAAGCTGGTGCCGCGCGGTTGTTCAACCTGAAGACCAACGGGCAAAGCCGCGTGGACGTGACGACGGTGAACCTGTCGGCTCAGGGGAACATCCCTGATGGGCGCTCTTTCTACTCCTACCCCAACGCCAACAACCCCAACATCCCGCAGTCGCAGTGGTATACGACCAAGCTCACCATCGCCTTGAGAGGCTTCGTCAACGCTTCCGGTAGCGTGACGGTTGCTTCGGATTCGCGCGAGGTGTATTTAACGCGCGGTTCATTAGTTCCGAAAATCGAAGGCGCGCCCGGAGTCACCATTGACAAAGCGCACGATGAGTGGCGCGAGGCTGACGGCACGGGACATGGACACACGACCTACAGCTACAACTGGGTAGGTATTGGCGAGCAGTTCAACTTCCAAAACTTTCAGGCCAGCCGTGGCGGCACTTGGACATGGAAAACCAATCCTCAAGGCACTGGGAACATTCCAAACGTTTCGTGGAGTTGGGATCCGGTCGGCTCTGATCCAGCAGATGCCGACCTGAGTAGTCGGCAAATGATGCGCTTCGGTTCGCCGAACAAAGTTGGCCAAGAATGGCAGGGCACTCCTACTGGCACAGACACGCGCACCATCACCTACTCCGCCACAGACAAGGGTGATGGCACCAAGGGCACTGCCAAATACAACCTCACCCTGCACGACGAGTGGGATGCCGCAACGGACGATACTCCATCTGAGACGCATGAAACCCGCAGCATAGATTTGAATGTTGCGCGTATTGACGGGCCTCAAAAGGACGAAACGTGGACGTTCTCCAAAATAACGGCTGGGTTGACCGCCGAGTTGAAAACTACTTTTGGTGCGGACTTCAAGCTCTCAGATTGGCTGAACGCAGGTGGCTCCTTCGAAACAACAGCCAAGCTGGAGATTGAATCAAGCTACGAAGCGAAATCGCCCCTTCTGCAGTTGGCGGCTGGCGAGTCAGCTGTGCCTTGCGTCAACTACATCGTCAAGACGCGGCACAAGCTGTTCGATCACTGGACGGCGAGTGGTTGGGACAAAGACAACGCGCGGGCTGATGGCAAGTGGCCCCAAGACGCAGACTTGCCCGTTCCCATTGGGGACATTTCGGCCAACTGGCATAAGTTGACAACAGGAAAACCGCTTCCTTGAGGTGCATCATGAAGAGCATCAACGTTTTTAGCGTATTACTCTTGAGCCTGTGTTTTCAAACAGTTAATGCTCAGCAGTGGCGCACTGACCGCTACGACTCTCGCTGGCTTCCTATCACAGATAAAGAAACGGCGCGTGAAGTGCGCGTCTTTTCCAGCAACCGGGATGCTGTTTCGCTTTATCGCCTCTATGACCGGGCGCGCTATCAGCACAAAGAGCCAAGCTACTTTTCGACGCTTCAAGAGATGAGGCGCAAGGAGCCGAAAAATGGGGTCGTGTTGGCCACTTACTGCGCCGTTCTCATGGATGCGAATCAGATGTATGGTTTTGGGCAATACAGGTTCAAAGCTGAACCAGGAGAAGGCAGCGTCCAAAACATCGAGCGCAATCTTGCAGTAGCAAAGAAGTTGGAGCCGAAGTTGTGGTTGATACTTTTAACGGAGGCAGACATCGCTGATTTCTCCAACGGGAATGAACTTGAGGGCACACAGAACGCAGTTGAACTGTGTCGTGAAGCTGTTAAGTTAGCTCCAACCCTTTCATACACTCAGCAGAGGCTGGGGTATTGGTTGGTCAACTACGCCCATAAACGGCGATTGCCATGTGCTGAGGCGGTCAAGTCCTACAAGAAGGCACAAATGCTTCGCCCGATTAACTGCGATGCCAGCTTCTTGCTGATGAACGTCTATCGCTACTACGAGCCTAATCCCTCGCAAGCGCGTAAAACGGCCCAGGCAGTGCTGGCCACGATTCCTCCGAATGTGAAACTTGACGCGAAAATGCGCCAATTCTTGCTCAAGCAGGGCATCACGCTACCGTAGGGAGGTAGAACGACACCATGAAAACGATCACTTCAATGCTCTTCTTGCTGTTGGTCTTGCTTACCCGGTCGTATGCGGCACCTTCAGTGGATGGCGTAGACCCTCGCACTCACACGGTTACAAAGATTCAGTGGCAACGCGAAGCAGCTAAAACCGCCATTGAAAGCAACAAGAACGCGTTGCTCTTGGGCCAAGCCGCCAACTCCAAATTGGCTAAGTTAGCTTTTGAGCATTATGGCTCCATCAAAGCACGCAATCCGGCTAATGCGTATGCCGCGTTGTATTATGGCCAAGCGGGAGTGTTCTACTTTGAGGAATCGCTTTCTAGCCCAAAATTCGTTGAAAAGGCTGGAGGGATCAATCGCATCGTCAACGATAACTTGGCCTTTGCCGTGAACAAACTACCAAAGTCCGCTTACGCGCACTTGGCTTACGGCTACTTCCTATGGCAGTTCTACGATCAGATGGATGAAGGGCTGGCTCTTGTTCGCAAAGCTCGTCAACTTGATCCTAAGGCGGCTAACATTGCAGCTGTTCTGGGGCTGATGTATAGCAACAGTGGTGGCAACTGCTACAGCCTGGAACAAGCAGAACGAGCTTACCGAACATCCGTCCAACTTGATCCAAAGCGTGCTTCGACTCGCATTGGCTTCGCCGATGTGCTTGTGCAGCGAAAGAAATATGATGAGGCAAAAAAGCAGATCGCAGCTTATCTTTCGCTGGCTCCTCAACGTGCCGCTAAAGGCCCTGTGGTGATAAGAATCCAAGCACAAATCAAGCAAGGTATAGGCTCTTCGTGACAACCGACGCTCTGGAACAAAACAGCCCGCGCAACTTGTGTTGCGCGGGCTTTGCTTCTATTTCCAATGCCACTTATCCAACCAAGCCGCCGCTTTTTCGCAGCGCAACATCATCTTCTGCCGTTGCTCCAAGCGGCGGCCTGCAACTCGTATGACCCGAGCAACGCGGCGGTTGCGGCTCAGCGAGATGCTGGAGGCGAGGATGGGAAAGCCGATGTCACAGTGGATGGGGCGCAGGCGGCGAAATCATCGCCTGTCACTGCGGGCAGTAGTCAATGGAAAGCCAGTGCCGCGCGGTTGTTCAACCTGAAGACCAACGGGCAAAGCCGCGTGGAAGTGACGACGGTGAACCTGTCGGCTCAGGGGAACATCCCTGATGGGCGCTTCTACTACTCCTACCCCAACGCCAACAACCCCAACATCCCGCAGTCGCAGTGGTATACGACCAAGCTCAAGATCGCCTTGAGAGGCTTCGTCAACGCTTCCGGTAGCGCCAGTGTTGCCTTGGATTCGCGCACCGTCACCATCGTGGGTTCCATCGGTCAGTCGTTCCAAAAGAGTCCCTCACCTGAGCCTGTTGCGGCTGGTATGCCGACGCCCGCTTCCATTCCTGGTTATAATCCGCCCATGTGGAGAGTGCCGGTCAAACCTCAGAGCGACGGGTCATGGATTGTGGATTCGTCGGCGCAGTGGTCAAGTCACGGCGCTCAAATGGATCTGACTCCTCAATGGGTCGGCCCTGTAGGGGTCTATGCTAACGCCTCAAACTTTTCCACACGAACCTACTTATGGACAATCAGCGGAGGCACACCAATCATTGATCCGCCTCAAACCGATCCAGATTTCCTGAAACGTGACACTATCACGTTCGGCAGTTCTCAGCCAGATACCGGCGTTGCTGCAAGTCGGCGGCTTCAACTCAGCACGAAAAACGACGACAGCGATTTCACGCAGGCTACGACTTTCAACGTAACCGTGACCGATGCAGACGGAACGGTAGGCAAAGCCCTTCCCTACGGCGTCATCTGGCATGTTCCCTACGAGTGGAACACGTCCCAAAAAGCTATGTCCCATTGGGAATCGGCGGAAGCTATAAGCGTCCCTGTCCCCGAAGCGAACTGGCAAGGCTCGATCCAGGGCAACTGGAAGTGGAAAACGATGAGCGCGGGCGAGTTGCCGACCGCCCAAGACTACTACATTGACGCGACTAAAGAGGCCACAGGCACTATCACAGATGCCCTTGGTGTCAGTGCCGATAAAACGGTTGACGGCGCGATTGACTCGGTTAAGGATGTGCGCCTACACCTGATGCTGAAGCTCGGTAAAAAGCTCGGCCAGACCTACGCTGGCGACCTCATGGAACAATGGGCGCCAAGCGACCAAACGCGCAACGCATCGTTTCAATCCATGTGGGCGTTAACCAGCAGCGACCCAAAGTTTCCCCACTCCGACTGGGTAGATACTGCTGGCAACTCTGTTAATCGTCCAGATGTCGACTGGAACCTGATCCAGAACGGCCCTTACCCGAATGACCCGAACAAACAAGCGGCGTTTGATGCGAACTTGAAAATCGCTCAGCCGTGGAAAGTGAAAGATCCCGTTCTTCGTGTGAACAAGGATCGTTACTTGTATCGCGGCGATGGCTACGACGGACATGGGTTCACAGGGGCGTGCTATGGAGCGATTGACGTATTCAAACCAGAGCCTTTCGTCACAGGCACATTCGTAACGTCTGCGTCCACTTTAACTCCAACACTCGCTCCCGCAGGTTGAATCATGACCAACAAACTCAAAACTGCTTTGCTGTTAAGCCTTCTCGCCGTAGGTGCACAGACGATGCGTAACGCTGTTTCTGCACCTTCAAGCACCAAGGTGCCTTACTATTTGTCGCCTGAGTATGTGGCTCATCGTATCGCGGGGTCTCGCAAATTCTGGAGTCAGATCAAAACCACGAAAGGGGGCGTTCGCTACATCGTTTACACGCCTGTAGATGACTTCGGCACCTACAGCACTCAACAAACCTACTATTGGTGGGTAGGAGAGCCGTGGGACGGCGATGACAAGCCGTATGCAGACACGCGCAAAGCCATAGATGTTACTGTGCGCGCAGGAACTAAGCCCTCTGTGCTCATGGCGCGCTACAAAGCGCAACTGGCAAGCGACCCGTGGAACCCACGCAAGGTTTACCCCTGGGCTTATGCGGCGTTGTTAGCACGCAAGATAGCGCCTGACGGCAACGCACAACACAACATCATTCGGCCTGTAGCGGACTATATGTCCGAAGTGCCTTTTCCACACAGCTACCAATACGCGCGCGTGATGTTCTTAGCGCAAGGTCTGAGCAAAGTGAGTTATTCGCTTAGGTATGTTGGGGATCGGCTTCTGCAGCGCAATCCACACGACAACGAGGTCAAATTTGCTATGATTTTCCCGCTCTTGAACGGAAAAAGTGATGGTGCGATTTACACTCACAACCCGGCAGACGACGCGCGTGCTTTGGCCTACGCCCGCAACCTGCACAAAGCGTATCCCATAAACGAGGGCTACGCGTGGCAATATGCTGAAGCCGTAGCCTACCTTTGGGAGCGACCAGAAAAGCCGCGTGACCTGAACAAAGCCAAGCAAGGCATCGCGGCATTTCAGCAGTATCTACGCGAGTATCCCAACACGAAGTTTCGCGCTGCTGCCTTAGCCAAAATCGCGTGGATCAAGCAACGCCAACACGACTGGGTGACTTGGGAACGAGCCGTTTGGGAGAAAGAACAGGCACAACAACGCGCGCAACCATAGCTGTTCAAGTGAGTTCAACAAGCGTGGGGTGCACGCATTCTGGCCTAACAGCAAACAACAGCCCGCGCAACTTGCGTTGCGCGGGCTGGTTTTACCTACGAGTTGGTAGGAGAAAGATGCTCAAAAGATTTTCTTTCACGGCGTTGCTCTTCACCTTTGTGCTTCTTAGAAGCGTCAACGCCCAATCGTGGAAAACCACAAAATACGATGCGGCTTGGTTGCCAATTTCCGCAACCGAAGTTCAACGGCAAGTTGGTTTGAATGCTAAAGATGCTGTGGGACTTTATTACTTATGGCATCGTGTCCAATTTCAACATCAGGAGCAAGCCTACTTCTCGGCCTTGGACAAGTTGCGCCAAGAGCAACCAAAAAACGGTGTGCTTATGACGATACGATGCGCGGCCATTGAGGATTGCATTCCCAAAGGTGTGCGTCCCTTTAGTTTGCCTACGCAAGAGTGGACTACGTTGGAGCGTCGAGCAAATCTCGAAACAGCGAAAAAAGTGTCACCCGCGCTGTGGCTAAACTACCTTACAGAAGCCAGCCTTCTCACATGGGAACAGGGAAGTGGAGTGGAACCTAAAATCATCTCACAACAAGTGCGATTGTGCCGGACTGCTATTAGATTAGCTCCATCACTCTCGTTCACAAACAACGCTATGACGGGTTACCTCAGCACACTCTCATTTGAGAAACATGAGGATGATGCTGGAGCAATTCGCTACTATCGCAAAGCGCAGCAGTCTGCTCCGCGTATCTGCGGCCCCAGTTTCGGATTGGCCTTCCACTATCGCTACAATAAACCAAACGCGGCTGAGCGTGTGAAGGCTCAAAAAGCTGTGTTAGCAACCATTCCACCGGGGATAAAGTTGTCTCCCCGATTGCGCCAATTCCTACTCAAGCAGGGCATCACGCCAACGCGATGAACCAAAACAGCCCACGCAACACAAGTTGCGCGGGCTGTTTTGGTTTCATTTCCAATCTCATCTGTGCCCTGAGGTATGAACAGAGACACGCGCCTGCCTCTGCCTCTGCCTTTCCTCGCGCTCTCCTTCCATTTTCCCGAAACTCCAAAGCGTGTCTCCCGATTCGCTAGCCAAACCGAAGTCGTCCGTTTCTTTTTCCACATTCCTCGCCGTGGCTTTGCTAAGCGCGGCTGTTTTAGGGTTTGAAGTGGCGCTTTCCCGCGTGTTCGCGGTTGTGCTGCGTTATCAGTTCGCGTTTTTGATTGTGTCGCTCGCGTTGTGCGGGCTGGGATTGGGCGGGTTGTGGGCGCACTTGCGGCCCAAAACTTCGCTTGAAAACGCGGCGCTCGGTTGGGGCGTTGCGGTTTGCGTGTCTCTCGCGCTGATTCTTCGCGGCGTGTTTGCGTTTGTGCCGCAACATTATTGGCTGGCGGCGCTGGTTGTGCTGCTTCCGTTTTGTTTTGCGGGCGCGTTTTTGTCTCTTGCGTTCGGGCGCTTCAAATCGGAGGTCGGGCGGCTTTACGCGTTCGACCTGGCGGGCGCGGCTTTGGCGGCGGCGGGTTCGGTTGCCCTCATGCAAGTCATCGGCGCCATCGACGCGTGCTTGTTTTTCGGGTTTCTGGGCGCAATAGCGGGCGTTTTGGTTTCGCAAAAGCGGGCGTTTCCGGCCATCGTTTGCGCGATTTTGTTCGCCGTAATTCCCTTCAACCTGTCCCCCGCATTTCATCACCCGTGGAGCGTGCAACCGGTTCCACCCGATTATCAGGTGCCCGCCACGGTGCGCGACAAAGAACAAAGCGACGGACGGGCACCCGATCTCCAGGTGTCTGATGCCGATTGGGAACAAGGTTTCAAAACGGGCCATTTGCCCGAAGTCGAAAGCCTGGCTGACCGGGGCATCACGCAACCGCTGTTCACCGAAATAGGCGGGCAAACGGAAACAGCGCGTCGTTTGGCCGCTCTTCAAAAAGCGGGGAAAGTCAATAAAACGATCACCATTCCGCGCACGCAGATCATCGACACGCGCTGGAACGCGTTCGCGCGCACCGATGTTGTCATCGACGGCGAAGAACTTCAAACGATGCGCAACAGCTTGTCTGGTTTGCCCGATTCCTTTCTCATTTACACCAACGGCAACGTGCCAACGAACATGCTCCGCTGGAACGGCGACGAGGCGCGTTTGCCCGCACTGGTGTCATCTTTTCCCATCTCCGATTGGACTTTTGGCAACGCCGGTTTAAAAGACCAGAGCGTGTTTTCCATCGGGCCGGGCGGCGGACTCGATGCGCTACTCGCTTTGCGTTACGGAGCCAAACGCTTTGAGGGCGCCGAAATCAACCCTTCCATTGTCGCTTTGATGAACGAACGGAAACCCATCCGTTACCGCGCGCCGGACGGTGAACTTCGCACCTTGAAAGGCGGTTATCGCGCATGGAACGGCGGCATTTACCAAGACCCGCGCGTTCACGTTCGCACAGCCGAAGGCCGCGACGCCGTGCGTGAAGCCAAAGGGCGTTATCGCCTGGTGTTTTCGGCTCTGACCAAAACCGCAACAGCCGGACAAGGCGCGGCTTTGCTCGAATCGTTCATCTACACGCGCGAAGCGTTCAACGATTACCTGAACGCTGTTGATGACGAGGGCGCGATGGCCATTGTCGGCGATACGCCGCCGCTTTTGGCGCGCTTAACAGCTACGGCAGTTGACCACTTCAAGCGCATGGGGCAAACCGAGCGCGAAGCCGGACAACACATCGCCGTCGTGTTTGACTTGCAACAGCGCGGCCCTTATTCGTGCGTGTTGCTCGTCAAAAAAACGCCGTTTTCTCCAGCCCAAAGCGCGCAGATGGCGCAGGGTGCGCGCGATAAAAAGCTTTATCCGTTGTGGATTCCGGGCCAAGTCGCCAACGACGACACCTTTCCGTTTGGCTCGCTATTGTCGGGCAGCTTGTCGCTCGATGCCTTTATCGCGGCGGGGCGCCGGACATCGCCTCTGGCGCTCGATCTTTCGCCGTGTTCCGATGACAAACCCTTTGTGCTCGACCTGGGGACTTCGCCTCTGTCGCTGTTCGAGTCGTCGCCTTCGCTTTCGTGGATGCTCGGTTCATCGGTTGTAGCAACGCTTTTGTTAGCCGCCGTTTTGTCGCTGGTTGGGCGCGCGCGCGGCGCGGGTCAAGCGGGTGCGCCTGAAATGTTGGGGCCGCTTTTGTTTTTGCTGCTGGGTGTGGGGTTTATGCTCGTGGAAGTGCCGCTCATTCAGAAACTGGCGCTTCCGTTGGGCTATCCGACGCTTTCGCTGAGCGTGATTTTGTTTTCGATTTTGCTCGGCGGCGGCGCGGGCGCGCTTTGGTCGCAGCGGTTCGCGGGGCGGGTGCTGCGTTTTCACGCGCTGTCTTGTGCGCTTCTGGTCGCGTTGCTGTCACTTGTTTTCGGGATCTTTAGCGATGTCGTGGGTCGCGCTCTGCTCGATTTGCCTATCGCCCTGCGCTGTCTATCGGTCGCGGCACTTCTGCTTCCGCTGGGTTTTGCCCTCGGCACGCCGTTCCCGTCGGGGTTGCGTTTGCTCGCGCGCGACGAGCGCGCAGTGGTATTGGCCTGGGCGCTCAACGGAACCGCAAGCGTGGTGGGTTCGATTGGCGCCGCCGTGCTCACCAAGATGTTCGGTTTTTCGGTGGTGATGGCGTTGGGCGCCCTCGTTTACGTTTTGGTGGCGGGCGTTTTCGCGGGAAGTCGTGATGGCAGATTATGAATTGCTTTTTTACCCATCGACTTCTGATGTATCAGAAGCAGTAGAACGCGGACATGGGCCTTCGACTGCATCTAATTGTCGGACGAAACGGCGGACGAAATACGCGCAAAGAACGAGAAAAATGGGCACGAAGACGACCCAGCTTAGCTCGACCAGATAGGTCAGGATGACCCACCACAATGGCCATAGCATAACCGCGACCGCAAGAAAAGCAAGCGCCCTGAACAGAGATTGAAAAAGCGAGGGTGTGAGTTTCATTGGGAGTCCGCTTTTTGTGACGCGCCGCTTGAACTTGGCGTCCCGATGAAAGTGCAAGTTGTGCATCGTCTTCGACTTGCGTTGAAAACGTTGAGCGCACTTTAAACTCCGCTCATGCCTGAGCCATTGTCGCTGTCGCTGTATAACACGCTGTCCAGAGAAAAAGAACCGGTCGTCCCACGCATCGAAGGCGAAATCTCGATGTATGTCTGCGGTGTCACGCCCTACGACAAGTTGCACATCGGCCACGCGCGCGCCTTTTTGACTTACGATGCGCTGCGCCGCGTGCTGGAAAATCGCGGTTTGCGGGTGCGTCACGTGCAAAACGTGACCGACATCGACGACAAGATCATCAAACGCGCCGCCGAACTGGGCCAAGACCCGTTGCAACTCGCGGCGGGTTTTCACGAGGAATCGCTGCGCGAGTTGGCTTTGCTCGACATCTTGCCTGCGGGCGAATACCCGCGAGTCACGACGCACATCGCGCCGATTCTGGCAATGGTAGAGGAATTGGAAACGCGCGGCTTTGCTTATGCGCGCGAGGGCGACGTGTTTTTCGACGTGTCCAAAGACGAGGATTACGGCAAATTATCCGGCCAGCGTCCCGAAGAATTGCGCGCGGGCGCGCGCATCATGCCCGGCGAAACCAAGGATGATCCGGCGGATTTCGCGTTGTGGAAGAGCGCCAAACCCGGCGAACCGGCGTGGCCTTCGCGCTACGGCGCCGGGCGTCCCGGCTGGCATATCGAGTGCTCGGCGATGGCACTGGAAATTCTGGGCGAAGGCTTCGACATTCACGGCGGCGCGCGAGAACTGGTTTTCCCGCATCACGAAAACGAAATCGCGCAGTCGGAATCGTTTCTGGGAGATGGACACGACTTCGCTAATGTCTGGTGGCATTGCGGCGAACTGCGCGTCAACGGCCAGAAAATGGGCAAGTCGCTGGGCAACTTCATCACGCTCGAAGACGCCTTGAAGCTGGCGCCGAAAAACGTGTGGCGCCTGCTATTTTTGCAAACCCATCCGCGCTCGCCGCTCGACTACACGGGTGACAAATTGACGCAGTTCAAAAACTCGTGGGCGCGCATTCACAACGCCTTGGAACGCGCGCCACAAACCGCACCCTCAAGTGACGCTGCGACGCGTTTTCAAGCGGAGTTCGCCGCCGCGCTCGATGATGATTTGAACACGCCCGAAGCCATCGCCGCCGTGTTCGACGCTGTGAGCGAGTTCAACCGCGCGGGCGATGAAGCACTCGGCGCGGCAGCGAGGCGCGCGATGGAAATGCTCGGTTTTTCGTTTGAAGAGGAACAAGTCGGCGACGAACTCACGCCGCAATTGCTGGAGCTTCTCATCGAAGTGCGCCAAAGCGCGCGGCAGCGCCGCGATTTCTCGACGGGCGACACAATTCGCAAGCGACTCGGCGAATTGGGAATCGCGTTGGAAGATGGCGTGGAAGGCACGAGTTGGAAGCGAGCGTAAAGGATGCAAAAGTGCCGTTTGTCACCCGACGAGTTGTGGATGCAAGCGCCACTTGGACGCGCCACGTTTGGCTTCGCGCAAAAGTAGCGCGTTCTGGCTCTGGCGCGTAAATTCTCTGCGGCCTTTTGGCTCAGGAAAATTTTAAACATGGCAGCTATTGTTGATATTCACGCGCGGCAAATCCTCGATTCGCGCGGCAATCCCACGGTTGAAGTGGATGTAACCCTTGAAGACGGCTCGATGGGCCGCGCGGCAGTGCCTTCTGGCGCCTCGACCGGCGAATACGAAGCCGTCGAACTGCGCGACGGCGACAAAGCGGTTTACGGCGGCAAAGGCGTTTTGAACGCCATCGCCAACGTCAACGACGAAATCGCGCCTGAACTCGAAGGCATGGAATCCATCGAACAGGTCTTGCTCGATCAAACCATGATCGATCTCGATGGCACGCCCAACAAAGCCAAATTGGGCGCCAACGCCATTTTGGGCGTTTCGATGGCGCTCGCCAAAGCTTCGGCGCAATCGCTGGGACTTCCGCTTTATCGTTATCTGGGCGGCCCGCAAGCGCGCACTTTGCCCCTTCCGATGATGAACATCTTGAACGGCGGCAAACACGCCGACTCCGGCGTTGATTTGCAAGAGTTCATGGTGATGCCCGCCGGAGCGCAGTCGTTTTCCGAAGCCGTGCAAATGGGCGTCGATATTTATCATTCGCTCAAGTCGGTGCTCCACGCGCGCGGACTTTCGACCGCCGTTGGCGATGAAGGCGGCTTTGCGCCTAACGTGTCAGGAACCGAAGACGCTCTGGGCGTGATTCTTCAAGCCATTGAAAAAGCCGGTTACTCGGCGGGCGACCAGATTTTGCTGGCGATGGATCCGGCGATGAGCGAGCTTTACGACGACACGAAAAAGAAATACGTCTTCGAGCGCGAAGGCGGCGAGAAATCCAGCGAAGAGCTGGTCGAATTCTGGGCCAATCTCAAAGCCAAATTCCCCATCATCTCCATCGAAGATGCGTTTGACGAGGACGACTGGACGGGCCACAAGGCGCTCACCGCGCGCATCGGCCAAACGACGCAGTTGGTCGGCGACGACTTGTTCGTGACCAACACCGAACGTTTGCAAACCGGCATCAAAACTGGCGCGGGCAACTCGATACTTATCAAGGTCAACCAGATCGGCACCCTCACCGAAACGCTCAACGCCATCGAGATGGCCAAGCGCGCGGGCTTTACGGCCATCGTGTCGCACCGTTCGGGCGAAACCGAAGACACAACGATTGCCGACATCGTGGTGGCGACCAACGCGGGCCAGATCAAAACCGGCGCGCCCGCCCGCACCGACCGCGTGGCCAAATACAACCAGTTGCTTCGCATCGAAGAAGAACTGGGCGAATCGGCCCTCTTCGCCGGACGCGGCGCGTTTTACAACCTGAAGGGCTAAATTTAGAGCCGCAAAGAAGCACAAAAAACACGAAAAAGTTGGCGGCTCAAGTTTTCTGTCTGTAACCGACGGGTTTCTACTTCTTGATATGGTAGGCAAGTCCACTAATGAAAATTCACTGCCTCGCGTTGCCAATCGCCCACTTAGGCCAAGACCTTGAGTCGCCAGACCTCCCGCGTTTTTTGTGCTTTTTCGTGGCTCCAAAGAATTGGAGACTTTCATGAAATCATCGCCGCCGTCTCGTTTGCCGCGTTCCGACTTTGCGCCGCGTCCCGATTCCAACCAAGCGCCCGCGCCAACTGGAAGCAAGCGCAAGAGTTCGTCCAAAAAAGGTTTGCCCTCTCCTCCGCTTTCGGCCAATGAGCGCGGAGTGCAGCGCCGGGCCAAACGCAAAAAGCAGCAGAAGCGCAAAAACTGGCTCGTGTGGCTGGGCTTTATCGCGCTTTCCGCGATGCTGGCGGGCGTGGCTTTGGGCGTCAATTCGTCTGCCAACCGCAACCAGAAGTGGCCGCATTTCAAAGGCGTGTGGCGCGAATATAAGGAAGTGCGCGCCAAGGTGCGCATTAAACAGGCCACATTGCACGATTTGCGCACCGAATTAGCGCGCGCCCAAAAGCGACTGGCCGGTTTCAACAAAGGCAGCGGGCGCGAACGGGCTTTGGCCGAAAACGGTTTCGTGCGACCCAGAGAGCGCATCCTGCTGTTTCCGTCCTCACCCGAAGACGCGCGTTGAGTTTTAACGGCTTTTTTGGAATCGAAGTAACAGCCGCAGTCGGTTCAATCGAAGGCACACAGGAAGGCACAAAAGCTTCCACAACCGAAAACGCCGATGTTCTTCTCATTCGACATCGGCGTTTTCGGCGTTTGGGTGGTTAAACCTTTATTCATGCCTCGTTTTCGCGCTTTGCCTCCTTTGTCGTCGCGCGGTCTGGCGCTTGGAAGTGCGCTTTCGACGGCGTTTTTGTGGTGGCTGGCGGGCGCATTCTCGCTCGCGCCACTGGGTTGGGTGGCGCTCATCCCGTTTTTCTTCTGGCTTTTCGGCGCCCATGCGCAGCGGCGCTTTCGCTTTGGATACCTCACTGGCTTTGCCTCGTTTGCGCTCCTCAACTGGTGGCTCATCCCGACGATCTCTTTTGGTGCCCTCGCTATCAAGGCGCCCTTGGTCGTGGGATTTTTGTTGTCGCTTGTGGCCGTTACGCTTATCTCCGCGATTCACGCCCTGCAAGTGGCGCTTGTGGCCTGGCAAAGCGAGCGCAAACCGCTGTGGACGCCGCTGTGGTGCGCGCTGTTGTGGACGGGACTTGATGCGCTGCGAACTATCTCGCCGCTCGCGCACTCGTGGGGCGCGCTGGCCTTTTCGCAAACGACGGATCTGCCGATTTTGCAATGCGCTTCTCTCATCGGGCAGCACGGATTGACCTTTGCCTGCGCGTTTGTCGCGGCGAGTCTGGCGATGGGCTTACGAACGCGCGCCAAGATTCACTTCGTGGCGCCCGCCGTCTTGCTGCTGGCGATGCACGGCTATGGCGCGCTCGTTTTGCGCGGGCACGACGCGTCGCCTTGGAGCGGCAAGCGGGTTTTGATCGTGCAAACCGACGTGGCGAGCCTGGTCAAGTCGGGCAACGCGCAGGCGAGTGAAACGCCCTTCGATCAAGCGTTCCGCTTGACTAAAGAAGCGACGAAAGCCGCTCGATTCGATTTGATCGTGTGGCCCGAAACAACGGCGCAGTTGGGTTCGCCCTCGCCTTCGTCGGGACAAACGCGGCGTTTGACGGGAATCGATTTAGTTCGACTGGGTCAACTCGGTTTGTCCCGCACCTCGTTTCTCATCGGCGCGGAAGAGCGTTTTTTGCCAACTCAAAAAACGCGGCTCAACGATGCGGTGTTGCTGTCGTTTGGCAAAAACCCGCTGGGCCGCGCCAAAGAGCGTTTGGTGCCTTTTGGCGAACGTCCACCCTTTGTCGAGTGGCTGCCGTTTCTGGCGATTTTGTCGCCGCAACCCGAATGTTTGCCTGGCAAAAACGAAGGGCCGCTCCCTTGGAAAAACGGCAAAATCGCGCCGCTGATTTGTTTCGAGTCGTGCTTTCCCGATCCGGCCAAACGATTGGTCAAAGAAGGCGGGCAACTACTGGTCGTCATCACCAACGACGAATGGTTCAGAGGCACCGAAGCGCCGCGCCAGCACGCGGCGATGGGCGTTTTGCGCGCGGTAGAAAACGGCGTGCCTCTGGTGCAATGCGCCAATGGCGGCGAATCTTTCGTTTGCGATGCCCAGGGCCGCATCCTGGCGCATATCCCTTTTGGCGAAGCGAGGGCGCTTGGGGTGACGTTGCCTTGATCATCTCATTTGGTGGCAAGGAACGCCGGTAACCTGGGCATCCAGAAGCCAAGCCGCAACACAGCCCGACGCCCTGCCTCTTGGCGATGACGAACCGCGCGCGTTGTTTTTCTGCATTCAGTTGTCCCGGTGCTTACACTGCGCGCGTTTTTGATGCGGCTCGCGGCACTTTGGGGTGCGGGGAGCGTCTGAAGTTCATCTTTTGGCGATGAAAACCTATTTGCTTCCCTTGAGCCTGCGCTTGGCGCGGGCGGCGGCTCGTCCGGCGCTGTTATCTTTGCCTCTCTTGGCCAGTGCGAGTCTGGTGCGGGCGCAAGACGCCGCGCCGCGCATCCTCTTTCCTCAGCCCAATCAGGATGTGCGCGGCGAGATTTCGGCGCGCTATGAGAACATTCCTGCTGGCGGCTATGCCATCATCAAAGTCAATGGCCAGTTCAAAACGGCCAGCGCGCAGGAGGCCTACGTTCTCGACACCATCGGCGACCGCGTGACTTTTCCCGATGACGGCTCCTACACCCTCGAAATCACGGCGATGAACGCGGGCGGACGCGCCGTAGGCACCTCGTCTGTAAAGTTCAACGTCGCCAACCAGAAAGTGGCGGGCGGGTCGGAATCTGTGCGTTTGGTGCACTGGATTCCTCAAGACCGACTGCACGATGGCGTGCAACGCTACCGCGTGTTCGCCGAATCCAACGCCGACATCACCGACCCAGCGGCCACCAGCGGAAGCGGCGGCGGCAGTGGTAGCAGTGGCCCATCAGGTGGCGGCGCAGGCGGCGCGACTTCGTATTTGCCGGCGCCCCTCGACTGGCAGGTCGCCATTTTGATGCGCCGCGAAGTGCGCGACGTTTATGGGTTCGAGGGTTCGGCCAACATCGCAACCGTTGTGTCGCAGGCCCAACAGCACCAGCGGGAAGGTGCAGGCGCAAGTGCTGGCGGAGCGGGCGGCGCTTCCAGCGCGCCTGCACCGCGCAAAAAACGCGGTAGCGCGGCGGCAGGCCCTGCGGCTCTGGTCAAAGGGCCGTGGACGGCGACCTGGATGCAAGGGCCGGAGTTCGGCAAGTTCTACGTCAAATCGATCAAACCCACGGGCGACGAGATCAACGCTACTCGCAAAGTAACCACCATCGCCATCGCCGACTTGCTGCCCACGTTTCCGTCTGTCCAGGTTCGCCCCGGCTCGACGTGGCAGTCGCGCCAAAGCTTTTTGAGTGACCTTTCGACACGTGAACCCATCGACACGCAGGGCGCCATTACTTTCACGGCTTATGAAAACATCCAAACGCCCGACGGCCAAAGCCGCCGTTGCGCCAAGTTGGAATCCCGTTTTCCTTTGCCCGACGACGTGTCCAAACGCATTGCGGCCAAATTGGGCAGCAAAGTCGGAAGCGCAGGCGGTGGCGCAGGAGGAGGAGCCGGGGCAAGCTCTCCTTCGGGCGGTTCGATGCTCAGCGGCGGCGGAGCGGGTGCTGCCGCCGCCGACTCGCTATTGCCTGAAGACATCGAGGTCGCCACTTTCAACATCGCGCGCGTCATCTGGTTCGATATGGACAAGCACCAAGTCGTGCGCTCTGAAGACACCCTGAACGCTTACTTTGAGATTCCCCCGGCTTCAACAGGCGACGCTTCCGGTGGCGGGTCAATAGGTGGCGGCTCGGCGGGAAGCGCGGAAGGCGGCGCGGCTGCTATGCCCACCGAACCGATCAAGGTCAACTACCGCATGAATGTAACGACGTGGCTCGACGACCGCATCCCGGCGCCGTCGATTCCCTTCAACGGCGGCGCGGGCACCGCTCACTCGCGCGACAACGTGAAAGATGTCGATCTAACGCGCGCGACCAACCGGCGTTGAAAATCGGGTTTTCCAAGCGCGTCTCGCTCCTAAGCGAGGCGCGCTTTTCGTTTAAGAGGGCGTTAAAGCGTCGCTATACTTCGTTTCCCTTTCCGAAGAAGAGGCACCGCTTGAACCGAAATCAAACAGCAAAAGAAAATCTTCGCTTCCAAACGCCCGTTTTGGCACCTTGCCAAAACCTTCGTCGATGGGTTAAAGCTGGCTTTCTCATTTGCCTCCCGATTCGCTTGGTTTGATTTGGAAGTGCCGCCGGTGCCACTATGAACCTCGCCGTTTTCGTCTTGCTGCTTGTTTGCGGGCTGTTGGCCTGGACACGCCGTGGACGCGCGGCGATTGGGGCTTTTGGTTGGGGGCGCGTTGTTTCAGGCGACGCGTATCAACGAGGAATTTGTGAATCAACCGACCCTTCTCTGGGCGGCGTTGGCTTTAGTTATGGGATTTGGTGGCGGAAGTGCTTTATTCGTGTCGCTCTTGCGCTCGAAAAACTCGCAGGCTCATTCCAGTGCGCGCGATGCGCAAGACCAACTCGCCGCTTTGCAAGCCGATCTCGCCCGCCGTCAAAAACTCCTTCAACTCGAAGCCCGCGAAGAAACCCAACGCGAAGTGAGCCATTTGCGCGAACTCATCGAAGGCGAAGCCGCCACGCGCCGCGCCGAACTCAAAGACACGGAATCGCGTTTGCGTGAACACGAAACCCTCGTGCGCGAACGCGAATCCGGTCTCGAACGCCGCGCCAAAACACTCGATGGCCGCGAACGGAGCCTTCAATCCAAAGAGTCTGACCTCGATAAGCGCCTGCTCGACGTTCAAAAGCTCACCGAAGCCCAAACCGCCGAACTGCACCGCGTTGCCGCGCTGAACCCAACGGATGCGCGTGAAGTTGTCTTGGCGCGCGCCGAGGTCGAAGCGCGCGCGGCGATGGCGCAGGTCGTCACACGCATCGAAGAACAAGCGCGCGACGGAGCCGAAGAACGCGCGCGCAAAATCCTCGCGCTCGCCATTCAGCGTTGCGCCGTCGATCAAACCAGCGAAACCGCCGTATCAGTTGTGGCTTTGCCCAGCGAGGATTTGAAAGGCCGCATCATCGGGCGCGAAGGCCGCAACATCCGCACTTTCGAGCAACTGTCGGGCACCGATCTCATCATCGACGACACGCCCGAAGTTGTGATGGTTTCGTGCTTCGATCCGGTGCGCCGGGAAATCGCGCGCATCGCGCTCACGAGTCTGGTCAACGATGGCCGCATTCATCCGGCGCGCATCGAAGAAACGCTCGCGCGCGCCGAAGGCGAAGTGCAAATCAAAATGCGCGAGGCCGCCGAACGCGCCACGACCGAAGCCAACGTGCGTTTGCCAAAACCTGTCTTAGAAGTGTTCGGCAAGCTGCTTTACCGCACGAGTTACGGCCAGAACATCTTGCACCACTCGGTCGAGATGGCCAAAATCGCTTCGTCTATTGCCGCCGAACTTGGCGCCGATGTGCAAGTCGCCAAACGCGCAGCGCTGCTCCACGACATCGGCAAGGCGCTCGATCACGATCACGAAGGCACACACGTTGAATTGGGAATCGAACTTTTGACGCGCCACCGCGAAAGCGAAGCGGTAATTCGCGCGGCGGGCGAACATCATCTTGATGTCGAACAAATGACTTCGCTGGAATCGGTGATCGTTCAAGTCGCCGACATGATTTCGAGTTCCCGTCCTGGCGCACGCCGCGAAAACGTCGAGATTTACATAAAGCGCCTGGAACTGTTGGAGCGCATCGCCGATTCGTTTCCCGGCGTCGAGAAATCCTACGCCATCCAAGCGGGCAGGGAAGTGCGCATCGTGGTCAAGCCCGATCAAGTCGATGACCTGGCCGCTATGAGGCTCGCCCGCGATGTCGCGCAACGCGTTCAAGACGAGATGACTTATCCCGGAGAAATCCGCGTCACGGTCATTCGGGAAACCCGCGCGATGGACATCGCTCACTAACTTTCGCGGAAGACGCAGAGAACAACAGAGGCAAACACAAACGGCTGACGCAATTTTCGCCCTGTCCACAAAGCCGTCTGTTGTTCTCTGATTCTTCTGCGCTACTCTCTGCGTTTTCCGCGAAACGCGCGGCCAACGAAAATACGTTAAACACAAACCGAAAGAAAGCCCCCATCGCCGCCCCATTTATGCAGACCTTGCGCGTTTCCGCCAAATCAAAGCCCAATACCGTCGCTGGAGCCATCGCGGGCGTTATCCGCGAAGAAGGCCAGGTCGAAGTTCAAACCGTCGGCGCCGCCGCGCTCAATCAAGCCGTCAAAGCCGTCGCCATTGCGCGCGGGTTTCTCATCTCGTCGGGAACAGACCTCGTGTGTGTGCCCTCGTTTTCCGACATCGAGATAGACGGCAACGAACGCACCGCCATCCGCCTGCTCGTGACGAAGAAGTAATTCTGTGCGATGGTGCCGCTCGAACCCCCGCTTCGCCGCGCCTATTTCGCGGGTTTTGCTGTGGCGGTCGGTTTTCGCTGGTTCGCCCTGAGCGCGCTTTGCGGGCTGTGTCTGCTCGCTCGGAAACTCCATCTGCGCGGCACTGGAGGAACATTGGTCACAGCATTGTTGTGGATGTCCGCTTTAAGTGCGATCTACCTCATTCCCTTTCTATCCGGATTTTTGGCTGCTTTCTTTTGGCGTCCGATCCGTTGGCGGAGCGAGCAACACGCGCAAATCAACGCGGTCGCTGGAAGCGCATTGTTGGCGTGGCTCCCCGTGTTCGCCTTGACGGTGGGTTTGGTTTTGCCCGTCATGCTGCTCGATATTTGGTTTTGCGGCCAAGGTTCCAAGCGCGGTCTCGTGTTTTGGAACGGATGTTTGGGCCGCCAATTTCTCGGCGACTTTTCAACGCGCGATGACGAATAGAGGCGCCCAAGAATCACCCGCATCGCAGGTCTTCCCCGTTCGCCGCAAGTCTCTGGTTGCCGTTGCGGACTTTTCGCGCTCGCCATACGGCCCTCTCACAAAGCCAGCCTGAAAAGGGTGGAGTTGGCCCGTAGAGCCTGTGGAAACGTGCGCAACGCATCTTCCGCCAAGTCAGGGTTTCGCCCCAAAACCCTCCAATTGCGAGTTTTCAGGATGTGCCACGCACGTCTTTATGAACTCATCCGACCTTTTCAAACTGACTCACGGAGGTTGCATCCGTGAGATGCGCCGTAAACCCTTCGCTTGCGCCGTAAACCCTTCGCTTGCGCCGTAAACCCTTCGCTTGCGCCGTAAGCCCTTCGCTTGCGCTGTAGGTTTATCATTCCTGCCGCTACTCTTTCATCTCTGTCGTAGGTCTTTCCCACTCGCCGTAGGCTCTTCCAGTTTGTCGCGGGCCTTTCGTTTTCGGCGTCGTTTCAGCGCGCTTTGCCCGCTACGCGCTCCAACCGCTCGAAGAAATCGGGAAAGGTTTTGGCGACGCAACCCGGATCGCGGATTTCGACGCCAGGGCTTTTCAGGCCGGTGATGGCAAAGCTCATCGCCATGCGATGATCGTCGTAGGTTTTGATCGCCGCGCGCTTGAGCTTTTTCGCGGGATGAATCAGCAAACCGTCGGCTCGTTCTTCGACCCGAACTCCCAAGCGGCCAAGTTCAGCCGAAAGCGCGCTTAAACGGTCTGTTTCCTTGCCCCGGATGTGGGCGACGTTTTTGATTTCCACCGGCTCTTGGGCAAAAGGCGCGATGGCCGCCAGGGTCATCACGGTGTCGGAAATGGCGTTCATGTCGAACGAGCCGCCGCGCAAAAGTCCGTTTTGCGGGCCGCGCACCTCGATGAAGTGCTTGCCTTTTTTGACTCCGCAACCCATCTGGGCGAGCACATCGACGAACGCGACATCGCCTTGAAGCGCGTCTTTGCCCAGGTTTTTGACGCGGATTTTGCCGCTGGTTAGCGCCGCCGCCGCGAAAAAGTAGCTCGCGCCCGAAGCGTCCGGCTCGATTTGATAGCGTTCTTGCGCTTGGAAACTTTGCCCGCCGGGAATGTGGAAACGTTCCAAATCCTCGTGGCTGCTTTGCGCGCCCCACTGCGAAAGCATCGAAAGCGTCATCTCGACATACGGTTTGGAAAAGAGCGGCCCCTTGATCGAGATGTCCAAACCATCGCGCGTCTTCGGGCCGACCAAAAGCAGGGCAGAGAGGAACTGCGACGACGCGTCGCCGCGAATCGAAACTTGCCCTCCGCACAGTCCACCCGCTTCGATTTCAAGTGGCAAACACTCGTTGGTGGTGAGGATCTGGGCGCCCAGAGTTCGTAGCGCACCGAGCAAATCGCCGATGGGCCGCGCCCTCATGCGCGGCACGCCGTCGAGGTTGAACGTGCCCTGACCCAAGCACAGCGCGGCCGTCAGAAAGCGCACAGCAGTTCCGGCGTTGCCCAAAAACAGTTCGGCTTCGCCCGCGAAACGCCCGCCCTGACCATCGACTTCAAACCATTCTTTGGCCGCGTCAAAGCGAACGGGAACGCCCAGTTCGAGGAGCGCCTGGCTCATGTAATGCGTGTCGTCGGAAAAAAGCGCGCCTTCCAAACGCGACGTGCCCTCGCACAGCGCGGCCAAAAGCAGCGCGCGGTTGGTGATGGATTTCGAGCCGGGCACGCGAACGGTGGCGTCGAGTGGGCGCGCGACGGGATGAATGAGCAAATTGGACACGGGAAAGTGAGGCGAGAGTGTAGGCGAGCGTTCGCCGGATGAACCTCGTGGCGCGACTCATTTTGGCGGCGGCGCGCGAACAAAAGCAGGTGTCCCCGCGAACCTCGTGTTCGCCCTCTTGCTGAGCCGATTCCAGAACCGGCGAGATGTTGGCCCGATAACAAGAGGGCGAACACGAGGAAGCCCCACCATCTGCTTTCGTTCGCGCGCCTCTACACCTGCTTCCGTTCGCGCGCCGCTTCGTCCAGCCACGCTTGCAATCCATCGCCATCGCGCGCCGCAACTAAAGCGCGCAGCGTTTGCAATTGGCGCGCGAACTCATCGAGCGCGACTTCGATGGAGGACGCGTTGTCCAGACAGATGTCGCGCCACATTTCGGCGCTCCCCGCCGCGATGCGCGTCGAATCGCGCCAACCGCCCGCCACGAGTTCGGCGATTTGCGGCGCGTTTTGCTTGGACTTGGAGAACGTCTGCACCAACGCCGAAGCTGTCAGGTGCGGCAGATGCGATGAAACCGCGAGCAGTTCATCGTGGAGTTGCGGCGCCATTTCCAGGGGACGCGCGCCCAAGTCACTCACCAATTCGCGCAGGGTTTGAAGCGCCGCGTGATTGGTTCGCGGGGTTGGCGTGAGAATCCAGGTCGCGCCCTCGAACAAGTCGGCGCGCGCGGCGCCGGGGCCGGATTCGGCACCCCCTGCCATCGGATGCCCGCCGACGAAGTGCGCGCTTCCAAACAACGGCTCGCACGCTTCGACGACGCGCGCTTTGGTCGAGCCGCCATCGGTCACTAAACAATCGGGCGCCAAAAATGGCGCGATTTGCGCGCATAAATCGGGCAGGGCGCCCACGGGCGAGGCCAGAAAAACCAGATCGGCGCCGCGTGCAGCTTCAACCGCGTTGCTTGTGGCTTCGTCGCATGCGCCCGATTCGAGCGCCAAACGCAACGTTTCCTCGCGCCGCGCCACGCCGATGATGTATCGCGCCAAACCGCGCTTTTTGAGCGCGAGCGCGAACGAACCGCCGATCAACCCGATACCCAAGATCGCAACGCGCTGGATCACGATCTCCTCGAAAACAACCTGATGACCGCACCCACAGCGACGCCGATGACGCCACAAACTGCCATGATGGGCGGGAAAAACATCACGGTCAGCCCATCATTGTTGAGTCCAGGCGTGCGAATGACGTAAAGGAAAAACGCAGCGGCGCCCAACAGCGCGCCGCCGATGCCAAAGCCAACAGGGTTGCGCTTCATCGCTTAAATCGTCCGTCCCACCGCTCCGGCGATGGGTTTGAGTTGGCTCATCAGCGTCGCAAACTGGTTCGTGTCGAGGGTTTGCTGGCCATCGGACAGCGCGTCTTCGGGATGCGGATGCACTTCGACGAGCAGTCCATCGGCGCCCGCAGCAACAGCAGCGCGCGACATCGACATCACCATGTCGCGCCGTCCCGTGCCCTGCGACGGGTCGATGATGATCGGCAAGTGCGAGGCTTTTTTGATGGCGGGAATGGCGCTCAAATCGAGCGTGAAACGCGTGGACGGCTCGAAAGTGCGGATGCCGCGCTCGCAAAACATCACGCGCGAATTGCCCCCGGCCAACACGTATTCCGCCGCTTTGAGCCACTCTTCAATTGTGGAACTCAGGCCGCGTTTGAGCAAAACCGGCGTGCGCGTTTTGCCGATTTCGCGCAACAAATCGTAGTTCTGCATATTGCGCGCGCCGATTTGCAACACGTCTGCGTATTCCACCACTTGCTCGACCAAACCCGGCGTCATCACTTCGGTGATGATCGGCAAACCGGTCAAGCGCCGCGCCTGCGCCAAAATCTGCAAGCCTTCCAAGCCCAAACCTTGAAAATCGTAGGGCGAAGTGCGCGGTTTATACGCGCCCCCGCGCAACAGAGTCGCGCCTTCGCGTTGCACTTCTCCTGCGGTGAACGTCGTGTTTTCTAAATTCTCAACCGAGCACGGCCCGGCCATGATGACCAGCTTTTCGCCGCCGACTTCGACTTTGTGGGCGTCGGGATGATCGCCCAGTTCAAACCGCGAATCGTCGGGATGCGATTCGCGCGAAACCATTTTGTAAGGTTTGGTCACGAATAAAATCCGTTCGACAAAGTCGAGAGCTTGCAACTGCGGCGCGACAAGTTCTTTTTCTTGCAGCGAGGGCGCGCCTACTGCCGCTACGATTGTGTCTTCCACACCGCGCGTGATGTGCGAGTGATAACCATGTTCTTGCAGCTTGTTGGAAACGGCGCTGATGTTTTCTTCAGTTGCGCCGCGTTTTAAAAGGATGATCATAAATTATCTGCGGTTAGTTGAGTTTGAGAACAACTTGCAAAGCGTTCAAAAAGCGGTCGTTCATTTCGGGTGTTCCAACGGTCACACGAATCCAGTTCGGCATTCCAAAAGGTGTTCCCGTGCGAACTATCACGCCTTGTTTGAGTAAGGCGTTGAACACTTTGGCTGAATCGACGCCGATGTTGACGAAAACAAAGTTGGCCTGCGAAGGAATATATTCTAAACCTCTGCGGTCGAAGCTGTTTTGCAACTGTTCGCGGCCTTTCGCGTTGACTTCGACCGAGCATCCGAGGTGCTTTTGGTCGTCTAACGCGGCGATGGCGGCGGCTTGGGCGATGGAGTTGACGTTGAACGGGCCGCGCACCTGTTGCAAGTTTTTGATGATGCCCGCGCGCGCCACGCCGTAGCCGACGCGCGTTCCGGCCAAACCGTAAGCTTTGGAAAACGTGCGCAAACCGAGCACGTTGTGCGTTTGGATATAGTCGAGGGCAACCGGAACGTCGGCGCTCGCGTACTCGGTGTAGGCCTCGTCGAGCACAACTAAAACGTGCGGCGGCATCGCGTCCAGAAAGGTTTCAAATTCGGCCCGCGAAACAACGGTTCCCGTCGGGTTGTTCGGGTTGGCGATGAACACCAGGCGCGTGTTTTGGTTGATTTTGGCGGCCATCGCGGGCAAATCGTGGCGTAGATCTTCGGAAAGCGGAACCGGATGAAAGGCGCACCCGGCCATCATCGCGCAGGCTTTATATTGCACGAACGAGGGCGCGCCGAACACGACTTCATCACTGCGCGTCGCGTCCAAAAAGGCCAGTCCCAGAAAATGAATCACTTCATCCGAGCCGTTGCCGACCACGAAGTTGTCCGGCTTTAAACCGTGATGCGCGGCGAGGGCGTTTTTGAGTTGGAAACAGGTGTCATCGGGATATAGCCACACCTCGCAAGAGGCGCGTTGCATGGCTTCGACCGCGCGCGGCGAAGGGCCGAGCACGTTTTCGTTCGAGGCCAGCTTGAACAACGAGAAATCGTCGGGCAAACCCAGTTCGCGTTTGACTTCTTCGATGGGTTTGCCCGGAACGTAGGGCTGCAAATGGCGCACAGCGTCTCGCACCAAAATCGTGTCGTCCGGCGTAAGGCCGTTGGAAGAGGGCGCGGTGTCGAGAATGTCTTCGTCTTTGGGTTGGGCCGTGTTCATAGAGAACACCTTTTGGAAACCCCTGAGCTTGTCTCAGGGGAGGAAAAAAGGTGGCGAACGGAGTTCGACTTGGGCGTAGTAGCCCAGTTAAACTTTTGAGCAATGTGTTGTCCCGTCTGCGAAACAAGGCACTCTCTTCGAGAGTAACGGCTTCCCTGTGAAAACAGGTTGCAGAAGAGGATTGAATCTTGTGATTCACAACCATGCTGCGAGTGACAAGCGAACAGCGATGTTCGGTGCAAGCGAGAGGTGTATTGCATTTTGTTCGTAGCGGGCCGCTCCGTGCTTCAAAAACACGGCCTCCTCACCAGAGGTGTCAACCAGCCTATTGTCGTCCGCCGCTGTTGGAAACAACAAAGGAATTGGAATGACAAGCCCCTCAAAAGTCTGAGGGGTAGTTGACTGGGGTTGCCGTTCGATGGCGGCCCGAAAGTGTAAAGCGGTGCCGGAATCTGCGCGCCGCTTTTAGCCTGCGAGCAGCACTTCAGGAAAAGTGGCGCCGGGGTCTACAGGAACAGCAAGTCGGTCGCGGGTGACTTCGGTGGAGTTCGCGTTGCGGCTAACGCCGGGGTCTACAAGGAGGGCAAATCGGGCAGGGCGAGCAAGTCGGTGACGCCGCAATCGAGGCCCAAGATTTCCATCACTCCCGTGATCTGGCCGCGATGATGCGTTTGGTGATTCCAAAAATGCGCGAGCACCATCCACAGCGGCATTTCTTGCGCATCCGGGCGCGAGGCAGGTTGCCACTTCAAAACCGAATTCAAACGATCTTCGGTTAAGCCGCCCGCGAAGTCGCTCGCCCGTTGGTCGAGCGCGATTCGCGCGGTGACGAGTTCGTTCCAATCGGCGTAAAGCTCCACAGAAAGCCCCTGAAACTCAAAGGAAAGCGGCGTTTGCTCGAAGCGCGATAGCCACAAAGAATCCGCGACCAGCAGATGATTCCACAGGCCGTGCAGCGAATCAAACGGAACAGAAAGCGGCTTTTTGCGTGTGTCGTCGCGCAAAACGGAACACGAGGCGAGCAATTTTTGGTTCATCCACGAATTGTAGCGGGCGAAGGTGCGTTGAAGTTCGAGAGCGTTGGAAAGCACAAGCGTGGTCTATCGCAAAGCGGCTTGGCGGGCGCGTTTGCGATCCAAGTCGAAGCGTAGGTCGCGGGCAGCACCAGTTTCGCCGCGACGTTCCAGTTCGCGCGTCGCGCTATCGAGAAGCATGACGAAAGTGCGGCTTTGCACGGGCATCCGGGGCAGGGCGTCCTGCGCTTCGAGTTCGGAAAATACTTCGGGCGCCATGCCCAACCGCTCGGCGCAGGCCGGAGCCGACAGGCCCAGCACCAGGCGCACGCGCGTCAATAGCGCGCCATGAACGACGGGCGCGTGCTGCGCTTCAAAGCGGCTCAGGCGCACGTCGCGGTCGTATTGCGCGCGTTTTTGCGCATCTCCCAGAATCCCGTAAGCCTGCGTCAGTTCCTTAATGCGCGCTTCGGCTTCTAACGGCTTGTCCGGGTTGGCGTCAGGATGAAAGCGGCGCACCAACTGGCGATAAGCGCCCTTGATGTGCGCCGCATCCGCCGAAGGCTCGACGCCAAGAGCGGCATATAAATCGATCTGGGGAACGGCTGACATTTCGCTTTGAGAAAGCACGAAAATGGCCGCGTCATGTCCAGAGGGGAGAAGGGGATATTGGAACTGTATGGGTCTGCCCTTCTCCTAATCTCCCCTTCTGGAATCTCAAGCTAATGCAACAGCGGCTTTAGACAGCGCGTCGAGTTTTTCGGGGCTGCTCGCTTCGGAGTAGATGCGAATCAGCGACTCGGTTCCCGAAGCGCGTAGCAAGATCCAACTGCCATCGGCGAGCGTAAGTTTTACGCCGTCGGTCGAGACGACTTTGACGACTTTTTGCCCTGCGACTTCGAGCGGCGGGGTTGATTTCATCTTGTCCATCAACGCGCGTTTGGGTTCGTCTTCCAAGTGCAAATCGGTGCGCGTCGAATGAAATTCGCCGTATTTGGCTTCGAGGCCCCGCAGCAATTCGCCGAGCGGCTTTTGATGCGTCGCCCACACTTCGGCCAGGAGCAAGTCGGCCAAAACGCCGTCTTTGCCGCCGTAATGTCCGCCAATCGACAGGCCGCCTGATTCTTCGCCGCCCAGAATAGCGCCCTGTTCTTCGATGGCCGCGCCGACCCACTTAAAGCCAACCGGCGTTTCGATGACTTCTTGACCATACGTTTTGGCGATGGCGTCGAGCATTCCCGTTGTCGGAAGCGTTCGTGCGACTGGCCCGCGCATGCCGCGCGTTTCGAGCAGATGATGATACAAGATCGGCAAAATCTGGTTGGGCGTCAGATACTCGCCCGTCGAATCGACGATGCCAAAGCGGTCGGCGTCTGGGTCGTTGGCTAAACCGATGTTCGCGCCGCGCGACTTGACTTCATCGCACAGCGTTTGGTGGCATTTTGGGTTGGCCGGATCGGGAAGCATTCCGCCGAACATCGGGTCGGGGACATCGTGAATCGAATGCACGTCCCAGCCGCATTCGCGCAACAAATCATCGACGTAGCCGCGACCCGTGCCATAAACCGCGTCATAAACCGCCACGCCCTTCACCGATTTGAGACGGTCGAAGTCCACAACTTTGTGGAGTTGTTCGACCAGAGCTGGGCGCGGATCGAAAGTTTGCACGCTCGCAGGCGCACTTTTCGCCGAGGGTTTTTTGCCCAGCACGAATTCGACAGCGTTCGAGGCGTCTTTGTCGGCGGGGCCGCCCAACGGGTTGAAGAATTTGAACCCGTTCCAAATCGGCGGGTTGTGCGACGCCGTGATCATGATGCCCGTTGCCAAACCCATCGAACGGGTTGACCACGCAATCGCGGGAGTTGGCGCATCGCGCTCGCTCAAAAAGACGGGAAATCCAGCCCCGGCGAGCGTATCGGCGACCACGCGCGCGAAATCGGCGGAACGAAACCGGGTGTCGTAGCCGATGGCGACGCCGTTTTTCGACTTTTCGGGTTGGTATTTGAGTAGGTAAACCGCGAGGGCGTTGGAGACTTCGCGCAGGTTGTCGAAGGTGTAATCGTCGGCGATCTGGGCGCGCCAGCCGTCGGTGCCAAAAGAAATTGGAGATGCCATGATGTGAAGCCTTTGAGATTAGCGCAAACGATAAACCCAAACCCTCGGATGGGTATAAAGATAATCGTGCGGCTCGAAGTCGCGGCCCGGAAGCGACAGAAACGGTTGGCTGCTGAACTCGCGCAGGCCATCGCGCGAGTTGGAACTGGGATTAGTCGTCCGTCCGATAATTCCCGCCTTTTCCAAAAATTGGGCTTCGGCTCCGTTGGGGCGCAGTCGCACGCTTTCGCGCCATTCGTATTCGTCCACAGCTAAAGTGTCGGTTTTGGGATCGACCTTCGAGGCATCAAATCCCACGATTTTCACGCCTGTAACTGGCGAATTATCGTTGCGCGGCTGAAAGGGCGGCGTGTAAAACCAGGGTTTGCCGATCAAAGTTGGCCTTCCGCCGACTTGTTTCATGTAAGCCGCCGCCTGGTCGCGCGGGTCAACCGAAACAAGCGGAGAAAGCACGTCGCGCGTTCCCCATAACGCGAACAGTCCCAGCAAAGCCGCGCCGATCTGCGGCTTTTTCCAGCGCGAAGCCGCGAGCGCCGCCCACACCAAAAGCGGCGGCACCAAAAAAAACGTGTAGCGCATGAACCGAACTTGAGACGAGCCGATGATGAGGAAATAAACCAGCGCGAACGCGATCAAAGGCAGATGTCGCCGGTCTTTCCACGCCAAAACCGCGCCGCCAAGTCCTGCCAATAAAGGGGGCCACGTCAAAACAAAGGGCAAATTGAAGGTGAGGTGATACCACCAGCCTGGCCCTGTTCCTTGAAAAACCTCGCCGTGACCCAGGCGCGGATGAACGAGCAGTTCGTAGCCTACGCCCAGTTGCGCGGGCGAATACGGGTCGCCCCAAAACTCGCGCGGCGTGATGAGCGCGTAGGGCGTTGAAACCACAAACGCGAGGGCCGCCAAACCCAGAATCGCGGCAAACAACCCTTTCGCGGGTTTATTTTCACCCCGGTTCGCCATAAACAAAGCGACGAGGGGCGCGATGACCACGATGGCGGCGTTGTATTTGGTGCCTGTAGCCAGTCCCGCCAAAATCGCCGACCAGATCCACCACTTCGTTTGCGTCGGGTGATTCGCGGCGCGAAGCGTTGCCCACAAACACGCGGACACGAAAAACGTCGCAGGAACATCGACCGTAGCGAAATGGGAATGCTGAACCAAGCCCGGACACAGCGCGAGCAAAACGCCCGCTCCAATCGCGCCGCGTCGAAGCCCGACTTCGCGCGCCATGCCCCACACGCAAACCGCAGTTCCCGCGCCGCACAGAACCGAAAAGGCGCGCCCCGCGACGAGGATGTCGCGCACCGACGACCACGGATAGGGCGAAGGCGCGGCAGGCGTTGTCAAGCCCAAGGCGCTCATCACGAGGTAGATGGCTGAGGTGGCATAAACCGGAAGCGACGGATAACTGAAAAAATGCGGGTTGAGGTCGCCGCCCACAACGGAGGCGACAGCGCTCACGATCTGGCGCGACGACTCGTCGGGATGATACGAACCCCACCGCCCAGCGTTGGGAAGGCCCCAACTGAAGCCGATAATGCGGGCCAGCAAAGCGAGCAAAAAAATTGAAAGCGGAATCCAAGCGCGGCGATGCACGCCCAAAGGTTACGAACTCGCGGCTTCCCTGAGCGAAGCCGGGTCAAAAACCAACTCTTTTGTTCCTGTCACTCAGCGTCAGATGCAGCAACAGGCGCAGCAACGCAGGTCAAAAAGCCAACTCTTCTGTTGCTGTCACACGCATAACCTGGAGAAGCTCGTTGCGAAGCGGCGTTTCCCGATCGTTCGCTCACGCAAGTGCCACTATCACTTGATGACTCGCGGCACTTGCGTGGTCGAACAATTAACCAACCGTAACTCGATCTCACTTTTTACACTGGCTCCAGAAGTCGTGTCGGGAACCTTCGCGTGACTGGAGGCACCTATATTTGCCCCCTTTTATGCCTTCTCCGCTTCACGCTTTCGGTTCGACTCACATCAAAACGCCCTTTGAAGGCCGTTTGGATGGGCGCAAGCGCAAGCGGTTTCAACTTCAAACCAAAACGCTCCCCAAGTGTCCGGGCGTGTATTTCTTTTACGGCGCAAACGACCGTCTGTTATATGTGGGCAAAGCCAAGTGTTTGCGCGAACGGGTGCGCTCCTACTTCGCCGATACCAAGCAGCCGCGCCCGCCCAAAATCAAGCGACTACTGCTCGAAATTCAGCACATGGAAGTGCGGCCCGTCGGATCGGAACTCGAAGCGCTGCTTTTAGAACGGCGGCTCATCGCCGAACTGCAACCGATCCTCAATCGCCAGCACAAACGGTTCAACGTCTATCCGTATTTGCTTTTGTCGGACGAAGCTTTCCCGCGCCTGACCATTACGCGCGCTGAACCCGTCGAAGGCGAAGGCGATTCGGAAACGCGCGCCATCCTGCGCGAAGCAACTGAAGGCATGAAGCGCGATGCCCGCCCTCTCGAAACGCCGCGCGCAGGCGAAGTCGCGGGGCGTTATCTTGGCCCGTTTACCACTCCTCGCCACGCCTATTTCGCGCTGGAAGCGGTTGTGAAATTGTTTCCACTTCGCCTGTGCGACGACAAAATCGAAGTTGATCCCAACGGTCGCGGCTGCTTTTACCGCGAACTTGGAAGATGCTCTGGCCCATGCATCGGCCAAACCTCGCGCGAAGATTACCAGCGCATCTGCGACGACTTGGTTGAGTTGCTCCGCACCGGGCGCGCCCCGCAAATCGAGCGCTTGAAAGCCAAAATGGAACAATTGGCGCTTGACTGGCGCTTTGAAGACGCGCAAAAAGTCAAGCTCGAACTCGAAGCCATCGAACTGGTCGCGGCCCGACTTCGGCGTTTGGAACGGATGAGAAACGACAACAACGCCGTCATCGCCCAGCCCGGCTTGTCCGACGAACTCGGCCCGACAACCGCGCTTTTTCTGGTGCGCGGCGGCGCCGTGCGCCGTCACGTGGTCATCGGCAATTCGGCGGACGAGTGGACGCGCGCCAAGAATCTCGTCAAACAAGCCTTTGAAGGCGACGAAGACGCCGCCCAATACACCGCCAAAACCGAGTTGGATGAGATGATGATCCTGGATCGCTGGCTCCGCTCCCACGGCGGCGACATGGGTGTCGCGTGGATGAACCCCGAAAACAAAACCGGGCATTGGGCCAGTCGCGCCGTCCGACAACTGCGAAGCGCGATGATTGAACGAAGCGAGACGCCCGTCGAAAAGCCAGCGAGCGAGATGGCGCCAACGAGTTGATCTCCATTGGGATGTGGTTCAAATTCATCTTGCTCCGGCCAATGAATTCGCTCCCAAAAAGAGTCGTCGGGCTAAACCCAGCGCGATGAACCGTTTTGATCTCCGCGTCAATGCGAGAAAATGGCGGAGGTTCTGGCCGTGTTCGTCGGCTGGAGCAGACATTCCACACCCGATTGGCCTGAATAAAGCGGCTCTTGATGGCACTTGCACCTCTTTCATTCGTCCACTAAGAGCCTTTAAAAGCTGTTATCATCGATGCAAATCCTCTCGCGCCAGGGCATCTATTTGCCTTCCTACGATTTGTGGCTCGACCCGCATTGCACCCGCTCCGCTGCGTGGGTGACGCACGCGCACGCCGACCACATGAAAAAGCATGGCCACGTATACGCAAGTCCCGCCACCGCCGCGATGATGCGGGCGCGCGGCGCGCGAAAAACGCGTTTTTATCCGCTCGGTTGGGGCGAAAGTGTCGCTTGGAACGGAGCCAAAGTTTCGCTGTATCCCGCCGGTCATGTGCTCGGTTCTGCCCAAATTTTGGTCGAAGGACGCGACGGCGAGCGGTTGCTGTATTCCGGCGATTTCAAGATGCGTCCCAGCCGTTCGAGCGAGCCAATCGACGTGCCGCGCGCCGATGTGCTCATCATGGAAACCACGTTTGGGCGCCCGCGCTACGAGTTTCCCGCGCTTGAATCTGTGCTTGATGATGTGAGATCGTGGTGCCGAAACGCGTTGGCCAAAGGTCGGACGCCGGTTTTGTTTTGCTATTCGCTGGGTAAAGGGCAGGAACTTTTGGCCGGGCTTGAGGGCTGCGGTTTCCCGATTTCTGTTCACGCGGCGCACGCTAAAATTTGCGCGGTTTACGCCGAACACGGCGCGCAGTTCGAGATTCATCAGGAGGGCGCGCGAGTCGAAGGCGCGCTACTTTGTTCCTCGATATGTCGCCGCTCGAAGTGGTGGCACCAGTTGGAAGGATCGCACGATTTGGTCTGTGCCAACGTGTCCGGTTGGGCGCTCGATGGCATTTTGCGGCAAGGCGCGCCCAAGGGATTCGCGTTGTCGGATCACGCGGGCTACTCCGATTTGCACGAGTATGTGCGGTTGAGCGGCGCCTCAAAAGTGTGGACGACGCACGGCTTTGACAATGAATTCGCCGCCGATCTGCGCGCTCTGGGACTGGATGCCGCGCCGCTTTCCCAAGCGCGCGTGGCCAAAGTGGAAGAACAATTGTCGCTGTTCTAAAGCGTGTTTCAAGAGTTACTTCCACTGGTTTGTGCGAGTTGATGTCCCTGTGTAGAAATTAATGAGTTTTGCGTCGTGGCCTTGGCGAGAAAGGCACGCGAGGCGCTCTACATCGAGCATAAAGGTTCTTCAAATGCTCGATTCTTCATCGCCGCGCCGTGGGCGCCGCTCAATCCAAACTTTGCTTGTGGTGGCGCTGCTTGGCGGTGGCGCGTTTGCCTGGATTCAAAGGACACAGCCAGCTTCCAACCCGCTGTCATCCGATGCTTTTGCCGCGCCGCGTCAAACGGCGCCCAAAGACAAAGCGGCGCGGCCCAGACCCGCGTCCGTCGCGGAGAAAAACGCGGCTATCAAGTCGATTCGCGGCCAGTTGCACGCCTTTGACATTGGCGATTGGAAGGGTGCCGTCGCTTTTCAAAGCAACGGTCTGAAAACCAACTTCGCCACGCCCGACGAGTTCGGCGCGATGATTCAGGCGGCTTACCCGGCCTTTATCAAGGCGCGCCGCGTCGATTTTGGCCCGGCCCTGTCGAGCGGCCCGACGATGCAAATGCTCGTGCGCCTATCGCCGCGCGAGGGTGAACCGGTCGAAGTGGTTTACATGCTCGTCGAAGAAAACGGCCAATACCACATTTCCGGCGTGCAAGGCGGAGTGGCCGAACCGCCAAGCCGCAGCCGTCCTCAACAGCAACCAAACGACTCGCACAGTGTCGTAACCTGACTTTCATTGGCTTTCACTTTCAAAAGGCGCGCACCTTCAGGTGCGCGCCTTTTCGTTTATCTGTTCGAGGCTTTCACGCGTCTCCTATCCCTTGCCCGCCTGGTGGGACATGGTCTGCCATGTCCACGCGCGCGGCGCCTGGATCATACAGCGCCCAAATCACGCCACGCCCGATAGCACGGCCTCGGTGAACGTGACAGACAATGTGTGGACGAGATGCACCTTTTGAACACGTGCTGTGGTGCCTTTAACTGGATGCTTCTGTTCTTCAAAGTCGCTTTAGAAAATGAACGCGCCGGGCCTCAAGTAGATCCCTCGCCCGCCAGTTGGCGCACGGTGTCGAGAGTGTCGATCTCGCTCGCAGGTTTGTCGTCTCGCAGGCGCACGATGCGCGGAAAGCGCAGGGCGAACCCCGACTTGTGGCGGCTCGATGGTTGAACCCGATCAAAGGCGACTTCGATGACGATGTGCGGCTCGACGACGCGCACGCGGCCATGCGCGAATGTTTGCGTTGTTTGCGCCAAAAGCGCCAGTTCGTTTTCGACGTTCTCCAGCGTCAACTCGCCCGTTTGCAGCGCGCCCTTCCAGTCCGTCCACGCTTCAAACGCCAGGTCGCCCGGATCGCCGGTGCGCACCAACCGCTCGCGGAGCCAAGTTTCATCGGCTCCCGAAACACCTTGAATGGCACCCAAAAGCAGGGCGCCGCCGACGTTGACCGTTCGCCCTTCGCGCAACGGAAAGCGGTAACCGCCCAGATAAAGCGCGGCGCGCTTCAAGTCGGCATCGGGCAAAGCCGCGAAATACTCGCCAACCAAACGCGCTTTTTCCAAGCGCGAACTCACGCTTCCAACGGCATCGGCACAGGCGCAAAAATCGAGGAACAACGACATCAAAGAAGCCTTGTGGGGTTTTCGTGCCGCCAAAAGACCCGGACTTATCGGAGTTTTCGATTCAACGATGCAAGCCAGTTTTACCTTTGCAACGCTAATCGAACGTGTGGGCGCCAGTGGCGCTCAGGAGAACTTGGTAGCCCGCAGCACACGTTAAGCGAATGGAAATCGTCGGTTGTTCAAGCGCCACAAGTCGCTCTTGACGAGGCGCCGCCGACAGCAAAGAAATCGTCGCCTTTTGTGTCGAGCAATAGGTTGTGTCGAGCGATAGGAGCCGCTCTTAACGCAACTTGAGCCGGGGGTGGAGCCTTTCTCCACTTCCGGCAGTCCAACTTCGTGCCCCTATGATTCCCGCTTCGCTCGCTTTGTCGTGTTCGTTTCTCACTTCGTTTTCGATGCCTGTGCCCATGAACCCAACCCCGATTTCATTTCCGCGCGTCCCCGCGCATCCAAAACCGGGGTGCGCCGTGAATTCAACCCAACTGGTCGCGCAACGTTTGACCTGCCTGTTTGAAACCGGCCGCTCGCAGCTTTCCACCGCTTACATCGAAAACCTGGGCGATGGGCGTGGCTACACCTGCGGCTGGGCCGGTTTCACCACCGCCGACGAAGAAGTCGTTCAGTGCGTCGAGGCCTACACCCGCCTGGTGCCCGACAATCCACTCGCGCCGCTTTTGCCGGAACTTCGCGGTTTGCAAGCGCAAGCGAGCGACGACGTTTCCCGTTTGGACGAGACAGGATTTCCGGCTTTGTGGCAGGAAGCTTCAACGAAAGACGAATTCAACGAGGTATATGCGGGCGTCGTGCATCGCATTTTCGGCGAGCCAACCCTCGAACACGCCCGGCAACTCGGCCTCCAAAGCCCGGTGGCTTACGCGATTTTGTTCGATTCGTGCATTCAGCACGGAAACGGCGGCGACCCTGATTCGCTTCCTTCGATGATCGAGCGCACGCGCCAGACCGCAGGCGAACCGGGCGAACACGAAACCGCGTGGTTGCAGGCGCTTTTGGAAACCCGCCGCCAAACGTTGCTGCATCCGCGCAACCTCGAAACCCAGGCTGAATGGAGCCGCTCCGTGTCGCGCGTGGACGCGTTGCTAGTCCTTCTGCAACAAAACCCGCAATTGCAACCGCCTCTGCGCGTCAAAAGCCGCGAGCACGACGAGGAAATCAACTAAGGATTGGCCCCGATTGGCGGCATCGAGTCGCTGTTCACTTTCCAACCGGGTTCTTGATCTGATTCAAGTGAAATCCGCCGTTTTCCTGTCGATCTCTCCCTCTACCGCATCTACAACAAGCGGCATGAACCGCGCTTGGCTTTGGCAGAAAAGTCCAGCAAAGAAGTTCGCCATAGCAAACCTACATCTGCCTTTGCAGATTGTATGAGTCCACAAAGGTGGGCTTCGAGGTGTTGCGGCGGATTTATTCGCCCGACGCAACTTTGGGTTTGGCTACCCGCTTTTTGCGCGTCATCTTCGCAGTGGGCACGGTTTCTAGATCGACGTTTTGACACGCCGGGCAAAAGTAAATCAAGCGCGCTTTGTCGTTTTCTTCGTCACCATCGGGCGTTCGATACACGGTTTGAAACTTTTGCTTGATGGGGCCGCCGCACCGCAAACACGGCAGGTTCGTGCGCCGGAAAACCGCATGGCGCGCCGCCCATTCGGGGATTTCGGGGTTGTAGTGCAAGGCCGATTCGCTCAGCAACAGTTCGCGCAAATCCGGCGCAACCGTCACGCCCGGCTCGGCGAGCGAGCGCCGCGCAAGCAGAGGAATTTGAGCGTTCAAACACGCGAGTTGCTGCGCGTTCAAGTTCTCGACGCGCGTCCACGGATCGATCTGGCAACTCCACAACAAATCGGCACGAAAGTAGTTGCCAATGCCAGCGCACACGCGTTGATCGAGGAGCACAGCGCCGACTTCGCGCGTCCGGTTTTCCGGCAAAAAGAGGCGCCGCTCGAACTCCAATGAATCGAAATCGCCCTCGTAGGGCAACACGTCGGGGCCAAGCGTGCGCAGGTTTTCCACAACTTCATACGGCCTCCCCTCGAAAATTTCGAACACGGGTGCCGAAAACAGAACCGCGCACGAACGATTCGACACGAGGCGCGCGCGTTCGCGCCGGTCGGGTTCGGGATTTTCGTCGGGGCCAAAAACCTGCCAGCGGCCCCACATCATCAAGTGAGAATGAAAACCGATGCCGCCTTCGAGCACGCCGTAAAGGTGCTTGCCGTGCGAGCGAATGGCTTCGATGCGGCGCCCGACGAGGCCCGCTCCGTGGCGCAGGAGCCACGCTTTCGCGTCTTTGGTGCGCGCGGACAGAGCGACTAACGGTTCGTTTTCCAGCGCTTCTTGCAGTTGGAGAGCATAACGGCGCACTTCGGGGCCTTCGGGCATGACGGGCTGGAAATGCGCCTTCCATGCCGCGCCCTTTCACCTGTTCAAGTTCGTAACCTTTACGCGTGAATTTCCTCGCGCACGCCCTGCTTTCTGGAACCGATGGCGACATCCTGCTCGGCAACTTGATGGCCGATTTCCTCAAACCCGGCACGCCCGTCCCCACTTGCAATGGCGTGCAACGCGGCATCGAATGGCACTACAAAATCGACCGTTTCATGGATTCACACCCGGTCGTGGCCCAAAGCCGCGCGCGCTTGTTCGGGGAATATCGGCACTATTCAGCAGTATTAGTCGATTTGTTTTACGATCATCTGTTAGCAATTCACTGGGCAAAGTTCTGCGAAAAACCGCTGCAAGAATATGCAGTCGAGGTCTACAAGCAATTGCGCGAGCGAGAAGAGATGATGCCGCCACGAATGCGCGAAGTCGTGCCTGCGATGATGGAAGGCGACTGGCTCGTCTCTTATGGCACAACCGAAGGCATCTGCTATGCCCTGAGCCGCGTTCAACGCCGCGCGAGTCGAAACCAAAACATCGCCGACTCGTGGGACGATTTCGCGCGTGACAAAGCGCTTTATGAAGCCGAGTTTCTGGAATTCATGCCGTTGATATTGAAAGAGCGAGAAGGCGTTGTTACTCGTTTAAACCGTCAGCGACCATCCGCTGACACTCGCGGCGAATAACGGCTTCTAAACGCCAACCATCCAACTGCTCATGCGTGTCTGGATCTAAACCATCGCTGATGTGATACCAGTTGACGAGTTCGCCTGGAAACCCCATGTCACTGTAAATCGAATATATTTCTCGTGACGCGAGGATTGGCGAACGTAAACCAGACAATACCTCACGCGCGATTTCCAGAATGTATTCGTTCCAGAAGGGTGTGCCATCTTCCCATTGCCAAACCAAATCATCAAGCGTCGCTTCGAGATAATGTTCTGCTTCCCACAAATCAAGCGGTGCGCGCAGACCGGCCAGAATGCGTAGGTTTGGCGTGTCGCGGCCCGCGAGAAGTTCGGCATATGCCCAATCCACGATGTTCTGTGATGTGAGTGCGCCCCGCGAGCGGAGCACCAGCAGCTTTTTCCACGGTGACATCTCTTAAACCTCTCGATACAACGTGTCGCGTTTTTGTGCGGTGTAGTCGGCTTCTCGGATCAAACGCTGGATTTCGCTGATCGGCATCACGAAATCGGTTCCGGCGGCACTGACCACGTTTTCTTCCATCATGGTGGAGCCGAAGTCGTCGAGTCCAAAACCCAGCGCGATTTGGGCGATGCGCGGGCCTTGAGTCACCCAACTCGCCTGGTGGTGGGGGATGTTGTCGAGCATCAAGCGGCCAACGGCGACGGTGCGCAGGTAATCGTAGCCGCTCGCTTTGCTCCAGTGCGGGTTTTGCGCTTTGATTTCGTCGCCCAGAGGTGTGCCGTCGGGCTGGAAATTCCACGCGATAAACGCCGTGAATCCGCCATTGGTGGTGGCCAAACTTTCGTCTTGAGCCGCGCGGGTAGCCAGCATGTGTTCGAGGCGCTCGTCGTGGGTTTCGACGGTGCCATACATCATCGTCACGGTGGAGTGGCCGCCCAAACGGTGCCAGGTTTTCATGGTGTCGAGCCACTGGGTCGTCGTGTCTTTGTAGGGCGCGATGATTTTGCGCACGCGATCCACCAGCATCTCAGCGCCCGCGCCGGGAATGGTTTTCAGCCCGGCCTGGCGCAATCGAACCAAAGTTTCTTCAAGTGTCAGGCGCGAGATTTTGGCGATATACAAAATCTCGGCGACGCTTAAACCGTGAATCCACACCTGCGGGAATCGCTCGCTGATGGCGCCAAACAATTCTTCGTAGTAGCCGATTTTTAGTTGCGGATTGAGGCCGCCTTGCAACAAAATCTCGATGCCGCCGAGGTCGACCATTTCCTGGATTTTGTCGAACACCACTTCGCGCGGCAACGTGTAGCCCTTTTTCGAGGCGGGTGTGTCGTAGAACGCGCAGAACTTGCAGCCGACCCAGCACACGTTGGTGTAGTTGATGTTGCGTCCCGCGATGTAAGTGACGGTGCGGCCTGGAACGCTGCGTTGGCGCGCGAAATCGGCGAGCATTCCCAGCTCGGTCAGGTCGTGATGAGCGAACAATCGCTGTCCGTCTTCAAAATTCAATCGCTCGCCCGCGAAGACTTTGGCCGCGATGTCGTTGATGTCGGTTCGGGCGAGAGCGAGTGGAAGTTCAAGCGTTGTCATGGTGAGATTCGTTTCGCTTCAGACGTTTGGTTTGCCAGTGTGGCAAGCGACAAAGGTTATAAACGTTTTTGGAATGGGCCTTGTGGTTCGGTATGCCCGAACGGTTTTTGGAAGCTCTTTGTAGGGCTAAGTTTGTCTTCGCCCCTCCAAAAGGGTTTTCGGGTGACGCAATAGAACTCATGGCCAAATCGGTGTTTTAGGAGGAGCACTTATGAGTTCCGCCCTCGCCGTTTCCGCTGTGATGCCGTGTTTGAACGAGGAAGAAACCCTGGAATTTTGCATCCGCAAAGCGCAGAGTGCTTTTGCCCGGTTGAACATCCGGGGCGAAGTTGTGGTCGCCGACAACGGCTCGACCGACAACAGCGTTCGAATCGCGCAGCAACTGGGAGCGCGCGTGGTGCATCAACGCGAAAAGGGTTATGGCGCGGCGCTTAAAGCGGGCATCGAAGGCGCGCACGGCGAAGTGATCGTCATCGCCGACGCCGACGATTCCTACGATTGGGAATCGTTGGGCGATTTCGTGCACAAAATCGAGGAAGGAAACGACCTCGTGATGGGCAATCGTTTTCGCGGCGGCATTGAAGCGGGCGCGATGCCCTGGCACCATCGCTATGTCGGCAACCCGGTGTTGTCCTGGGTGGCGCGTGCCGTGTGCCGCGCCCCGATTGGCGACTTTCACTGCGGGATGCGCGCGTTCACCAAAAGCGGCTTCGAGCGGATGCAACTCAAAACGTCGGGCATGGAGTTCGCCTCGGAAATGGTCATCTCTTCGGCGCGCAACGGATTACGTATCGCCGAAATTCCGACGCGACTTTCCCCCGATAAACGAACTCGCCCGCCGCACTTGCGCTCGTTCCGCGACGGCTGGCGCCATCTCAAATTCATCCTGTCCTATGCGCCCGATCACTTGTTGCTCGCTCCGGGAATGGCGCTGTTTCTGCCCGGTTTGTTGCTCATGGTGCTGCTTGCGGCGGGGCCGGTAACGCTTGGCGAATTCTACCTGGGCGCACACTTTTTGGCGTTGGGCTGTATGCTGGCGATGTTGGGCTTCAACGTGTTAACGCTCTGGATGCTGGGCAAACGCGTGGTGATGCGCAAGCATCCGCGCCTGAGTCAAACGCGAGTCGGGCAAATGATCTCTCGCCTGTCGCTCGAACGACAACTCGCCGTCGGCGGTTTATTGGTCGCCCTTGGACTGGGCGCCGATTCGATGATTTTGGCGCGCTGGCTGGCCCATCCCCTTCAAGGCATGGAATCCTCCGTTCACGCCGCCTTTGTCGCCTCCTCTTTGGTCGAGATGGGACTCACGCTCGCGTTTTCGGCTTTCATCTTGAACCTCGTAGCGAGCGAGTAACATCCGCTCCTTCCGAAAAGCCAGTTGGCTCTTGCCAACCGGCTTTTGCGCGCTTGGCAACAAGTCACAAAAGCAAGATTAACTCCAGCTTTGTCATCCAGGGAGAGTGTAGAGAAAGTGCGAAGGGACTCGTAGCACGTCTTCAAAGCATTGGGCAAGGGATGATCGCAAGCGTTTTTAAGCCAAGTTAAGACGCGCTTCGCACGTTTCTACGGATTCTTCTACTTCCTCTTAGCTTGAAAAGGGTGTGGAAAAACAGGATGTTGATTGTTGGGTCACGCAAGTGCCGATTGTGTGTTTCAAAGCGGCACTTGCGTGCTCGAACAATTCGCCCCGAAATCCGTTTCGTGTTCTGTGGGTGCGCGTTCAAGGCGAGCCGGAGCGAGAAAAACGCGGGCCTGTCCACGTTTCGCCCCACTCGCCGCGCTGAACTTGATGCGCGTTTTGGAGATAGCGGCGCGCCACACTCGCGTTTTGAGCGGGCGAGCCGGAACGCAGCATCCAGTGCGGGTTGCGCAAAAACGGGTCGTTTTGAATCCAAACGGAAGCGAGTTCGGTGCGTTCTCGAACGAAGGTGATGGAAGGCGTGGCGGGCGGCGCAGGAGGTCGCACTTGTTCGGTGGCATCCAAAAACGCGCGCATTTGCGTTGCGCGAATCGGGATGACAACCAGCAAACCCAGGCCGCACCAGATCGCCGCCATTCTTTTCCACTTGGCACCTGCGCGTGACAGAAAAAAGCCGCCCAAAATCGGGATCGCCAGCCAACTCTGGTGCAGATAACGAAAGCCCCAGCCGTGCCCCTGGTCGAAACGCACCGCGAAATAAAGCAAGAAATTAAACGCCAACGACACGCCCAGCAACCACAAGTAGGAAGCACTGAATCGGTGTTCGTCGGCCAAAAGATGTTCGTCGGTGGAGTTGAGTTCGTTTGCACCAAAGAGTTGGCGTTCGCGGCGCGCTTGAAGCCAACCGAGCAGGGCCAGGCCGACGGCGCCGGGTGCGGCCCACACCACGAGCTTGCAAAGGCCCGCGCCGCGCGCGAGCAGCAAAATCCCGTCGGGCGGGCGCACGGCGCTTGCTACGCGGGACAGCACTTGCGCGCCCAGCGAACTGGCGCCTATACCTGTGGCGTGAGCTGAATTGCTCACGTAGATGGGCGGATCGAAAATTTGCAAATGCGCGCTCCATCCCAGGCCCAGCGGCAAAAATACCAGAGCGTAGCCCGCCAAAAGCGCCGGTAAATGCGAGCGGCGCACGAAAGCCATCCACACGATCCACGGCAGGGCAAACGAAAAATGTGGCACCGGATTGTGCAACACCAGGGCAAACCCTCCCACAAGTCCCGCCGCGAGCGCCGCTTTGCGCGTGTTGCGTGTGAACAACAGGCAAAACAAGATGTTGAACGCCAGATGCGCGGGCATCGAAAAATAGGTCGCGCCCTGCAACGCGATTTGCGATGAACATGCGGTCAGGGCAACGGCCCACCAAGCGGCTTCTTCGCTTTGCGCGAGTCGGCGCGCGAGCAGAAACATCCCGATCAGCGACAGGCCAGTCAAAATGGGATTGCACATCCACTCGATATGCGCGAGGGCAAAAGGCGCCATCAACAACGCGTAACCCGGCCAATATGTCGGCCCATACAGCCCGCTGTGACGAGACAAAGCGATGAAGTCGTCTTGAAGCCACTTCGGCACCACCAACCCGACCAGTTCGGGACTGACACGCGCGGTCAGATGACCCGCCGCAAGGGTGCGCGCTTGAAACACCGCGCTTTGTTCATCGGGCGTGTGAGCCAGACCGTGCATCGCCGTTTGCATAAGCAAACCGCAAAAGAGCATGCTCACGATGGACACCATCCCAATTTTCACGCGCCACGAGACGCCTTTCCGATGCGCCGGGCGTAGCGCCACCGTGAACCGGGCGAAAAGCGGCCAAAAGCGGGCAAAAAGCGGCGTCCCCAACACCAGCAAAAAGCACAACCACGCGATGGGCGCATCGATTCCAACTTCCGCCCAGAACGTGAGGTTGGCCCGCGCGCGCGCTCCCGCTACCGCCGCGCCGTAGAACGCCGAAATGCCCACCGCCGCCGCGCCTGATACCAAAGCAACTATCCAAAAGCTGCGGAGCCACTGACTTTCCCGTGTTGTGCTTTTCACAGCCTATCTCTATGCAACACTCCATCCAAAATAACCCTTAACCCTTCTGCGTGTCCCGCATCAAAGCTGGCGCTCCTTGCGGCGGCTTCCCACCGCTTCCTCGCCAGTTGAAGGGGCTACTCCTGTCGCTTCGCTCGTTCATCCAGCGCTTGCTCATCGGGCCAAATTCCATCTATCAGTGGCAACTTGAGTTCATAAACCATCAAGAACGCCCGACCTCCCTGTGCAAAGAGATTCTTCTCGTCGCCAAACGGGAAAACTGGCGCGATGCTTTATGAACACGCAACAATGTGAATACACCAACTATCTGGTTGGCAACGAGGCGCGTTGGAAACAAGTGTTAGACGTTCAGCGCGTGTATCGTGGTCACCTGAAGAGCTTGTCTCCAGGACGTGTTCTGGACATTGGTTGCGGTTTAGGTCGCCACTTGTGGCACCTCCATCAAGTCACTCCAAGTGTGGGAGTCGATCATAACGCGCATTCAGTAGCCATTGCCAGATCCCGCCAATTGAACGCTTTTACATCGGAAGATTTCCACGCTTCTCCTGAAGCCCAGCCGGAATCGTTCGACACCCTGCTCTTGTCTCACGTATTGGAACATCTTTCTTTTGCCGATGCTGGACAACTGCTGGAAGAATATCTAATCTACCTTCGTCCAGGCGGGCGACTCGTCACCATGACGCCGCAAGAAAGGGGATTTCGCTCTGACTCAACTCACGTCACTTTTATGAACACTCGCCGGGTTAAACAACTGGCCGAGGATGCACAGCTGCGTATAGAACGCCAGTATTCGTTTCCCTTTCCACACAGTTTTGGTCGTTTGTTCAAATACAACGAGTTCGTGGCGATCGCTCGCAAAGCCGTCTAATGGTGCTTTAAACTGTCATGGTAGATCCCCTTGTTTCGATTGTTCTTCCCACTTATCAAGGCGCCTTTTACTTGAGAGAAACTTTGCCTGCTCTTGCAAATCAAGACTTTAAAGCAGGTTTTGAAGTGGTAGCCATCGACTCGAACTCCCTTGACGAAACGCCACAACTTCTCCAGCAAGCGGGAGCGCGATTATTTTCCATTCCTCAGTCGCAGTTCGGACACAGCAAAACGCGCAACTTCGGCGTGCGCCAGGCCAAGGGGCAAATCATCGTTTTTCTGAGCCAGGATGCTCTTCCTGTCGGGCGCCATTGGCTCGGAACTTTAGTCGAAACCCTCGGAAATCCGCGTGTCGGCGCCACCTATGCGCGCCAATTGCCCCGCCCCGATGCCACACCGTTGGAGGAATTTTTTCACCAGACCATCTACCCGGCGAGAGCTTCAATTACGCGCGGCGGGCAGAACCGTATCCCGTTGGAGCGGCTATTTTTTTCTAACGTGTGTAGCGCCGCTCGCCGCGATGTCTGCCTGCGTTTTCATTTCGATGAAACGCTCATCATGAGCGAAGACCAACTTTTCTCGCGCGATTTACTCCGCGCCGGTTTGGACATCGTTTACCAACCGGCGGCTCAGGTAATTCACTCCCATCACTACAACCTGAGCACATTGTGGAAGCGCAATTTCGATAGCGGCTACTCGATGCGCGGCGTGCCCGGCGAGTCGATAGCGCAAGGCATCGGACGGGCGACTTTGTTTTTGAGCCGCGAAATCCGCTTTCTGGCGCGCCAAAAGGAATTCGCTTGGCTGCTTTACCTGCCGCTTTACGAGGCTGTGCGCTTTCTGGCTTTGCTCAGCGGAACACAGGCCGAGCGATTGCCGCCCAAAATGCGCATCGCCTGCAGCTTGCACAATTCCTATTGGAAACAAAAGTTGCAAAACGACTAAAAGTCTTAGAGGCTATTTGAAAAGTGGTCTTCCGGCCTTGCATGAGCCGATTGGAAGGAGGCGTCAGCCCCGCTGTTATTGGTCGGAGCGGGGCTAACGCCTCCTTCCAATCTCGTTTTTTCCTTCGTCTTGACTTTTTAAACAGCTTCTTAGTGCTTTTCCTTGCGCCAACTGCCAAAGCTCCAGTTCTTGTGGAACCAAAAGTTGGCAGCCATCAGCGCCACACCCACTAGGATGTTGGCCAGCAAGTAATACATTTTTAAGCCTTCTACCAGCAGAGTAATAAGTGATAAGTTAAGCGCGAAGCTGCCCATGTTCACCAGATAGTAGCGTCCCAACTCGCACCAAATGTGTGTCCCCTCCACCCGGAAGGTGATGCGGCGATTGAGAAAAAAACCGACGCCGCTCACAACCAACAAGCTCAGCGCGGACGCTAAAAGATAGTGCAAATGAGCTTTTTCTTTGGCGCCATAAAGGAGCGCCACATTCAACAAAAAGCATCCACTCCCGACAAGGGCAAAGCGTAGAAACGAAGAACCGCGCAGGGCAGCCAAGGAAATTCGCATCAGCGCGAAAGGGGGGACTCGATGACGCGATGCGCCCGTTCGCGTTGTCCCTGACTCGCGGTCTCGATTCCCGAATGCAAAATGTCCACGTTCGCGTCGGGCTGGATCAAGTCAGCTTTCTGGTTCGAGAGCAGCGTTTCGACATCAGTGACGCCTTCCAAACCGCGCGAAAGCACGTTGTAAAGCGGGTCGCGCTCAACGGGTTCGCGGCCCGCTTCGACGATCATCTCGACCAGTTGGCGGCTGGTAAGAACTTGTTTGCGGTCGCGCGCCGGGTCGCGGATGATCTCGTATTCCATGATGGTGCCGTCCACGTCGTCGGCGCCAAACCAGAGTGCGCTTTGCGAAACGGGCGCGGTATTCATAATCCAGAACGTTTTGATGTGCGGGAAGTTGTCGAGCATCAAGCGCGCAACGGCAATTTCGCGTAAATCTTCCACGCCTGTCGGGGCGGGCAGCTCTTCCATCGCGGTTTTTTCGGGATGCCAACTCAAGGGAATGAAGGTGAGAAAGCCGCCCGTCTCGTCCTGCAATTCGCGCAAGCGCACGAAGTGTTCGACTTTTTCCGGCGTTTGTTCGACGTGGCCGTAAAGCAGCGTCGCGTTGGATTTGATGCCCGCCTGGTGCGCCGCGCGCGCCAGTTCCAGCCAACGCTCGGCGTTGGGTTTAGCGAAAAATAGGTCTTCGTGGACGCGTTCGCTCATTACTTCGGCGCCTCCGCCGGGGATGGCGTCGAGACCCGCAGCTTTCAAATCGGCGTAAACCTCGGCGGGACTTTTTTTGGCGGCGCGCACGATTTGGTCGATTTCAACCATCGTGAAGGCTTTGATGTGAGCCGAGGGCCGCGCGGCTTTAACAGCGTGCAAAAGTTCTAAATAGTAGGAATACGGAAGTTTTGGATTGACGCCACCGACGATGTGAATCTCCGAAATCGGAACATCGGAATAGTTGCTCACCTTTTGCGCGGCTTGCTGGGGCGTCATGGTGTAGGCGCGCGGGTCGTCTTTGGGCTTGGCATAGAACGAACAAAACAAACAGCCTTTGTTGCACACATTGGTGTAGTTAACGTGTTGGTTGCGCACCCAATAGGCGACATTGCCGTTCTTTCTTTCCCGAACGAAGTTGGCGAGGTGGCCGACAACGTTCAAGGCAGGCGTTCGATAGAGTTGCAAGCCGTCCTCAAACGACAACCGCTCGCCGCGCTCGACTTTGGCGGCAATGTCGGCAAGTCCGGCGCGCTCGATTTGCGATTGGAAAACGGGATTCATACCAAGGAAACGAATGGCGCCTCGCATCGTTACGATAGAAACGTGGAATTCACTTCGATTTAATGCCGCTATTGGAAGGGCTTTAGTTATGGCAAGACCTTCCAAGCAGAGGGCATTACCTGACAGTTGGCGCTTCTGTTGCTCCAGCGGCGCAGGGGTGAAGGCGCCAAAAGAGACACAATGGACAAGCGTTTTGAAGGTTCGATTGCCTTGGTGACGGGAGCCGGGAGCGGCATTGGCCGCGCGACGGCTTTGCAACTGGCGCGCGAAGGCGCGCGCGTCGGGGTGGTTGACATCGACCGCGAAGCGGGTTTGGGCACGCTCGACTTGCTGCAAAAAGAAGGTGGGCAAGCCGTGTTCCTCTTTTGTGATGTCGCGCAAAGCGCCGACGTGCAGGGGGCGATCAACCGCATTTTGGAATTGTGGGGGCGCCTCGACATCTTGGTCAACAACGCCGGAACGATGCGTTTTGCGCCTGTTGTTCACTTGAGCGAAGACGATTGGGATCGGGTGCTCGCGGTCAATTTGCGCGCGGCCTTTTTGTTTTGCAAATACGCCGTGCCGCACATGAGGCGCGCATCGGGTAGACGCGGCGGCGCCATCATCAACACGTCGAGCGTTCACGCGCAGGCCACCACGCGCAACGTGTCGGCCTACGCCGCGAGCAAAGGCGGACTCGAAGCGTTCACGCGCGCCCTGTCACTTGAAGTCGAAACGCAGAGCATTCGCGTCAACGCTGTTGCTGCGGGCGCCGTGGACACGCCGCTTTTGTGGAGCAATCCCAACTTGCAATCCGGCGCCGAAAAACTCGAAGGCGCCGTAATTTCGGCTCAGGGCATCGCCGACGCGATCTGCTTTTTAGCATCCGACCAGTCCGCGTTTGTGACGGGCACCGTCCTGAGCGTGGATGCCGGACGATTGGCGCGTTTGTAGAACGGGTTTGACCCAACAGAAGCCGTTTGCATCCTCGGTGCAGGCGGCTTTTTGTGTTTGGGGTGGGTGTGACTTTGGCAGAGGCCATCGGAAAACTGGCCATTGCTTGAAACCCCTGATTGGAAGAGCACGTGGGTGCCGCTTG